>Ga0197143_1002043_pt1 | contig 15682 bp, 16 predicted proteins | sample GBS70_MetaG_FD_148603 | JGI IMG/M metagenome (GOLD analysis project Ga0197143, IMG submission 148603) | Sediment microbial communities from Great Boiling Springs, Gerlach, Nevada, United States - GBS 70_MetaG | ecosystem: Environmental > Aquatic > Thermal springs > Hot (42-90C) > Sediment...
ATGGTGGGTTCTTGGGGGTCGGGGTCGACGATGATGTCGGGCCAGGCGGGAGCGGGTTCGGCGGGGGACGGTGGGGCTCCTTCGAGGGGTCGCAAGCCGAGGCGGAGGGTCAGGCGGTGGAGGAGCCGGCGGGCCTTTTGGGGGTGGAGGTGGAGGCTTTGGCAGGCGTAGGTCCAATCGTCCGGGGAGGGTTCGGGTCGGGCGAGGGCGGTGCGGCGGAGGGCTTCGGCGACGGCTTCGACCCGTCGGCGGAGGCGTGGGGAGGTCGATGGGGGCAAGCGGTCGAGCCAGAACTCGGCGAGGGAGCGGAAGCCGATGCCGAATCGCTTTTGGAGGAGGCGGCGGGCTTCGGCGATGGCCTGGGTGGGTAGGCCGAGGCAGGAGGCGAGTTCGGCGTCGTCGGGGCGGAGGAAACCGGCCTCATCGAGGAAGGGGATGAGTTCGGCGGCGACGGGCGCCCAGGGGTCGGGGTCATCTTCGAGGGCGGTGCGGATTTCGGCGAGGGGGTGCGAAGGCGGGCTGGGGGGTTCGAAGCCGGGCGGGGGTTCCGGCGTTCGGACTTGCAGGTCGAAGTAGGGGGCGAGGCTGTGGAGGTTTTGGAGGAGGTCGTCCAGGGGCCGGAGGGCCCAGGCTTCGATGCGTCGTTCGGCGTTGGTTCCGAGGACTTGGCGGAGTTCCGCTTGGAGGGCCATGGGTCCGTCTCCCGGTCTGAGTTTATTGAACACTGGGATGGATGAGAAGTCAAGGCAGCCTCGGGTTCAGTCGGGTCTCGGCATGGCGACGCTGGCCCGTTCTCCCGTTTCTCGGGGTTGGACGGCAGCGACGTCGGACATTCTGCGGGCGGTCGAGAAGGGTACGGCGGCGACCCGGCCGATGCCTGCGCCGAGGGCTCCGCCGGCGGCGGCGCCGAGGGCCATGCCAGGGGGTCCGCCCAGGGCGGCGCCGATGGCTCCGCCGGCGATGGCCCCCCCGGCGGTACCGATACCCGTCGTCAGGGCGGCGCCGGCTCCGGAGACGCCTCGGGCGATGCCGGTCATGGTGGTCTGGGCGTGGGCGACGGGGATGCCGGCGGCGGCGAGGACCTTGGTTTTGAGCATGAGGTCGATGTTGTCCCAGAAGGAGGACGGCAGGAGGGCCCGGGCGACGATGGGGGAGGACAGGAAGAGGAGTCCGGAGACGAGCATGGAGATGACGGCCTTCCAGAGGGTGGCCAGGACGGCGCCGCCGGGCAGGGCGGCGAAGGCGGCGATGGCGGCGTCGAGGGAGGCTTCGACGTCGGAGCCGGCGTTTTCTGCGAGGCGGCGGTAGGGGGCGTCGGAGGCGAGGGCTGTCGTGATGGCGCATCCCCGGATGTGGCGGGCGATGATCCGGTTGGCGATTCTTTGGAGTTCTTTTCCTTCCTGGCCGGGCCAGGAGCGGGCTCGGGCGAGGTCCAGGGTGACGGATTGGCCGCACTCCCAGAGGCCGGCGGCCCTGGGGCAGAGCTGACTTCGGACGGCCTCTTGGGCACTACGGTAGGAGCGTCGGAAGGAGGTCTGGGTGTCGCAGAAGTTTTGGAGGGTCTGGTCCGTCCAGGCGGCGGTCATTTGGGCGATGGGTCCGGTGGCGGCGGCGAGGGCGAGGGCCATGAGGGTAGCCTGGAGGGTCCATCGGAGGGGTCGGAGGGCGAGGTCTTGGGTCGTCTGGAGCATCAGGAAGGGGCCGAGGAGGGGGGAGACGGCGATGGTGAAGGCGACGAAGGCGGCGATGCCGATATAGAAGAAGTACAGGCCGGCGGTCATGACGATCCGACCGATGGGCACGATGATGCTACGGAATACGATGGCGGGTGTGGAGGCGGCGAGACCGGCGATGGAGAGGCCTGCTGCCGGGACGGCGCCGCCGGGGATGAAGGGCAGGACGTAGGTGAGGAAGCCATCGACGACTCGGCCGGCGAAGTCGGGGAGGCGGTCGCATGCGAATTGGAAGGCTTTCGGTGGGTTGGGGCCGCAGACGGTTTCTCGGAGCTTGAGCTCGACGATGTCGCCGAGCTCATTGCGTAAGTCGCCGCCGGCGTTGGCCGCCTCGGCGAGGATGCCGAGGGAGTCGGTCCAGGCGGTGATGTTACCGGCGATGCCGGAGTCGGGGGCGTAGACGGTATTCCAGACGGGGGTCCAGAGGCCGCGGAGGAGGAGGGGGTAGGCGGTGGAGGCGCCGAAGGCCAGGACGAACTGGAGGGCCATGGCGGGGGTGATGCGGGTTCCGCTGAAGGCGCTGGCGACGATTTTGAGGCCGAAGAGGGTGGCCAGGACACCGAGCAGGGCTACGGTCATGGGGACGCCCCCTGCCGCTTTGGCTTGGGTGATGGCCTCGTAGATGGACCGGGCCGTTTCGGCGATGGGGGCGCCGGGTCCGGGCACGTCGGGGATGATGTCGGGTAGCATCATGGTCGTTCCCTCGGGGAGAAGTCTTCGGCGAGGCTTTGGCTGAGGAAGCCGGAGGCATCGGATTCGGGCGATTCCAGCGGGGGCGGCGGGGTGGAGGCCTCGATGATGCGGTCGGCCAGGATACGGGTCATTTCGGCCGTTTGAGCGGAGGCCCGAGCGCTCATGAGGTTAGCCTGGAGGGAGTAGTTGATGTATTCCTCGAGGGTCAGGTCGCCTTGGGACATGCGTTTTTCGGCCTGGGATTCGAATATGGCGACGGTGCGGACGGTCTGGTGGATGTCGGTGCGGGCGCGCTGGAGGCTCATGGCGTCGAAGAGGTCGCGGACGGCGCGGCGGAACTTTTCGGGGTCGACCTTGGGGTCGCCGAGGGGCAGGAGGTGTCGGACTGCGACGTCGAGGAGGGTTTCTTCGAGGAATTTTTCTTGTTCGACGAGGGAGTGGGCGGGGTCGGTGAGGCTTCGGAAGTAGCGCTGGGCGATCTCTCGGAATTCTTCGGGGACGGCCTGGAGGAGGTCTTGGGTGAGCGTCTGGAGGATGGCGGCGGGGTCGGCGAAGTGGACGGCGAGGCTCTTGCGGTAGACGTCGGGGGATTCTTCGGACCAGCCGTGGACGAGCTGGGCGTGGACGGTACGGAAGAGTTGGGGCATTTTGCCGGCCCAGGTCTTCTGTTGTTGCATGAACCATTCATGGATGAGGTCGGGGTTTTGGAAGGCTCGGGACAGTTCGGCCATGGCGTTGGGCATGTGGGGGAGGAGTTCTTGGACGAGGCGGTGGACGGCGTCGAGGCTGAGGAAGCCCCGGAGTCTGTATCGGCCTCGGCTTCGGACGATTTGGAGGAGGGTATCGATGATTCGGGCGACCTCTTCGATGGCTCGGGAGACGGCCTGGATGACCTGGATGACGACTCGGAATTCGGCGAGGAGGGCAGAGAGGGAGGACTCGATGGAGACGCAGAGGTCTCGGGCCCATGGGGGTTCGGAGGGGCAGGCGTCGCTTTGGGCGTAGGCTGGGGGCGGGGGGTAGGCGACGAGGGCGAGGACGAGGAGGGCGGCGACGACGGATTTAAGCGGCGGACGCATAGGCTTCCTCCGTGAGGACGTTGTCGGTTTGGTAGATGCGGTAGACCTCGTCGGGCACGGTCAGGCGGACGATGCGCATTCGGTCGCCTTCGATGAGGAGGGCTTCGGAGTAGTGGCCGGGCGAGGAGCGGATGCCCATGGCCTGCCAGGCCTCGGAGGGGGGCAGGCCGATGGCTTCGAAGCACCAGCCGAGGGGTTCGGTATAGACCTGGGAGAGGAGGAGTTTGTAGAAGGCGTTGGTGACGAAGGCCCGGCCGAAGGCGGGGTCGTCGGGGACGATGAAGTCGCCCATCGACTGGGAGGCGACCCAGAGGCCGGCCTGGTATTTTCGGAAGGCTCGGTTGGCGTAGTCGAAGTAGCCGCGGCCGGCTGGGGTGCGGAGCAGGCTCCAGACTTCGTCGGCGACGAGGATTTTGTAGTCGACGGAGGGGTCCCAGAGGCGGGCGAAGAAGACGGCGAAGAGGGAGCGGACGACGACGGAGCGGATGACTTCGGACCAGGGGTCGTCTTTGGCGCCGGCCGAGACGAGGGAGGGGGGCAGTTCGATGAAGGCGACGGAGGTATGGGGTACGAAGGCGGTTTCGTTGAAGATGAAGTTTCGGAGGAGTTCTCGGGCGGTCGAGGCTCGGTCGTGGAGGCCGAGGCGGCGGAGGACCTCTTCGGTGCGGAGGCGGGCTGGGGGTGTTTGGGCGAAGACGTTCATGAGGCCGTCGAAGATTTCGCCTTCGGGGGGAGCGCCGGCGGGTCCGAGTTCGAGGATTTGGCGGAGCATACGGGCGTAGAGCATGACCGACTGGCGGTCTTCGGGGTCGACGCCGACGACGGGGTCGAGGGCGGGGCTATCGGGTCGGCCGATGCGGACGACGGTGCCGCCGTAACGGGCGACGAAGCGGCGGTAGGAGCCGCCGGCTTCGGTGATGAGGACGAAGAGTCGGTGCTGGTAGCGTTCGATGAGGGAGGAGAGGAGGTACTGGAGGAGGAAGGACTTTCCGGAGCCGGAGGCGCCGGTGACGATGAGGTTACGGTTACCGGGTCGGCCTCGGAAGAAGTCGAGGGTCGTGGCCAGGCCGTGGCGGGTGGTCAGGAAGACTTCGCCCTGGGGGTCGAAGGGGGCTTCGCCGGACAGGACGGGCAGGAGGACGGAGACGCATTCGGTCATGAGTCGGCGGGTGCGTTGGGGGTCGATGGCGGCGGTGGGGAGGGAGGCGGTGAAGGCGGTGGGCTGGCGGAGGCGTTCGACGTGGGGGACGAGGCCTCGGCGGCGGAGGACGGAGACGAGGATGGAGGTTCGGCGGCGGAGTTCGGCCTCGGCCGAGGCCCGTTCGTCATCGGAGGGGACGGGGACGGGGATCGAGAAGCGCAGGCCGACGTTCCAGAAGCGGGCGCCCTCGGTGATAATTTTTAGGAAGGATTTCTTTGTATTGTTAGATTGGACTTCCCGTTCGAGCTGGCCGGCGACCCAACCGAAGCCGGAGAGGGCCTGGAAGACGTTCATGCGGAGCTTCATGAGGGTGAGTTCCAGGCCGGGTCGGACGGGTAGGATGTCCATCCGGGCGATGAAGGGCCAGGGGAAGCGGGTGAGGACGTCGTAGAAGAAGTCGGAGGTGACGGCGTAGCCGAAGTCGACGACGGAGACGGTTCGCCAGAGGCGGACGGCGCCGTCGGCGTCGGTCGTCTCGACGACGCCGGTCCAGCGGACGCGGGCGTCTCCGCAGGGGATGACGTCCGAGAGGTAGGGGCCGCCGGAGGGGAAGGCCGAGGAGTAGAGGACGTGGCGGATGGGCAGGTCGAGGGGGGCGCCGCAGAGGGCGTGGGTGAGGAACCGGCCCCATTGGTCGACGTCGGCGGGTTCCGGGGCGAGCATGTCGAGGGCGGCGACGGTTTGCTCGATGCGGTCGAGGGCCTCTTCGACCCGGCGGATGGCTTCGGTTTCGGGGTGGCTGAGGGGGAGGATTTCGGTCAGGAGGGTACGGGCCTTGTGAGTCGTTCGTCGGTCGGTGACCGAGATGTCGAGGAGGAGGTCGACTCGACGGGCGATGTCTCGGCAGTGGTCGAAGACGGTCCGGGCGAGGGGGCGGTCTTGGGGGAAGGGGTTTTCGGTTTCGGTGTGGACGAGGGCCGTGAAGGTGAGGCCGACGCCTTCGGGCAGGGCGTTGATGGCGCCGTCGAGGGCTGCCCAGGGGGGCGGGTTGAAGTAGGGGTCGAAGCGGCGGGGGATGCGGAAGAAGGCGTGGAAGCGTCCGTCGGCGGCGAAGGCGAGGTCGAAGCCTCGGCCTGTTTGGGCGGCGTCCAGGACGTCGATGATACCGATAGCGTCGAGCCAGCGCACGGTGTCTACCTTCGGTTTTGGCAGAGGGTGAAGAGGACTTCGCAGGTGATGCGCAGTCCCGTGGCCATCAGGGCGGCTGCGAGGAGGGTTTCGAGGAGGGGTGCGCCTCGGGTCCAGGCGAGGATGGTGGCGGTGGCGATCAGGGCGAGGCCCAGGGCGTGGGCGATGGCGATGAGGGTCGTTCCGACGAGGCGTCGGAAGGTCAGGTATTCCCAGAGGGTCTGCATGGCATTCCTCCTTTTTAGGAAGACCGTAGGATACGGGACCCGGTGCGGAGGCGGCGGATGGCCGAGTCGATGAGGGCGTCTTCCCAGGTCGTCGAGGCCAGGAGCAGGGCGAAGGTCAGTCCGCCGTAGAGGAGGGCCCGGGCTGTGGAGTACAGGATGAGGGAGACGAGGGTGACGACGTAGACGATCAGCCATTCGGCCGAGGAGAGTCGGGCGATGCGGATCTCGTCGGCCATGCCGCGGGCGACGTCAACGACGCGGAGCATAGGTAGCCTCCTCTTTAGGGATTTGGCGACCGGGGCCGGGGATGTGGCTGAAGGAGACTTCGGGGGTGGAGCCGTCTTTTTGGAAGGCCTGGCGGGCTGCGTTGACGGCGGTGTGGGTGGCGAAGTACACCAGCGACGGGGCGTACATGGCGACGGCCGTGTAGGCGAACCACGTAGCGATGGACCGGACGGCGTCTTCGGGGATGAGGCGGGCGGCCTTCTCGACGATTCGGTCGATGTCGGGTCGGCAGGCGTCGAGGCTGAAGGCGAGGATGAGGCCGAGGGTAGCCGAGACCAGGCCGTTGTAGGTGGCGCAGAAGGAGTCGACGCAGTCGGGGCACTGGAGGAGGTGGGAGGCGAGTTCTCGGACGACGCCCAGTTCGACCTCATGGAGGAGGGGGTCGCGTTCGGCGAAGGTGAAGGCCTTACGGGAGATTTCGTCGAAGTCGGGTCCCAGGACGCGAGCCGTACGGTCGTAGAGGGTTTGGAGTGTGTTTCGGGTTTCGGCCAGGCGTCGTTCGGTCTCTTGCCAGTATGCGATGTAGGAATCGTCGATTTCGGCCATTCGGCCGTCGGAGAGGGGGATGTGGTACGTCACGGTGAGCCCTCCTTTTTCCCTCGGGGGTCGTAGTCGGACGCCACGGTCGTGAAGGCGATGTCCGTTACGACCAGCCCGTGGGGGTTGAGGTAAGTTCGTTTCGCAGTCGGGTACAGGACGGCCCGGGCGAGGAAGGTTTCCTCGGGGAGGGTATCCCCTCGGGAGCTTTGGCATTGGCGGCGTAGGACGATGCGGACGGTCCATACGCCGTCTCGGTTTTCCTCAGCCGTGAACCGGTCCCGCAGTATGTTGACGTCGCAGACGAGGCCTGCCTTCTTTTGGAGCTCGAAAGCCGTCATTTCGACCTCACCTTCGGGGGTTCGGACTCTCTTCCGTTCGGCCCATCGGGCCTCGAAGTCGCGGGCGATGTTCCGTGAGATGAGTTGGCGCTTTCGCAGGAAGTCAAACTGTTTGTCGAAGGCGTCGGACGTAGCGTCGAGCAGGAGCTGGGCGACGATGCCGGCGACGGCGGCGGCCTCTTTTTCTCGGGGGCGCTGGTATTCCCACCAGTCGATGGGGTTGGAGACGTAGGCTTCGCCTGCTTCGTTCACGCGGATGACGAAGTATTCCCGATGTTCTCGGATGTAGGCCCGGAACGTGGCCGTCACGTAGAAGAACAGGGCCGTCAGGGCGATGGCGTACAGGTTGGCAAAACGGGCCCTTCGCAGGGCTGACGTGTAGTTAGGGAGCACGGACCGCATGGTCGGACCTCCGCCCTTATTTATTGTCGAAAGTGGTCGCTGACCATTTTCGACAATGTAGGGGGGGCGGAGGGACCCATGCAGGCGAGGACCTTTGCTTACATGAGCGACCGGGGGCCCGTCCTTCTGGCGGGCCGGCAGGGGGAGCGTCTGCTTCTTCGGTTTGGGTCCCATGTCTTTGTAGCCGTGCCGGCGCCGCGGTTTTGTCCGCATCTTCCTCGGCCGCTTCTTCCGCCTGGGCCCGACGAGGTCGGGTATGCGTGTCTTCCGTGCGGGAATCGGCCGGAGTTTCGGGAGGAGGTTCGAACATGAAGGCGGTTCTTGCTTCGGCTGGGACGTACTGGAATTTCCATCTTTGGAATACGGCCCTTCGGACGATGGCCGATTGGGCGGACCGGGCCGGGAGCGTCGCCGTCCGGGCGGTGACCCTTCCGGGGGATGTCCTGGCGGCGGCGGTCGCGGCCGGTGCGGGTGTTCGTCTGGAGTCGGAGCGGGGGGGTGGCTCCCTCGGTGTGGGGGCGGCCGCTGACATCCTCATCGCTTATAGCATGGGCCGCACGTCGGACGTCGCGCTGGGCCGGTGAGGGGGGTTCGGATGCGGACGTGGACGCTGGTCCGTTCGGTTCCGCCTCCGCCGCCTTCGCCGCCGGAGTATGAGCCGGGCGTCGTCTTCTGGCGGGGCCGGGTCGTCCGGGTCCGACGGGGGCCGGACGGTTCTATGTGGGCTCTTTGCGAGTACGCGCCGCGGCGGCGCATTTACGTCCGGGTGCCGGCCTCGGCGGAGGTCCGGGAGGGCGTGACGGTTCGATTTGAGGGGCGGCTGGAGGTTTCACCGGACGGTCGTTTTTATCACATCGTCGCCGTCATTTGGGAGGAGGCCGATGATGCGCACGTATGTGACGCACAAGCGTTTCCTGGAGCGTCTCGAGGAGCGCTTGCGGAAAAGCGGGGTGGAATGCCGACTGGCCAGCGTCGTCTTGGAGCGGGTCGGGGGTCAGATGGTGCGCATGGGTCTTTTGACTCCTGACATGACCTCGCCGGTCGGGTGGGCCCGGCTTCGCCGGGGCGACGACGGCTGCTATGTGGGTGTCCTGAGTGGGTACGGCTTTCGTGTTCCTATCCGGGTCGATGGGGGGTACCTCGGGGAACTTCTGCGATGTGGGTTGCCAGGTGGGTCACGTGAGTGAGACGGTTCGTGAGGCTTGGCGGGTTGCGGTTCGGCGTGCCCTCCTGCGGGCGGGTCTCGTCGTCTTAGGGGTCGGCCTGGTGGGGATGGCCCTGTGGCTTCTTGTGGTGCCCGGGGTTTCGGCGCGTCTGGCTTGGGCCGTCTGTGGGTTGACCTTACGGCCCTCGGCGTGCCGGGCTCCCGTCGAGGCGGCCTGTGGGCGTTCGGGGGGAGGCGTTTGCGCGGAGGTCGCCCTGGACGTCCTGGGTCGGGCGGTGGGCTTTTGGGTCGGGACGGCGGTCGCCGGGTGGGCGGGCTGGCAGTTGTATCGTCGGCTGGCTCGTCGGCTGGCTCGTCGGCGGATGATGTCGGCCCTACGGCCGGCGCCGCCGCTGAGGACTCGGGACGCTGCCTTGGCCCATGAGCGGCTTTTTCGGGAGTACGGGATCCCGCTGCCGGCCGAGTGGTGGTCGGAGGCGGCGGCTTCGATTCTCGAGTACCTCGAGGCGCACCGGGAGGCTCGCGGGTCCAAGGTTTGCCACGATGCCCGTCCCGGGGGGCTCATGACGCATACGCTGTCGGCGCTGATTGCCGCTTGGCCCGCCGTGGGGGAATTGCCGGCGCATCTGCGTCGGGCGGCGGTGGTCTTGCTTTTGGCCCACGATGCCGGTCGGGTCGTTGCCCGTCGGGACGAGGAGCATGATCGGCTTTCGGCCATTCTCGCCTGGCGGGCCATGGCCGCCGACCCGGACCCGGAGCTCCGGCAGTCTGCCCCGGCGGTCGTCGCGACCCTTCTCTATCGCCGTTATGGTGCGCCGTACGCTCGGGAACTGGAGCCCGTCGTCACCCTCCTCCTGCGGGTCCTTCGTCGGGAGGGGGACGCCGTCGAGGTAGCCCGGTCTGTCGAAAGGGTCATGGGGTCAGGCGGGGTCCCCCGTCCGCCGGAGGGCTTTCGCATCGTGGAGTCCCCCGCGCAGGCTCCTCCGCAGGCTCCTCCGCAGGGGCTTCGTGTCGTTCCCGAAGCGGTTTCGGCCGTCGTTGCCGAGTCGGCCCGGGCGCGGCTGAAGTGCGTGGCCATTCTCTTGGGGCAACGGCTGTTTCTCTGCGTGCCGGATAAGATCTATCAGCCCCTTGTGGAGGCGGGCCGTCTGGACGTGGAGGCCCTCGCTCGGGAGGGCCTGTTGGCGACGGCCGAGGACATAGGTCGGGCCGCCGTCGAGGCGGGTGTCCCCTGCGAAGTCCTTGAGGTTCCCGCTGAGGGGCCTCGGCTTTCGGTTTACGTCGAGGGTTCAGTCCGGGGCTCATCCCGTACGATGAAGTCGTTCTTTGCCCGCGCACTCGTCTTTGCCGATCCTCAGCACCCGACGGTCCGGCAGGACGCCATCCTTGTCCTCCCTCGGCGTCTGGAGGTCATCCCGGAGTCGGGTGCCGATCCAGCCCGGAAGCGGCGGGACGAGCTCATCGAGCAGATGCGGGGCAAGAAGGCGAAGGAGGCGATGGGTCATGCAGGCGTATGACAAGGTCATCCGGCGCATTCTGGCTCCTCAGGCCGAGACGCTCGTGGACGTCGTTGCGGCCATGGGGGGTCTTCCGCCGGGTCGGTACCTGGCGGTGACGTCGGTGGGTTCCTTCCTCGTCCGGGTCATGGCGTCTTCCTTCGAGCGGTTGGGTATTCTGGACGTCGTCTCGGCCTGCGGGCGCCTGGCTCCTGACCGGAGCATGCTCGTCCTGGGCGACGTCCGTGGCCAGTGGGCTGGGGCGGTCGTCGGGGGCCGGGACGGCGGTTGGGCCGTCTACCGGGGGCCGGTTCCGGCGGCAACGGACGAGGCCCGGGCGTTTCGTGTCTTTCTGGAGGTTCGACCGGCTGATATGAAGCCCTGACGGGAAGAAGTGGGGGGGGGCCATGCGGTCGTCCGGGCCCTGGGAGAGATGGGGAAGGCGGCCGCTGGGCCCACCCCGAAGCCTTGCGGGCCTTCCTCCGCGCCCTGACCGTTCCGAAAGCCCTGACAGTCCCGACCCCGACCCGAGAGTCCGGGCGGGGGCCGTCCGGGCTTTGGAGGCCACCCCCGAACTGGCCCGACGGTTGGACAAAGACCCCGCCGTCCGGACGGCTGCCCTGAAAGTCCTCCGAAAGCTTCCGGTGTCCCCTGAGACCGTTTCGGCCGTCCTGCGAGACTTCCGTCTGGGCCTTGGAACGACTTGGATAAGGGAGGGAGGCCGTGCAGGCATACTTCCCCGACCCATCCGTCCGCCAGGAGGCCGCGATTCGGCCGGAACGCCTCTGGGAGGATAAGGCTTGGGCCGTTCGCCGGGCCGCCGCCCGGGCATTGGGATGGATGGGGGAGGCGGCAGCTACCCCCGAAGTCATCGGGGCCCTGCTCCAACGACTCCGAGAGGATGAGGTCTGGTGGGTTCGCCGGGAGGCCGCCGAGGCCCTGGGATGGATGGGGACAGCGGCCGCCACCCCCGAAGTCATCGGGGCCCTCCTGGAGCGACTCCAGGAGGATGAGAACAAGTGGGTTCGCCGGGAGGCCGCCTGGGCCCTGGGATGGATGGGGGCGGCGGCAGCAACACCCGAAGTCCTCGGGGTTTTGGTCCAGTGCCTCCGAGAGGATAAGGATAGGGACGTCCGCTCTGAGGCCGCCCGGGCCCTGGGACGGATGGGGGAGGCGGCCGCTACCCCCGAAGTCCTCGAGGCTTTGGTCCAAGCCCTCCGGGGGGATAAGTTCCCGTCCGTTTGCAAGGCCGCCGCCGAGGCCCTGGGGGATATGGGGACGGCGGCAGCTACACCGGAAGTTCTCCAGGCCCTGGCCGAATGTCTCCGGAAGGACGAGGCTCCGGACGTTCGTGAAGCCGCCGCCGGGACCCTGAGACGGATGGGGGAGGCGGCCGCTACGCCCGAAGTCATCGGGGCTTTGGTCCAAGCCCTCCGGAAGGATGAGGAACCGGCCGTCCGCTGGGAGGCCGCCTATGCCCTGGGTCGGATGGAGGCGGCGGCCGCTCGGCCGGAAGTCGTCCAGGCCCTGGTCCAAGCCTTCCGAGACAGTGACTCCGGTGTCCGCGAGATCGCTGCCCGGACCCTGAGGCAGTTCCTCTGTGACCAGGCCACGGCCCGGGCCCTGGGAGAGATGGGGGCGGCGGCAGCCACCCCCGAAGTCCTCGGGGCCCTCACGGAGTGGCTTCGGAAGGATGCGGCCGGATGGGTCCGCGAGGCCGCCGCCGAAGCACTGGGGGAGATGGGTGAGGCGGCCGCAACCCCCGAAGTCCTCGGGGCCCTGGCCGAACGGCTCCTCCAGGATGAGTCCAGGTGGGTTCGCGAGCAGGCCGCCAAGGCCCTGAGGCGACTCCTTCCGGCCCATCCCGAGGCCCTGCGGGCCTTCCTCTGCACCCTGCCCGCTCCGATGACGCCCCAGGAGACCCAAACCCTGGAAGATGTCCTCCGGGCCCACCCGGGTGCCGTTCCAGCCCTCCGGGCCCTTCTGTCCGACCCGGACCCGAAAGTCCGGGCGAAGGCCGTCTGGGCCTTGGGGGCGATGAGGGAGTTCGCCGCTACCCCCGAAGTCGTCCGGGACCTTTTGACCCGACGGTTGGACAAAGCCCCCACCGTTCGGACGGCTGCCCTGAAAGTCCTTCGGCGACTCCCGGTGTCTTCTGAGACCGTTTCGGCCGTCCTGCGAGACCTCCGGGGGGATGAGCCCGAAGCCGGCGAGGCCACCGCTTGGGCCTTGGAAAGACTCGGATAAGGGAGGAGGAAGACCATGAAGAAGTACTTGGCCCAGCTTCAGGACCCCGACCCAGACGTCCGCTCTGATGCCGCCTGGGCCCTGGGACGGATGGGGGAGGCGGCAGCAAAGCCCGAAGTCATCGGGGCCCTGATCCAACGACTCCGGGAGGATGAGGCCGAGGGGGTCCGCCAGGAGGCCGCCCGGGCCCTGGGAGAGATGGGGCCGGCGGCCGCCACCCTCGAAGTCCTCGAGGCTTTGGTCCAAGCCCTCCAGGACCGCAACTCCGATGTCCGCTCTGAGGCCGCCTGGGTCCTGGGAGAGATGGGGGAGGCGGCAGCAACACCCGAAGTCCTCGAGGCTTTGGTCCAGTGCCTCCGAGAGGATAAGGATAGGGACGTCCGCTATGGGGCCGCCTGGGCCCTGGGAAAGATGGGGGAGGCGGCCGCTACCCCCGAAGTCATCGAGGCTTTGGCCCAAGCCCTCCGGGACCGCGCCTTCGGTGTCCGCTCTGCCGCCGCCGTGGCCCTGGGACGACTCCTTCCGGCCCACCCCGAAGCCCTACGGGCCTTCCTCCGCGCCCTACCCGTCCCGATGACGCCCCGGGAGACCCAAACCCTGGAAGATGTCCTCCGGGCCTACCCGGGTGCCGTTCCGGCCGTCCGGGCCCTTCTGTCCGACCCCGACCCGAAAGTCCGGGCGAGGGCCGTCTGGGCTTTGGGAGCCGTGGGACCGGCTGCGGCTACCCCCGAGGTCGTCCGGGACCTTTTGGCCCGACGGTTGGACAAAGACCCCAACGTCCGGACGGCTGCCCTGAAAGTCCTTCGGCGACTTCCCGTGTCTTCTGAGACCGTTTCGGCCGTCCTGAGGGACCTCCGGGGGGATGAGCCCGAAGCCGCCGAGGCCACCGCTTGGGCCTTAGAAAGACTCGGCTGAAGGAGGGGGAGACTATGCAGGAATACCTGGCCCGGCTTCAGGACCCCGACCCCTACGTCCGCCGGGTGGCCGCCGAGGCCCTGGGAGAGATGGGGGCGGCCGCCGCTACCCCCGAAGTCCTCAAGGCTTTGGTCCAGCGCCTCCGGGAAGATGAGGATGAGGCCGTCCGCTGGGAGGCCGCATGGGCCCTGGGAAAGATGGGGACGGCGGCCGCTACCCCCGAAGTCCTCGGGGCCCTCCTGGAGCGACTCCGGGAGGATGAAGACGGGTTGGTTCGCCAGGCCACCGCCGGGGCCCTGGGAAGGATGGGGAAGGCGGCCGCAACCCCCGAAGTCCTTCGGGCCCTGGTCCAAGCCCTCCGGAAGGATGAGGATAGGGACGTCCGCCAGGATGCCGCTTGGGCCCTGAGAAATATGGGGGAGGCGGCAGCCACCCCCGAAGTCATCGAGGCTTTGGTCCAGGCCCTCCGGGGCCGCAACTCCGATGTCCGCTCTGAGGCCGCCCGGGCCCTGGGAGAGATGGGGAAGGCGGCCGCTACGCCCGAAGTCATCCAGGCCCTCACGGAGCGGCTCCTCCGGGATGCGGACGGGGAGGTTCGCCAGGTCGCTGGCTGGGCATTGGGGGCGATGGGGGAGGCGGCCGCTACCCAGGAAGTCGTCGGGGCCCTGATCCAACGACTCCGGAAGGATGAGGACAAGTGGGTCCGCCATGCGGCCGCCCAGGCCCTGGGAAAGATGGGGAAGGCGGCCGCCCGACCGGAAGTCCTCGAGGCTTTAGTCCAAGCCCTCCGGGACCGCGTCTTCGATGTCCGCCAGAAGGCCGCTGAGGCCTTGAGGCAGCTCCTTCCGGCCCACCCCGAAGCCCTGCGGAACTTCCTCTGCACCCGGCCCACCCCGAAAGCCCTGGAAGAGGTCTTCCGAGACCGTCCCTGGGCCGTTCCAGCCCTTCGGGCCCTTCTGTCCGACCCCGACCCGAAAGTCCGGGCGAGGGCCGTCTGGGCTTTGGGGATCGTGGGACCGGCCGCGGCCACTCCCGAAGTCGTCCGGGACCTTTTGGCCCGACGGTTGGACAAAGACCCCAACGTTCGGACGGCTGCCCTGAAAGTCCTCCGGCGGCTCCCCGTGTCTTCTGAGACCGTTTCGGCCGTCCTGAGGGACTTCCGGGGAGATGAGCCCGAAGCCGCTGAGGCCACCGCTTGGGCCTTGGAAAGACTCGTATAAAGGAGGAGGAGACTATGCAGGAATACCTGGCCCGACTTCAGGACCCAAATCCCTACGTCCGCCGGAACGCCGCATGGGCCCTGGGGGCGATGGGGAAGGCGGCCGCTACCCCCGAAGTCCTCGGGGCCCTGATCCAACGACTCCGGGAGGGTGAAGACTGGTTGGTCCGCCAGGCCGCCGCCTGGGCCTTGGGACAGATGGGGCCGGCGGCCGCTACCCCCGAAGTCCTCGGGGCCCTCCTGGAGCGACTCCAGGAGGATGAGAACAAGTGGGTCCGCTGGGCCGCCGCCGAGGCCCTGAGAAAGATGGGGAAGGCGGCCGCCACCCAGGAAGTCCTCGAGGCTTTGATCCAAGCCCTCCGGGACCGCGTCTTCGATGTCCGCCGGGAGGCCGCTGAGGCCTTGAGGCAGCTCCTTCCGGCCCATCCCGAAGCCTTGCGGAACTTCCTCCGCGCCCTGACCGTCCCGATGACGCCCCGGGAGACCCAAACCCTGGAAGATGTCCTCCGGGCCTACCCGGGTGCCGTTCCGGCCGTCCGGGCCCTTCTGTCCGACCCCGACCCGAGAGTCCGGGCAGGAGCCGTCTGGGCTCTGGGATGGACGGGGAAGGCCGCCGCCACCCCCGAAATCGTCCGGGACCTCTTGGCCCGACGATTGGACGAAGACCCCAACGTCCGGACGGCTGCCCTGGAAGTCCTCCGAAAGCTTCCGGCCTCCCCTGAGACCGTCTCGGCCGTCCTGCGAGACATCCGGGGAGATGAGCCCGAAGCCGCCGAGGCCACCGCTTGGGCCTTAGAAAGACTCGGCTGAAGGAGGAAGACCATGAAGAAGTACTTGGCCCAGCTCCTGGCCCAGCTTCAGGACCCCAACCCCTACGTCCGCCAGGCGGCCGCCTGGGACCTGGGAAGGATGGGGGAGGCGGCCGCTACCCCCGAAGTCATCGAGGCCCTGATCCAACGACTCCGGAAGGATGAGATCCCGTGGGTTCGCCAGTTCGTCGCTTGGTCCCTGGGA
>Ga0197143_1002044_pt1 | contig 15681 bp, 16 predicted proteins | sample GBS70_MetaG_FD_148603 | JGI IMG/M metagenome (GOLD analysis project Ga0197143, IMG submission 148603) | Sediment microbial communities from Great Boiling Springs, Gerlach, Nevada, United States - GBS 70_MetaG | ecosystem: Environmental > Aquatic > Thermal springs > Hot (42-90C) > Sediment...
CAAATCCCCGTCCTGGGGAGAATAAAGCCATAGATGGAAAAGAGTAAGGTAGAAAGAGGTTGAATGCGAAAAGGATAGCGCCCAGGGGGATTTGAACCCCCGACCCCCGGATTCGTAGTCCGATGCTCTATCCAGCTGAGCTATGGGCGCACATCTCTTAAATTATTTTATCTCCCTTAAGGAGTAGTTTCAAATTGCACAGACGAGTTTCCTCCATTTGACAATACATGCTTTTTGTGAAATAAATTTTATGTGAAAACTGGGAGAAGCAAAGCAATTATGCTCTTGCCAGTGCTTATGAAATTTGAGGACGACGAGGAATTTATAAATTTTTTAAAAGAAAAGGGATTCCCGGAAAACGATTTCTCTCCCCTTGAAATTTTTTGTCTTCACCTGAAATTAAACGAAAAAAAATTTATCTCTTTAAGGAAAAAGATAGATGGAAAGATAGAAATCGCAAGAACAAAAGGCGATGATGTTCTTCTCAAGGGAAATAGAAAAGATATAATAGACATTTTAAAGACGATAAATTTTTCTTTAGATATACCACCTATGAAAATAGGTAAAAGAACCTTTCATTTCGGCGATAAAACCTACATAATGGGGGTAATTAACATTACTCCTGATTCCTTTTATTCCTCCTCAAGAATCACTGACCTTGAAAGGGCTGTAAAAACTGCTCTTTCCATGGTTGAAGGAGGAGCAGATATAATAGATATAGGCGGAGAATCAACGAGACCGGGGTCGTCTCCAGTATCTCCTGATGAGGAAATTAAAAGGGTTTTGCCTGTGATAAAGGAAATAAGGAGGTTAACAGATATTCCGATATCTGTGGACACTTATAAATCTATAGTTGCCGAAAAAGCAATAGAAAATGGTGCGGACATGATAAATGATATAAGCGGGCTGATGTTTGACAGAAGGATGGTGGATGTGATAAAAAGGAACAGGGTGCCCGTGGTTCTTATGCATACCTCTGGAAAACCTTCTGTTATGCAAAAGAAAACTCAATATAAATGGCTTTTAGGAGAAATTCTGAAATCCCTGTGGAAATCCATGAAGAAACTTGAGGATATATCAGAATTGGCAATACTTGACCCAGGAATTGGATTTGGAAAAACTCCGCAGCAGAATCTTTATATTTTAAAACATATTGAATTTCTCAAAATTTTTGGGAGGCCGATTCTGATAGGTCCGTCCCGAAAATCATTCATCGGGCATTTTGGCGGTGGAGAGAACCCTGAGGAAAGACTGGAAGGAACAATAGCAGTTGTATCCCTTGCAGTTTATAAAGGTGTTGACTTTGTAAGGGTCCATGATGTAAAAGAAGTGAGAAAAGCTATCTCAGTCGTTCAATCTTTAAAGGAAATTGGAAAGATACATGGCATTTGAAATTTTGAGAGCTATTTTTGACATTCTCCTCACAGCATTTATAATTTATGGAATTCTGTTTTTACTCAAAGGCACAAGGGCGGGAGAAATTGCGGTCGGAGTGATATTCCTTCTCCTTCTTTATCTCCTTTCCGATTACTTTGGGCTCGCCTCTCTCAACTGGCTGATGGGAGGTTTTATTGCAAATTTTCTCCTCATCATTGTCATTATTTTTCATCCAGATATAAGGAGGGTCCTTGCAACCCTTGGAAGCAGAGCAAAGTTCACATCTTCTACTCCACCCCACAGTTCAAAAATCATTGAAGAGGTCATAAAGGCAGTCAACACCATGGCTGAGAAAAAAATAGGAGGAATAATTGTTCTTGAAGGAAACATAAGACTGGATGAACATCTTGATGTTGGAGTGAAGATGGATGCTGATGTTTCAAAGGAACTTCTCCTTTCCATTTTTTCTACCCAATCTCCCCTTCACGATGGTGCAGTGGTAATAAGGGGTGAAAAAATCTCAATGGCATCCTGTTTTTTGCCTTTGACAAAAAATCCACACCTTGAAAAAACCTTTGGCTCAAGGCATCGTGCGGGAATAGGAATAACAGAAGACACAGACGCAATGGCAATTGTGGTGTCTGAGGAAAGTGGAAAGATATCGCTCGCGAAAGGAGGCATGCTGATGATGGAGCTTGATGAGAATGGATTGAGAAAAGAGATTTCTGCACATTTCAGAATATGAAAAAGATGAACCTGAAAATCCTTTCGCTTTTTCTTGCGGTTCTTATATGGCTTTATGTTTACGGAGATAAAAAATTGGTTTTTTTCAGGGATGTCCCTGTAGATTTCTTGAACCTGCCTCCCGAAAAGGTAATTCTTGAATCAAGCGTCTTCTCTGTGAAAATAAAATTAAGTGGGTCAAAGAGAGTTCTTGAAACCGTAAGACCTTCCATCCATGCAGAAATTGACCTTTCTTCTGTGAGAGATGGCTTAAACATAATTGAAATAAATACTAAAAACATAAAGGTGCCTCCTTATGTAAAGATTCTTTCCGTTTTTCCACAAACAATTGAGGTCAAAATTGATTCCATTTCAAAAAGAGCACTGCCCGTAATTGCAAAGATATCATCGGATGAAAACTATGTGGTGAGGGATATAAAAATAATTCCTTCTGAAGTGGTTGTAGAATTTCCAAAATCCTACATTTTGAAAAAAGACCATTTACTACTTGAGATAGAAAAAAAATGTAGCACCGAAGGGAATTTTGTGTATCAATCTCCCGTCCCTTTGAATTCTGAAAATTTTCTAAAAATAACTCCAGGTGAGATAAAGGTTAAATGGACCTGTGAGAAGAAAATTGAAGAGTTGATTTTAAGAAAAATTCCTGTCCTTATAAAAAATAAAAAAGAAGGGATGAAATATTTTTTAAAACCAGATAAAATAGATTTAAAAATTAGAGGCTGGTCAAAGGATTTAAAAAGAATGGATTTTAAAAAGGAGATAGAGGCGATAGTTGAGGCAGGAAATTATGAACGGGGAAACTATGAAGTTGAACCTAAAATAAAAATTCCAGATGGAATAGAATTGGTTGATGTAGAAAAACAAAAATTAGAATTAATAGTTAGATGAAATCACTTTTTGGAACGGATGGAATAAGGGGAATAACAAATCAGCATCCTATGACCCCCTGGGTTACACTTAAGGTCGGGATGGCAATGGGGAAACTTTTAAAAAGTGGAAGGGTTATAATAGGAAAGGACACGAGGTTATCGGGATACATTTTTGAATACGCTCTTTCTTCAGGATTATGTGCCACAGGATTGGATGTTTATCTCGTTGGACCATTTCCAACTCCTGGAATCGCTTTTCTCGTTCCTGCTATGAGGGTTGAAGCAGGAATAGTTGTTTCCGCTTCTCACAATCCTTTTTATTATAATGGTATAAAAATTTTTGGAAAGGATGGCTACAAAATATCCGATGAGACTGAACAGGAGATAGAGAATTTTATAAAAAGTGGAGGCGAAGATGTATCAATTCTTGCTACTCCCAGAAATACAGGAAAAGCATTCAGGTTAAAGGAAGCGGCTGGCAGGTATATAGAATTTCTTAAAAATACCCTTCCAAAAGGTGTGAGGCTAAAAGGAATAAAGGTTGTGATTGATTGTGCAAACGGCGCCACATATAGAATAGCACCCATGCTTTTTGATGAACTTGGAGCAGAAGTGGTCGTTATAAACGCTGAGCCAGATGGCTTAAACATAAATGAAGGTTGTGGAGCAACCGAACCTTCATCTCTGAGGGAGGCTGTTCTGAAATATGGAGCGGATGTGGGATTTGCTTTTGATGGCGACGGAGACAGATGTATAGCAACTGATGAAAAGGGAAAGATATTAAACGGTGATGACATTCTGGCAATATGCGGCGATTTCCTCTTGAAGAGGAAATTAATTGAAAAAAGGGGAGTTGTGGTCACACACGCAAGCACCATAGGGATTGAAAGGTTTTTTAATGAAAGAGGGTGTGAAGTAGTAAGGACGGAAATTGGAGATAGATATGTGGTAGAAGCCATGCTGAAACACGGCTTTCAATTAGGAGGTGAAAAATCAGGACATACAGTTTTTTTGAACTATTCAACCACAGGAGATGGACTTATCACATCTCTTCAGGTTTTAAATGCGATGATAAATGAAGGCGCCCCCCTGTCAGTCCTTTCTTCAATTTTTGAAAAGCCATACGAATTTTCAATTGATATACCTGTTAGAACAAAAATTCCTCTTGAAAAGATAAAAGGGTATGATAGGTTTAAGAAGGAGATGGATTCAAAATTAAACAGCGGGAGAATTCACATAAGATATTCCGGGACAGAACCGAAGTTAAGAATCCTGGTGGAAGGATATGACGAAGAAAATGTTAATAGTGTTGGTAAAGAAATCAGGGAGTTTTTTTTAAAAAATTTAGACCTTGCGGAGGAATGAATGGTAAAATTGGGAGTTAATGTTGACCATGTGGCAACGGTAAGGGAGGCAAGAAAAATTGACGAGCCCGACCCGGTGCTTGCAGCCTATCTTGCAGAAATTGCAGGTGCAGACAGCATAATATGCCATCTCAGGGAGGACAGGAGGCACATTCAGGACAGAGACCTGAAGCTTCTCAGGGAAACGGTTAAGACGAAACTGAACCTTGAAATGGCACCCACCCCCGAAATGGTCAAAATTGCACTTGAAGTGAAACCCGACCTCTGCACACTCGTTCCGGAAAGGAGAGAAGAATTGACAACAGAAGGGGGACTGAATGTGGCTTTGAACATGGAAGGGCTGAAAAAAACGATCAAACTCCTTCACGATGCGGATATAAAGGTCAGCCTTTTTATAGACCCCGACCCTGAACAGGTAAAGGCAAGTCATAGATGTGGAGCGGATATAATTGAAATCCATACAGGTAGATATGCGGAAGCAAAAAAGGAATCAGAAATGGAAAAGAGACTTGAGGAGATTGAAAATGCTGCAAAGTTTGCAAGCAAATTGAAAATCGGGGTAAGTGCAGGGCACGGTTTAAATTACAGAAATGTCCCCCCAATTTTGAGAATTGAAGAAATTGAGGAACTAAACATAGGTCATTCAATAGTGGCAAGAGCTGTGATAGTGGGGTTTGAAAGGGCTGTGAGGGAAATGAAGGAACTCATTCTGAATACCGTGGCTCTAAGAAAAGGTGGTTAAAAAAATTTTAATTGCTGCCATTATTGGTTTTCTTATATATCCTCCGCTGAAGAGCAAGATTTTTTCTATGAAATTCAATAAGGATTTTGAAGAGAAAGTTTCACTTTCAATAGAAAAAATTGTGAATGGAACTTCAGCCGTGGAAAGAACAGTTGAAGAATGGTTGTTGATTGAGGGGCAAAAATACAATGTGTTAATAAAGGATTCCCCATTGACATTCTGGTGGGCAGAAGATACATTGACAGCGATGGTAAAATACTCAATACCCATTGATTTTTACATTTATAGATTTTATCCCGAATACTCTCATTACTGTTATGTTGAATTCAAAGAGATAAAAAAGGCGCTTGAAATAAAAAGGAAAATAGAAAACTATGGTTGGTAAGAAAACTTCTTTAATCCTGAAAGCGCCAAATAAAGGTGATGTGATTTTTAACTGCGCGTGTGGCTTCTTTATAATAACTTTCAATTCTTCAGCATTCAAAACCACAGTTTTGAAATAAGAGCCATCAAGAGTTTAAAATTTTCACCTTTTATACATGGTTGAACTTTAAGGGCAAAAAGGTTGGGTAGTGGTGGCAACCTCTTTGAATCTTTAATTGTTGTGAGCACCATTTCTTTTTCTATCACTTTCAGCAGTTCTTTCTCTGAATACCGATAATGGTCGGGAAATATAAGAACTTCCTTAGGATTTGCTCCGAGGGAGGATATGGTGTTTATAAATGAAAAGGGATTCCCTGTTCCACATAACACCATCACATCTTTCCCATTTATGAAATCGGGTGGATAGGTTTTTCCGGTTTTTAATTCTATAATGGTTTGAGGAAGAAGTGGCATATTTATTGTTCTTATCCCCTCAAACTCGTATCTTTTTTCTCCCTTTAGAACTATGAGGTCAGCCTCTTTTAATTTTTTCAACGGAACTCTCATCGGTCCGAGAGGAAGAACTTTTTTGTTCCCAAAAAGTATCTGTGAATCAAAAACTGCTATATTTAAATCCTTGTGAAGTCCAGGGTTTGTAAATCCGTCATCAATTATAAAAATGGCAGGAATTCCCTTTCTGTCCTCCTCTCTCAAAAATTTCTTAAGAGATTTAATCCTCCTAACCCTTTCACCCCCAAGCGCATCAACTGCTTCAAAGAATTCATCATCGTTTTTAAACCCGAGAAATGAATAAGCTCTCTGAAGGTAATAGACATTGTACCCCTTTTTTAAAAGTTCTTCTGTTAAGAAGATGGCAAATAAGGTTTTTCCTGTTCCTCCCGCAAAGGGGCTTCCGACCGATATTATTTTTATGTGTTTGGGGTGAAATTTTTTACTAAAAAGTTTTCTCATCCAGCCTCCGATGATATAAAGAGCAGAGAAGGGATAGAGAATAATTTTGAACAAAAAGTTCCATTCTTTCATTCCGAATGCCCTTTCCATCCAGAAGATATAAATTTTTCTCATAAAAGACATGAAATGACCTCAAGAAGTTCTTTTAATCCCTCACGAGCAGAGGAGCTTATTTTTTGGTAAACAGAAAACGCTTTTTCACCTGACGGAGCATTTTTGTCGCCTTTCAAAATTGATATTAAGACATTGACCATCTCTTCCGCATTTTTCACGACCTTTCCTCCGTTTTCCCTTATCAATAGTTCAGCAATTTCCTTCTGATTCCAGAAATTTGGTCCGAATAGGACAGGAATCCTGAAAGAAGAAGGCTCAAGGAGGTCATGACATCCCCTTTTTGCGATGCTTCCACCTACGAAGACTGCCTTCGCATGAGAATAAAAGGAATTTAAAACCCCGTATGTGTCAACTATTAGGACTTCAAAATTTTCTACCCCTTGAGAATAAAGAGACACCTTGAAACCTGAAAAAGATGCTCTCAACCGGTCTAATTTTTTCATATACCTTGGTGCAATCACAAGTTTTGTATCAACTCTTTTCCTCAACATTTCAAAGGCAGATTTTATGAATTTAAACTCTTCCCCGTGAACCGATACCGCAAGGAGAATGTTTTTTTCTTTCTGGCTTTCCGATGGTGAAATGGAAAGGGATTTTAAAGATGGAAGGATTCTTATGTCCTTGAAACCAAGTTTTAAGAGAAAGTTTCTGTCATCACTATTTCTTACAAAAAACAAAGGGTTCATTTCTTTCAAAAGGGAGAAGAATCTTCTTTTAAGAAAGCCCTTTTTTGAAAAAGAAAGGTTGACAATTATCACCTTTCCTCCTCTTTTTTTGACACTATTTATGAACCTCATCCAGTAGTCCCTTTCAGAAATTATAATGGCAATGGGGACAAGTTTTCTAAAGAAGAAAAAATGGGAGATTGAAAATTCAAGAGGGAAAAGCTGGGCTGGAAAGCCTTCTTTTAAAGCAGCATTTACTCCATTTATGGTTGCAGAGGTAAAAAGAAGCGGAATTCCCATCTTTTCTATTTCCCTTCCAATCGGGATGAGGCTTTTTATTTCACCAATTGAGGCACCGTGAAGTATTATCCTTTTTCCTTCAAAGGAACGGGGAAATAGCCTTGGCATGATTTCCCTTCTTAATGGTTTAAAGATAGAAAGCAGGAGCAGAAAGGGGAAAGAAATGATGTGAAGAATTTCCTCAATTATAAAATAAATTCTTAAAATCGTCTTCAAGTTTTTTCATCTCCTCCATAAAAGTTTTTTTACCGCTTTCCACATCAGAAGGAACAAATGGTTTTCCAAAAATCACTGTCGCCCTTGAAAATGGAAGTGGAAGGATGAGCCTGTCCCAGCTTCCTACCTCAACTCCTCCTTTAAAATGGACAAACACCGGAACTATAAATGCTTCAGACCTTGATGCAGAAAAGAATGCTCCATCTTTCGGGATATAGGCAGGCCCCCTTGGTCCATCAATCGCAATAGCAACTGTTCTTTTTTGCATAAGAAGTCTTGTCATTTTCAAAATCGCATTTATCCCTCCCCTTGATGATGAACCTCTTATTGTCTCATATCCATAAAGATTGAGAATTGCATCCGCTATCTCTCCGTCCCTGCTCATGCTCGTGATAACAACTATTTTTCTTTTTCTGTATGTCCAGAGAAGTGGTAGGAGAAATCTATGCCAGAAGCAGAATATTGCCTTTCCCTCCTTCATGAGTTTTTCAGCTTCTTCAAAGCCAATTTTTTTGACCCTCATAAAGCTACAAAGGAGGTAAAGAAAAATTCCACAGATGTATCCACAGAGCCTCCATATCTTCCTTTTAATGCCCATACCCCTCAATCTGTTCTTTATATATCCTGTAAAATTCTCCTTTCAACTTTATCAGTTCTTCATATCTTCCCTGTTCAGCAATTCTTCCGTTCTTTAATACGATTATTCTGTCAGCATCCTTAACTGTTGAAAGCCTGTGGGCTATTATGAAAACCGTTTTCCCCTTAATCAGTTCCCTTATTGCATTTTCTATTCTTTTTTCTGTTTCTGAATCAAGGGATGAAGTCGCTTCATCAAGAATCACAATTGATGCATCCTTGAGCAGTGCTCTCGCAATAGCAACCCTCTGTCTCTCCCCCCCTGAAAGCATCTCTCCCCTTTCTCCCACTGAAAGGTCTTTAAAAGTTTCAATAAGGTGTCTTATGCCTGCCTTTTCAGAGGATGCTATTATTTCTTCCCTTTTTGCATCTTCTTTTCCAGTGCGTATGTTTTCTGTTATACTTCCTTCAAAAAGAAATGGTTCTTGAGGGACAAAGGCTATGTGCCTTCTTATGGAATTTACTGAGAATTTATTTATATCTTCGTCATCAAGCAGAATTTTTCCATCTTTTTCCCTGTAAAATCTCATGAGGAGGCTTATAAGAGTTGTTTTACCAACACCGCTTTGTCCCACAATCGCAATTTTTTCACCACTTTTTGCTTCAAAGGTTATGTCTTTTAAAATCTCCTCTTCCCCGTAGGAAAAACTCACACTTTCAAATTTTATACCTTTTTTGAGACCACTGAATTCAAGCCCTCCTCCTTCATCCTCTTCCTTCCAGATAAGCAGGTTCTCAATTCTTCCACAGGATGCGAATGAGTGTTGAAGAAGAGTTAAGGCGGTGTTGAGCCTTTTGAATGGCTCATACATCAGTCCACAGGCAGTAATGAATGCGAGGAAACTCCCGGCCGTTGTTTCTCCTCTTATCACCTGATACCCTCCATAGAAGATGACAAGCGCCACTCCTATTGCACCAAGAAGTTCCATAAATGGAGATAGCCCCTCCTGAAGGCGGGCATACCTTAAAAACCCATTTACTATGCTTTCGTTGAGTTTGGAGAACCTTCTTTTCATAAAATTTTCGGAAAGGAAAGCTCTTATGACCTTTATCCCTCCAATAGTTTCATTTATCAAAGAACTGAGTTTCCCTATGTTTTCCTGAATGCTTTTTCCATAATTCCTTAGAATCCTGGTGATTTTCACCATCGGGAGTATGCCTATCGGGATTATAACTGCTGCAAAAAGGGATAGCTTCCAGTTCATAAAAAAGGCAGATGCCATAAGCCCTATGAGTGTGAATGGCTCTCTTATTAGAAGTATCAAGTTTGGAATGGCAATTTCTATCCTCCCTACATCATTAAGAATAAGGGCATTGAGCTCTCCGGATGTATTTTTTTCCAGCTCTGAGAGTTCAACCTTCAAAAGGTGTGAGTATATTTTGTCCCTCAGATCCCTTCCCACGGATTGGGCTACAAAGACCATGAGATATGAATGAAAAAATCTTAATACTCCTTTTACAAAATAAAGGACCAAGACTGAAAGGGCAATGAGTTTTAAGAGAGCAAGGTTTTTTTCAAGGATTGCCTTATCAATCACGGGCTTTATGAGAAGGACAGTTGAACCCGGAACAGCAGAGACGAGGAGAGCTGAAATCCCTGCCAGCAGGACCTCTGGAAGATAGGGCCGGAGAAGTCCTAAAAACACCTTTACCTTCATCACACCCAATCCAGTATCTTTTTGCTTACCACTTCTTCAGGTGGAACAGGGGTATCCAGAATTTTCATAAGTTTATCAGAAGCCTCTTCACGGTCATCCAATGGTTTTTCAAGAAACTTCATGAGCTCCCTTGAAATCTCCTTTCCATTACATTTTCTCTGTATAAGTTCCGGGATAATTTCTTTCCCAAAAATTATGTTGGGAATGGAAAGATAACTCACTTTTATCATTGATTTTGCTATTGAATAGGTCAAGAGGGAAGCCCGGTAAATCACAATTGTTGGTTTTTTTAAAAGAAATGCCTCAAGGGCACCTGTCCCGGATTTTGCCACAACAATTTTTGATTTACTCATTTCCTCAAGAGGATTTCCTTCTACCACCTTTAAATTTTCCGGGAACAGACTTTTATCTACTGTCTTTGCTAAAAGAAAATGACACTTTATACCAAGAGCCTTTGATTTAAGTATAGAGATTGCTTCAAGCATTGGAGGAAGATGTCTTTTTACCTCCTCTGTCCTGCTTCCCGGCATAAAAAGGATTCTATCCTCTTCATCAATTTTTTCTTTTATGAGAAAATTCTTAACCCTCCAGAGCACAGGATTTCCGGCATATATCACATTTCCTCCATATTTTTCAAAATATGGTCCTTCAAATGGAAAGATGGTGAAAATTATAGTGGAAAAATCTGATACTATCTTTGCCCTTTTTTCCATCCATGCCCACACCTTTGGGGGGATGTAGTAAAAAATAGGAATCCCGAATTTTTTTGCTTTTTTCCCAAGGGCTATGTTGAAGCCGGGATAATCAACAAGAAGGAGAAAATCTGTTTTGCCCTTCTTAATTCTCAAAATGACTTCTTTCATCAGATTTCTCAACCTTTTCATCTTCCCCATCATATCAAGTCCTGTTAGGGTTATGTTTTTTATTTCTTCAATTATTTCAACCCCTTCATCCTTTAGGAGTTCACTGCCTGTCCCGGAGATGGAAAACCCCGTTTTTTTAAGATTTCTTACTATTCCTTGAACAGAAATTTCTCCCGACAAGTCACCGGTGATAATCAGCCCGCTTTTCATGAAGTTAAAAGCTTCAGCGTTTTATTCTGTAGCAGTTTGATTTAAGAAACTCCTTTAAAAATTTGTGATTGAAGGAATGCCCTGATTTTCTCGCCCTCACCTCCCCGAGGATATGGCATCCTATGAGGCTAAAATCTCCAATGAGGTCAAGAAGCTTATGCCTCACCGGTTCATTCTCATACCTCAGTCCTTCTTTATTTATCACATTCCCCTTTTCATCAAAGACAATAGCATTTGAGAGACTTCCTCCCTTTATCAATCCCTTTTCTCTTTGAATTGGTATTTCGTTCACAAAACCGAATGTCCTTGCTCCCGCTATCTTCCCTGCTGCTTCTAATCCATCCATTGAAAATGAAAAGCCCTGCTTTTTAATTCCCGGATTGGGAAATTCAATTTCACAGGACAATCTGAAACTATCTGATGGAAGAATAGACAATTTCTTATCATCTTCAGTATATGAAAATTCTTCAAGAACTATAAGTATGGGGGATTCTGCCTCAAACTCCTCTATTCCCGCTGATTTTATTTTTTCAAGTATTGGCATTCCACTTCCATCAAGAATGGGGACTTCATCACCCTTTATGACTATTTCCGCATTATTTATTCCAACAAGATTTAAAACTCCGAGGAGATGTTCCACCGTTGACACTGTTTCTCCATCTTTCCCAATAGTTGTTGAGTAATCGCCCTTAACTATGTGGGTTATGTTTGCAGGAATTATTGTGGTCTTTGCAGGTTTTTTCTTAACGAAATATATTCCACAGTCCGGGGGCGACGGTTTAATCCACACTTCTGCCCATTTTCCCGTGTGAAGACCAACGCCCTCTATATATATTTCCTTTTTCAAACTTTTTTGCTTCATAATAAAATCATTTTATCTCCTTTTTAACTTATATTCAACTAAAATTTCAAGTTTTTTATAAATCTTGCCTAACCTCAAATTTTGTCCTAAAAGTTTGAAAAAAGTTTCTTTATCCTTTATCCTTATACTGTAATGGTGAGCGTAGCTCAATCGGATAGAGCACTGGACTGTGGCTCCAGGCGCTGGGGGTTCGAGTCCCCTCGCTCACCCCATATTATTTAATTCCAAAAATGGAACTTAAAGGCTTCCAGCATGAAAAATGAGAGACTTTTCTTATAAATAGAAACCTCGGGCTCGCACCACCAAATAGATAAATGCCATTCTTCAAAACCTTCTGAAATGGCAAAAGGGTAAATTTGATGTTCTTTTAAATAAATGTAATAATTTTAAAATGAGAGAAGTTTTGACATTGTTCTCCTTACTTTTTGGACTGTGTCTCGGAAGCTTTGCTAATGTGTGTATCTACAGGCTCCCCAGAAAAATTTCTATAATTACGCCTGCTTCATTCTGTCCATCCTGCGGAAAAAAATTAAAATGGTATCACAACATTCCATTATTGAGTTTCTTTTTACTCAAGAGAAGATGTGCCTACTGCGGTGAGAAAATTTCTTTTTTGTACCCAATCGTTGAAGGGCTCAGCGGCATAATATCGCTGATTCTCTTTAAAAAATTTGGGTTTTCCCTTGAATACTTAATTTATCTCCTGTTTTGTCTATCAATGATAATCGTTTTTTTTATTGACCTTTACCATTATATAATTCCTAACATTATAACATTTTCAGGTATAGGTGCGGGAATTCTTTTGCTTTTGTTCTCTCCACTCCTTCCGAGGAAGGATATGTTTTTAGGAGCAATTATTGGCGGGGCTATGTTTGGAGGGGTTTCGCTTTTATATTATCTTTTAACAAAAAAAGTTGGGCTTGGAGAGGGAGATATAAAGCTAATTTTTATGATGGGATTTTTCATAGGGATAAAAGGAGTTTTATTTGTAATTCTTCTCGGAAGTATCTCCGGCGCCCTCATAGGAAGCATTTATCTTCTATTTTCAAAGAAGGGGATGAAAGAACCAATACCCTTCGGTCCATTTCTTTCGTTCTCCGCTGTCCTTTTCGTCCTTATTCCTGAACGATTTCTCGCTCCTATTTTTAGACTTTCCATATTTTGACATGAAGAGAATTGACATCGGGATAAGGGGAGAGTTGCTTTTTTATTCCGCCTTCATATTTATCTCAGCATTTCTTATTTTCAGTGGAATAGTTTTAACATTTACAAAAATTCAACTGGAAAAAATTGAGGAAGAGCATTACGCAGAACTCCTTCAGATTTCAATGAAAGGGCTTGAAAAAGGGATGATTTTTGAGAGCCCGCAAGTATCGGTTTTTGTTATTGACCCTGAGAAAAATGGAGACGAAAAATTAAGAAATGAGTGTATGAACTTAAAGGGAATAAACAAAAAGTTTAAAGACGATTTTCTGATTTATGTGGTTGGTTTCTACGAAAATGGAAGAAAAAAATGTGCATATTATAGCTTCAAAAAGGGAAAATATCTGTCCTTCGTCGGTTCGCTTGCTTTAAACTTTCTCCTTTTTACGCTCCTTTTTTCTGCAGGATTTATAATTTTTGCCTATTCCCTTTTAAACAGGGTTGTCCTTAAACCCCTTCTCGAACTCTTCAAAGCAGTAAAAGAAATTTCAGCAGGAAATGAAGAGGTAAGGGCTGATGAAAGCGGTCCGAAGGAAATAAGGTTCCTTTCTTCCTCTTTCAACAGAATGGTTGGGGAGTTAATAACAAAAAAGCGGGAACTGGAAAGAACAGTAAGTGAGCTTGAAAATGTGAACAGGGAAATGAGGAAAGCCCAGGAGGAAATAGTCCAGGCGGAAAGGCTCGCTTCTATTGGGAGATTATCAGCCGGGGTGGCCCATGAACTTGGAAATCCATTAAGCACAATCACAATGCTTCTTGAACTTCTCAAATCCCACGCAGATGAAAAGGGGGTTGAGTATACCAAAAAGATAGAAGGAGAGGTTGAAAGGATGAACAGGATAATAAAGAACCTTCTTGACCTCTCAAGACCATTTAAAGCAGAATTAAAGAGGTTCAATCCGGAGGAGGTCATAAAAAGGGTATTGTCCATGATTTTCACGGAGAGGGATAAAAATTATATAAAACTGGAATTTATTTCAGGAGGTATAAATGAGATATTTTCTGACCCGAACCTTTTTTCCCAGATACTCATAAACCTCCTTTTGAATGCAAAAGATGCTGTGATGGAAAAAGGAAGCGGAGAAATAATTGTGAAAACAGATAAAGAAGGAGAATTTTTTGTTGCAGAGGTTCAGGATACGGGAATTGGAATGGACGAAGAAACCCTTAAAAGAATATTTGAGCCGTTTTTCACCACAAAACCTCCTGATAAAGGAACAGGTCTTGGGCTCTCTGTATCAAAAAGGTTTGCAGGAATTCTTCAAGGAAAAATCACCGCTTTTTCTGAAAGAGGTAAAGGAAGCACCTTCAGGCTTTACCTTCCACTACAGATTTCATCCACTCAAGGATAATGGGAAAAAGGAAATCCTCACAGTTCTTCCCCATTGTTAGGTCAAGGTGGCCCCAGTGTGAGCCGTGTTCCCTCTTATTAAGGAGAATGAATTTTTTCTGTTTTGCTCCATAAACATGGTATGCGTATTTAACAGCTGAAGGGGGGGCAAGCCTGTCTCTGTCTCCAGCAATGAACAATCCAGGTATCTTCGCTTTTAAGAATCCATCCGTCCAGTCAAATTTTCTATCGTAACTTGTGAATCTTCCCTCCTTCGCCCACCTCAAAAACTGAGCAACTACCTTTGGAGATTCCCTTTCAAAACCTTTTATTATTGACCTTATAAGTCTAATTTTTCGGACATTCTTTCTGTGCCAGGGATGGAGAGGGATGAAATTCTCAAGGAAGGTATTCATAACAGGCAAACCTATTATACCTGCTTTGCCGAGAATGGGAAAGGGAAAATATCTCAAAAATTCAAGTGGAGTTTTTCCAAAAATAGAAATGGCATTGTTGTATAAAGCACCGGTTTTTATAAACCAGCCAGGGGAGAGAAATCTATACTTCATTGGTGAACCAAGTGATACAAAACCTGCTATATTTTTTCCATAAATAGAAAGGGCACAATAGATTATGCATCCACCTAAACTATGTCCTACAAGAAAAACCTTTTTTCTTCCTGTTTCTTTTAAAACCTTATCAATAGCAGCTTTAAGGTCGAACAGGATTATCTCATCAACAGACCATTCGTATTTTTCTTTTTTCAATTTGCTCAATCCCCGCCCCCTCGGTTCAAGAACCCACACATCTATTCCTCTTGATGCAAACCATCTTCCAAATTCTGAACACGGCTCAATCCAGGAGAACCTGTTCTGTCCCATTCCGGGGATGCAGATAGCCGGATACCATCCACCAGCCCTTTCCCTTTTAACCCTTGTGAGAACGATTTCCCTTTTATCTTCTGTCGTCACTCTGTAATGTGTAGTTTTCATATCCACATTTTATCACCTTTTGTATAAATTTTCCAAAAAAGAGGAGAAAGCAAAAAATCCAGATTTGAAATAGGGTTCCGGCAAAGCCATCCTTTTGAACAATTTCCTTTATATATGCCTGGCTATTATTTTAAAGGGATTGCTCTTTTCATCCTTTATAAAGCTTTCTCTCCCTCATAAATTCTTCAACCCCTCCCGGAA
>Ga0197143_1002045_pt1 | contig 15680 bp, 12 predicted proteins | sample GBS70_MetaG_FD_148603 | JGI IMG/M metagenome (GOLD analysis project Ga0197143, IMG submission 148603) | Sediment microbial communities from Great Boiling Springs, Gerlach, Nevada, United States - GBS 70_MetaG | ecosystem: Environmental > Aquatic > Thermal springs > Hot (42-90C) > Sediment...
GGTCTGGGCTGGCTTTCCTCCCTGGAAGAAGCTCGTGCCGTGGTGCGGCAATCGTTCAGCGTCGAATCTTATGAACCGCGTGAGCCCGCCGTCTGGGACGAGGCTTACGCACGCTTCCAAAAATTGCTTGCAACAGCGCCAACCGCCGTCTGACTCATGCACCCAAAAGCACCCACGGAGTTCCATGCAAAGACTGGGCTGGTTTTACCCCGCTTGACCGAACTGCCGATTAACAGTATTAGCGGGACGGAGGAAGAACTGGCGCTACGCGCTTGCAATCGGCACCGTGCCAGATTCCGAAGCGTGCCCAGTGTACCTCCGTTTGCCAAAACACGGAGGAAAAACCCGTGTCCGCCAGGATGTGTAATCGCGTACCGCTGAACAAAATCTGCCGCCTCATTCTGCTGACCGTAATGGTCGGTGTTTGCGGTTGCGCAACCCATACGGGAAACGGAGCGGCCGTCGGCGGATTGTTAGGAACGATGGCCGGTCTGGCAGTCGGTTCGGCCACCGGACATCCTGAAGGAGGTGCGCTCATCGGTGGGGCATTAGGAGCGGCGACCGGAGCCGCTGTCGGTGCCAGTATGGACGAACACGAACGGCGTACGGAAGCGCGAATTGCGGCAGCAGAAGCTCGCATGCAAGCCCAGCTGACTTCCCAACAATCGCTGCTCATGGATGTGGTTAATATGACCCGCAGCGGCGTTGCCGATGATACCATTATCGCCCATGTTCGCAACGTGGGCCTACCGGCACGCCTAACTTCCGACGAAATTATCTACCTGAAAAACCAGGGAGTTTCCGAGCGTGTGATCCAGGCAATGTTGAGCATGAACCCTCGGCCGGTAACGGTGGTGACTCCGCGTACCGTAATTTACGAGCGACCTGCGGTCATTTACGATCCTGGCCCGGTATATGTCGTCGAACCAGTGCCGCCACCAGTGCGGTTCAGTTTCGGTTACTATTACATCGGTGGCCGACGCCATTTTTGCCCGTAACTGCCCGACGTTGCAGCTACAAGGTATCACCTCGACCCCCGAGTGCCAGGTATCCTAGCTAAACACCAACCGCACTGTCACGTCAAACCAGGTAACCTGGCACGTGTTTAGGTAATAAAACGGGCATGGCAGTTACAACGACCACGCTTCCGTGGCTGGAAAGTTGTCCGCTGCTCTCGAAAGGTTTGTTTGGGGAATTATCGAAAAGGCAACCGAGGTAGAAAATAGTCGGCGGAAGCTGACACAGGGCGACCGCGGGAGGAAATCGCGTGTGCAAGCGAAGTGATGAAAACACCCTGTGGCCGCGACTTATCGTCTGTGCGACCTGGCTGCTGGTTGCGTATGCTAATGTTTTTGCAGAGCCGCCAGTTACTCTGGGCATCCCTCGCGGTGGGCGGGTGGTAGGGTCTACGCCCCTGAGCACTCCCAATACGCAGGCGCCCCTTCGCAATTCCCATGTTTCCGATGGCGGAACCGGCCCGATGGTAACGTTGGGGACGCCGCGAAAATCTTCGCCACCTTCTAATGCCGCCGCCACAATCCCCCAAGCGAATGTGCCCAAGGCTGATACCCCTGGGCCGGCATTACCTCCCCCGATACGACTAGCAGCCGACCAACTGTCATCGCCTGCCCCACTAAACCAAGTTGCAGTCGTTCGAGGCTCGGTGGATGAAAATTATCTTCGCGGCGTGGCTATAAGTTCGTCGGAGCCCAAGGTTCGCGGTGAGCTCGGGACTGCCCCCTGGGATTGGCTGAGCCGCACCGTTCAGAATTCCGGCATGGAACAATATTGCCAGTGGTTGCACATCAACACGACCTTTCAGAGCGATCACGCTTTCGATGAGTTCATTTCTCCGGTAACCAATCCCTTCTTCTTCGAGGATCCTCGCGCATTGACGGAATTGCGTCCGGTGTTTCTGTTGCAAAATACGCCCAAGAGCAACCTGCTGTTTGCCGGTGGCAACATTGAAATGTTCGCCCTGCAGGCACGCCTCGCACTGAATGATCGGCTCTCGATTGTTTTGTCCAAGCTTGGCTTTATCGCCTTCCAGCCGGACGCCCCGTCGCCACTGGGAGACGAAATCGGCTTCGCGGAAATCGTCGTTGGCCCGAAGCTGACTTTCTGGCGAGATGATGCGGCCAATATAATCGCGGCTTTCGGCGTCAACTTTGAAATTGCAGCAGGTGGAGCCAACGTCTTTCAAAGCACCGGTAGCGGTTCGGTCGTACCCTACCTGACCGTGGCCAAGGAAGTGCTGGACAACTTGCATCTCATGGGCGCAATCGGCTATCGCGCTGGTTTGGACTCCGATCGCAGCGACTCATTCTTCGTTAGTCTCCATGCCGATTACGAGTTTTATCGCCGCATTTATCCCTTCATTGAAGTCAACTGGTTCCATTACACCGGCAGCGGCAAAGCTATAGTCGCCAATTTTGAAGGAGGGGATCTGTTCAACTTCGGCAGCACCGGGGCCAGCGGGGAAGACATCGTCTCCCTCGGCGTCGGTGTTCGTTACAAATTTTTCGGCTCTGAAAGCTACCAAATCGGCACCGCTTTCGAGTTCCCGCTCACTAAAGGTAAGGACATCCTCGACTGGCGATGGACCATTGATTTCATCTGGCGTTACTGATCTTGCATGGCGACCAGTAATACAGCGCCGACCGGCTTTGGGTTTCCTCCGAGTGGCATGAAGGTCATTAGGCGCAGCAACGCGGACCCGCTTCTAGCCCTTCATTCCCATTTTCAGCTTACTATGAAGGGTCACGGGGCGTTATACCGAGCGCCGCCGGAGTTGGTATCAACTGTTGTCAGCAGAACCAGGTTGCAAACTAGCGGATTGGCTCGCCTCGATTGGATCGGTTGATTGAACCGGTTGGCCCTCTTCTATGGATGCAACCGCTTCGTTTCCTTTCGCCTGCAATGTGGCCGTGCTCCTGACCTTGTCGCTTACCGTTGGCGCGATTTGTAAGGAACTGCTGGAACTCGATCCGGTACCGCTCTCGCCGAAAATGGATTCTCCGCTTTGTTCGCCAGCACCGGAGAGCGGAAGCGAAGTCTTGTCCCTGCCCGTGTTATCTGCTGTCGAGGAACTGGCAGCTGCAATTGACGGCCCAAGAGTTCGAGGTTTGGAGCGAACATGCTGAGCGATGCGTCGCAAAACCTCCATCGGATCTTTCCGACGTGGAGGCATTTCCTCTTCACTGGGTGGCGGAACTGGTAACCAGGTCCACGCCGACAAAGCGCCAATAACTTCCTTGGGCGTCTGGTAACGGTCGCGTGGGGTTTTCGCCAGCATCTTCTCCACCACCGCTTCCATCTCCGGAGGTATGTCCGGTCGCAGGCTGCGAATGGGAGGCGGCTTCCGTATCTGGTGCCATAAAAGCTTTTGTGCCACCGAGCCTTCTTCAAACGGTGCTCGGCCGGTCAACAGATAGTAAAAGGTCGCACCCAAACTGTAGATATCCGAACGAATGTCCACCTCATGCGGTGCCGTTGCTTGCTCGGGAGAAATATAGTCTGCCGTGCCGATCACCGCATTTTCGTCATATTGCCTGGTGAGCTCATACCGGTCCTGGAAAAAGCGGGCTAATCCCATGTCCAGGATTTTGACAACTCCCTGCCGATTCAGGAGCAAATTACCGGGCTTAATGTCCCGATGCACCCAGCCACAGGAATGAGCATGCTCCAAACCGGCCGCGGTTTGCGATATATAGTGTGCGGCGCGGCGAATATCCAGCGGCCCCCGCTTCTTGACGAGCTGATGCAAACTGATGCCGTCCACGTATTCCATCACCAGAAAATGGACTTTGTCATTCCGATCCACGTCGTAAGCGCGAACAATGTTGGGATGATCCAGGGCAGCCACTGCACGGGCTTCGCGGTAAAAGCGCTCCACTGCCGTTGGGTCTTGTGAATTGATAGGTAAAATCTTCAGGGCCACCAGCCTACCCATATATACATGTTCGCACAGCAACACACTTCCCATGCCGCCCGAACCGAGCAACTCCAGAAGCTTATACTTCCCGGCCACCAGAAAGCCACGATACTTGCCGAGCAGCAATTGACTGGCTTGCAGTCGCGTTAACACACCATCTTGAATCATCCGCTCCGCCAGAGCGCGAGCTGAGTCCGGAACCGCCTGCTTGGCCGACAGATATTCCCAATAGGCATCGAGCAGATCGTTCTCGATCAATCCGCTTTTGCGGATAAGCGTCAGAAGATCGGCGCTGGTGATCGGCGGCGACATGGTTCCGTTCCGTTTCGCAAAAAGTGTGCCGCACTCTTCATCCGATGACATCCTTCCCTATCAATAATAAGGAATCGCCATGGCAATTGCGATACCTGACCATGTGGCGGCAACAACTGGAGTCTGTGCTCTTCTTGCATTGGCCTGCTCCAGCAGCTTTTCTTCGGTCTCACATTCCGCCAGTTCTGGCTATTGACCAGTTCGACGGCCAAGCCTGGGTCAGTCTCGTTGTTATGCGTATGCACGTAAGGAACACCGCGCTGCCTTTCCTTACCCTACGCTTCAACCAGGTGAATCTGCGGACCTATGTTCGCTATGGCGAGCAGAGCGGCATCTGGTTTCTGAGTGTTCACGCCAATCATCACCTCGCAGTTACTACCGCCAGACTGGCTACCCCCATTCCCTACCAGGTCGCCTTTATCCAGTACGGTTTTGCCGCATCAGAAAAGTTTGCTCGTGCAAAATGTAACCGTTCCTGCCGGCTCCGATTGGCTCTGCGCTTTTCGGTAAATGCTGAATTGCCCGTTTCCGATCCACTACAAACCTGGTTGCTGGAGCGGTACCATTTGTTGACACTCGACAGGCAAGGTCGGCTGCAATTTGGCAGATTTGATCATCCACCCTGGTCAATCAGGCCCGTCAATATTGCCCACTGCCGTCTTGAAGCCTCGCCATTTGGCCAGGCTCTTTTTTCCCAACCACCGGCACTTGCCCACTTCTCGCCTGGCATGACCGGGAAGTTCGGCACATTTCAGCCGATATGATATAATCTGCGCAGGACACCAGTAGGATTATGCCAAAGTTGGCGTGCATAATCGCTATAAGAGCGTCTGCACGGCTGTGCCCAGTTTGTTCTTCTGAAAAGCAACCCTGACCACGGCGATACTGAGTATAACTGAACTCGCCATCAGCTTGCCGGGAGCTATGCTGCGGAAAGGAGTCCGATCATGAAGCTCAGGGATGGTAACAAAGCTAATTGGTATCGTATTTGGAACAACTTTGCTTGCTGCTCGCTACCGCTGCTTTTTCTCACTTTCTGGTGCCGACCGGTCAGCGCACAAAGTTATGAGGAATTGCTTCGGGAGAATGCCCAATTGAAGGAACGGATTCGGCAGCTCGAACAGCAACTGGGTAGAAATGCCGGCACTGAATCTTCCAACGTAGCAACGACCGACCACCCCCACGGTCACCATCATGCGGAGTCTGACGGCCATAAACACCGCGATCCCTGGGACGAAACCCCACCTTCGCGCTACCGGTACGTAGATCCCTATCCGCCGCAATGGTGGAAACCGCGCGACGACTACCGTCCCTATTCCTGGCTGCCTCCGCCCAGCGAAGGATTCTTACGCGACCTGTTTTTCGGTCCTGTGATTGATACACATCGTAGCCCACGCGGCACGCCTTGGGTCCACCCATTCACCATTGAACCCGCTCAGATCCACCGCGACCTGTTTTTCTTCTATAAATTCACGAAAAACGCCGAAGGCACGCCTACTGACGAACACGAGTGGGAGTTGCATCTCGATTGGGGTTTAACCCGGCGGTTTGGTTTCGTTGTGGCTGCACCCTTCCTTGGTCTTGAGGACCCTGCAGGACACCAAACCGGATTTACCGACCTTGAATTTGCACCGCGTATTGTTTGGATCGAAAGCTATAATTTCTTTCTCGCAAGCAACATCTTCTTTACATTTCCCACGGGAGACGAAGACCGGGATCTCGGGCGTGGCGAAGTTACTTTCGCTCCTTTCCTGACCACCTGGCACGATATCGGAAGCTGGCAGTTTCTTCCCTGGCGCAACTGGAATCAGATTCAGTTGAACTTTGGCCCGGAAATTGGTCTAGAATCCGGCGACACGAGTTTACTGTACACAGTGGTCTACGCGCACTCCTTTTTAGGGCCAAGGATTCTCCCACCGCATTATCACCATCTCCATAATCACCACCATAATCACAACCATGCTCATGACGGCGACGAAGGGATCATTTCCATAGTAGGTCCGGCTTATCCTGAGGGTTTAGTGAGCTTGCTCCTGGAATTCAACGGCCAGAGCGAATTGCAAGGTGACCGCCTTACCTTGCTTCAACTTCTTACCGGTATCAATTACGCCCTGACTGAAACCGCCGAACTGCGTTTCGGTGTCAATTTCCCCCTCAATCACTTCAATCGCCAGATGGATGTGCAGTATATCTTCGCCTTCACCTGGACATATTAAACGAGCGAGGTCATCTCGATCCGGCCCATCTTACTCTGCTACTACCCGATTAATCCAGCTGGACTAAACTCAGGCAGCCTATTTAGGCTGCCTTGTTTTTGCGCTATAATATTCCGCGTCAAATGTCGCATAGAAAACTCGGCAGCCGACGCAGGTGTAATCCGCCGCCAAACGCCCTGCAGCCGCTACCGAATGGAGGATTCACTTGAGCCGACAAAACTGCCATTGGCTGATAGTTGTTGGCCTAATAAGCTTGATTAGCTGGAACCTGGCGGGTTCCAGCGTCGTACCTCCGGCAGGACCGTTACAATTCGTCCCAGGTTTTCCTGGGTCAGACATCAAGGAACCGGCACACCTTGCCCTTTTCGCACGGGTAATGCGACTGGTGGAAGAATGTTATGTTCGCGATCTTAATGACGACCAGCGCCAGGATTACCTCGAACACGCTATTCAGTCCGCCCTGCGTTCACTCGATGAACATAGCACTTATATTCCCCCCAACGAGTTTCGTCGCTTTACCGAGGTGGAACAAGGTCATTTCGGCGGCGTCGGCATCCAAGTCGGTCTTCATCCCTTGACACAACAACTTATCGTCCAGACCCCCATCCCAGACACTCCCGCTTTTCGTGCGGGTTTGCGAAGTGGTGACATTATCCTGGCCGTTGACGGTGAGCAATTTAGCGATCTGGAAGATGCCGTACGCCGTATCAAAGGCCCTCCCGGCACCACCGTAAAGCTAACCATTCGCCCCTGGGGTAGTTCCGAGCTTCGCGTTGTCGAACTGCAACGTGCCGAAATTCCCATTGAAACTGTCTCTGGGCTCTATCGTCATAAAGATGGCCAGTGGAGGTTCTGGTTGGATGAACCGAAGCGCCTGGCTTACGTAGCCTTAGAAGCTTTCCATCCCAGCTCCGCCTGGGAACTTTATCAGACCTTGCAACGTTTGCAGCAGCAAGGTTTACATGGCCTCGTTCTTGACCTCCGTGGTAATCCGGGAGGCCGACTAGAGACCGCCGTCGAAATTGCGGAACTGTTCCTGCCGACTCGCGCCCCTATAGTCACCGTCCGCGGACGCCAGCGAATTGAGGAAAGCTACTATGCCGGTCTCTCCCGTTCCAGTATCTGGCGAAACCAAGGCGTCAGCCTGCCGGCATTTCCGAATTTGCCACTAGTAGTGCTTATAGACGCCCACAGCGCCAGCGCCAGTGAAATCCTCGCCAGCGCCCTCCAGGACAATCATCGCGCACTACTTATCGGGAATCGTACTTTCGGTAAAGCTAGCGTGCAAACTATCATTCCCTTACCTTCTAAGCCACACGCATTGAAGTTAACCACCGCAGAGTACCTGCGGCCTTCCGGCCTGAACATTCATCGTTTCCCCAACGCCAAGGACTCTGACCCGTGGGGAGTAATTCCCGACGTGCTCGTAAAGCAAACAAGAGAAGAACAGGAGCAAGCCTTGCTCGCTCACCGAGTTCGGGTTACGCTCTGGCAGGAAGATGTGCTTCAACTTATTCAGGAGCGCTACGATCTGAGTGTCGCGCTGTTGGGTGCTGCTGCCATCGTTGATCCGGACAATGCCTTGTCTCTTCGTATCCATTTATTAGATAAGCAAACCGACCCGGTACTGGAAAGGGCTAAATTGGAGCTGGCGAAGCTAACTGCTCGTTGACACCCTAAGACAACTTGCCAACGTTTTGCAAACCGCGACATAATCTACCTCCTCCCTAGTGCAAAATCTGCTTCTACCACTGCACATTTGGCATAACCTAGTGCACATTCTGCCTTGGATTCGCGTTGTAAGTTACTTTCTCCTAAGCAAGGATTCGTAGTATTCCTTATGCCCTGCGTGATAGTGTATTCTCCACCGCCTCATTTCGTCTTTGGCGCACCAATTGCATAAATAACAGCAATGATTCCTGACAGAGCATCACCATGATTTGTGCAGCACCTAGCCTGGCCGAACCGAAAATCACTCTCAACCCCCTTCCGCTGTTGCCAGATGCCACAAGGGAGATGACCCAAGAATTAGATAATTCCCTAAAACCGGCTTTTCTCGCACTGCTTGCGCAATTGTTAGTTACAACCAATGTTCCTATTGCCGGTCAAACGGAGCTTCCAACCGCAGCTAATCACGATAGTTCCCAGGGCTCTCCTTCCGAGGGAAATTCCTGGCACTTTTCCTCAATACCCGTGTCACTGCCTTATGCTCGCGTCACGAGCCAAATGGTACAGGTCCCGATAAACGAAAAATCCGCTTCCCTATTCCCAGCAACCATCTCAGGAACCCACGCGCTAGTTCCTGATCTGGAAGATGGTGAAATTGTACCGGCGCACTTCCAGCAACCGCAACCCTCTAATCGACCGCTATTAACCGATCTCTCGGCACTTCGACTAGCTAACGATGTCACTTCCGCGGCGAAAAGGCCAGGTGATGATTCGCCTGTACCTCAGCAGCTACCTGATGCCCCTTCCATACAGCCTGCATTATCAGGCCATCCGACTCTCATAGACAATAAGCAACAGGCACCCGCTGATGCGGCTATCCCAACGAAACAACGCCTTAGTGTACCCCTAAGTTCCATTACTCTATCCAAGCTGATAACGCGCATGCCTTTCGAGCACACTGTCGAACACACCTTGCATCCGCAACCTGCCGGGACAACGCCAGCATTCCGCGATTTCCTGGCTTCCACGTTATTGGATTCTAATCTGGCAAGTCTCCACGTTCAGGAGCACAGTATTCACCTTCAGCAATCTACCCTCGACAGAGTTGGCTTTACCGAATCTACTGTGCCCGCCAGTATATCAAGTCCGATCGCCAGTCCTCATACGACTATACCGGCTGATAGACCCGAGAAAATAAGCTCCGAAGTCGAAGCACATCTGCTCGCTTCCCAGGTAACATCAACTATTCTGCGACATGTCAGAACTGGCGAGCATACGCGGGTGCTAACCATTCACCTGACCCTGGAGCCACCAGACCTGGGTGCCGTCCAAATCCAACTACATTTCCAAGGCAGCGCCCTGGAGGCACGTTTAGAGGTCGAAAATCCCAATACTCTTACGATGCTTAGTCAGCACAGAGAACATCTCTACAACACGCTTGAACAATCGGGTATAAACGTCAGGACGCTCGTAATTAGTTTCCAGGGCGGCGAAAGTGGCCATCATCCTTATCGTGAAGAAAACGAACAGCTGCCGATAAAAAAACCGAATCGTCCGCGCTCTGGACAGAACATTGATTCAGACGCGATATTAACCATCGAAGCAGTAAACCTGGTCGCCTGAGGCAGCCTGGGAAATGTAGGCCATGACCATCGGTCAACTGCTAGGGGCTAATAATCTCACTCGCATCAACAATCCCATTGCGAAAAAGCCGATGGGAAGGGATGAATTTTTGCAGTTATTAGTGGCCCAGTTGAAAAATCAAAACCCGATGGATCCGATCGACGGAGCCGATTTTGCCGTTCAATTGGCGCAATTTTCCCAATTGGAAAATCTCATGCAACTGAACGACACTATGCGTCAAATAGTTCAGTTACAGCAACTTGCTCAAGCGGCCAGCCTAGTGGGTCGCCGCGTTCAATATCAATCCTTAGGCGATGACTCGCTGCGCACTGGTGTTATTAGTAGCGTGCAGTTGACCAGCAATGGACTGGTTCTGCAGGTAGATGGCCAAACCATATCACCAATGCAAATTCGAGCTTTCCTCGCCTGAATAGAACAGCTAACAACAGCTGCGGAATAACAACGGGGAGCGATGTATGTCTCGGGCATTACTTGCTGGTGTATCTGGTCTTCGCGTCCACCAGCAAATGCTTGATGTTGTAGGAAACAACCTGGCGAATGTAAACACAACGGGTTTCAAGGCGCAACGAATCCGTTTCAATGAACTACTGTATCAAACACTAAAACGGGCCACGGGAGTGGTGTCCCAGGCGGTGGGCGGTACAAACCCAATCCAAATCGGCTTAGGCGTAGGCGTCGCCGCTATTGACACTAACCTGGAACAGGGAAGCTTAGAGGCTACTGGTCGCTCTCTCGACCTGGCGATTCAAGGAGATGGATTTTTTGTAGTGCACGACGGTGTGCAGCAACTATATACCCGCGCAGGAGCATTCAGTATAGACAAGGATAATTATCTCGTAGATTCTGCGACAGGTTATCGAGTTCAAAGGTTCGGCACTGCGGGAGAAGGTGACGCTCAGTTACCGCAGTTCCAAGCACCTGGAGACAATAACATTCGCATACCTTTCGGAACGACTGTGCCTGGCCGTGCAACCACCCGAATAGATTTTCGTGGAAATCTTAGCGCAGCAGCGAGTGGTCCGGTCAATGAAGTACTTACATCCGCAACACCTTTTCGGGATACGCAATTTCTAACATCTCAGCCATTTCTGACTAACCTGCCTGGGAATCCCCCAGCCACTACCAGCACCCTGTTAGCAGACCTACAGGGATTTAGTTACGGCGGACCGGCCACTATTACAATCAACGGCACTCGCGCGGATGGCACCGCGATTCCCACGCAAACACTCCCTGTCAATCCCTCGACTACCACCGTTGGCGACTTAGTAAGCGCCATTCAAACTGCGTTCGGTAGTTCCGCCGAGGTCACGTTCGATAATACCACCGGACAACTCACCGTCCGCACGGAGCAAAACGGCGCATCAAATGGCCTGAGCCTGGACATTACTGACAATGCCGGCAACAATGCAGCATGGATTAGCCATGTCGGCGCTGGTGCTGCTATCTTAGGTGGCGGCAATTTCGCCACCATGGCTACGCCCCTGAACCATCTAGCTTCGAATACAGCTAATTATGTCCCTGGCGACACTATCAAGATCCAAGGCACCGATGCCAATGGTACTGTTGTTAGTGCTTTATTCGTCTATGGAACCGATGGTACCACGCTGGGAGACTTGGTTAACAAAATTAGTGCCACTTATCCCGGAGCTACTGCGAGCCTTGTCGGCGGTAACCTAGTACTGACGGCTGATAATCCCGGTCCAGCTTCGCTAAGCCTTAACCTTTCGGATGGACCGACTAATGTGGGTTCAACCAACTTTGCCTCGCATGGCATGAATCTTACCACGGACGGCAAAGATGGTGATACTGTGCGTAGCGCTATCCAATTTTACGATCTGCAAGGGCGCGCTCACACCGTTACTTTCACATTTCAGAAAAAAGGGGCCAACCTCTGGGATATGGTAGCGACTATTGAGCCTTCTTCAGGCACCCTGCTGGATGATCGTGTAACTGGCATCCGCTTCAACAATGATGGTTCATTTCAGCAGGTTACTGGCTCCGGTAACGGGGACTCTAAGTTGGTGGTGCTCATCCATGGTATCAGTGTGCCTCAGGAAATACGTATTAACTTAGGCGAATCGAACTCATTTACAGGCGTCACTCAATTTGGCGGCAGTTCTTCCGCATCCGCTATTCAGCAGGATGGATACGGGGCAGGATTCCTATCGGGGCTTTCAGTGTCGCAGAACGGCACAATCGAGGGTGTATTCACCAATGGCCGAACCTTGCCCATCGCCCAGTTAGCCATCGCTAACTTCACAAATCCTGGCGGCCTAAACCGTGAGGGGAAAAACTATTATAGTCTTAGCAACAACTCGGATTTGCCCATGATAGGGCCGGCTGGTAGCGGTGGTCGAGGCATTATCACTCAGGGAACACTTGAAAATTCTAATGTGGATGTCGCCTTTGAGTTTACCCGACTGATCCTGGCACAACGAGGATTCCAAGTTAATGCCCGGACGATTAGCGTCAGCGATCAAATGCTCCAGGAATTGGCGAACATTATTCGGTAACCGGGCTAGCTTAATCGCATAAGTCCTGCATCTCGATGCCGGCGTAAGCGACGGATTGCGCTGCCCATTGAGAAATGAGCAACGTTTTTGAAAGTACATAGAGCTCGGTCTGAATGTGATTGCGAGGTTTATATCACTAAGACAACTCTAAGCTTGTAAGGGCGTAAAACGTTGTGCTACGGAAGTATCCAATTCGGGTCGTATGTCGGTGGCTGATACGCTGGAGCGGGATTGGTTGTCTCTTTCGTTTATAACGGCTATAATGGCTTTTGAAATTCGAGAGGTATGCGATGCTGCTGATAAAAATTCTTCTGATTTATACTGCACTTGCCGGGGCACTCTGGCTGCTTTCTCTCTTCCTCTACAATTATCTCTATACCGAACCGAGTACGGGGCTATCGTGGCGTGTACCTTTAGCCAGCGGCATCGTTGTTTTTGCATGTTTAGGAATACCCCTTCTGTGGCGATACAGCACGGGAGGATCGTTACCCGTAACGTGGCAAGAGTTCCTCCTGGACACCAAGCCAGGAGAGACTCTGGAGTTTGAACAAGTTCGAATCCCAGAAGGTAACCGATGGACAGAATATCGCCGTCGTCCTGGGTCTGGACCGGGCTGGATGAATTTTGTCGCAGCTGATGGTAGGCGTTTTCCTCCAGAAGCATCAAAATTTATAGCGGTAACCAAAGATAAGCGCGAAATCAAGTTTCAAGCGTTGCGCGATAAGGATGGATACTTGATACGAGGAGCCGGCGGGGTTATATATGTTTCCGACGAAGGTTATAAGTTGGAGCAAGGGCAGTTAGGTCGCGTCGAAATCAACCAACCCGGAACGTGGCTGCTGAGTTTGGTGGCTTTTCTTCTGGGAATAATTGCGTGGGTTGGAGCCTTTCTAACATTACAATTCAATGTGGGACACGCTATCGGCTTAGGTCTGGGACTATACCTGGCCTGGCTATTTGTTATAGGGTTTGTTTTCTAATAGTTTAGGCATGTAGGCATCGGAAAAGGACACCCTTGCAAAATCAAAACTGAGTACATGCTGAACTGAATTGGCAAGTTAACAAAGTATGGATAGTGGCCATGTCGCAAGCTACGCGGATTTACACAGAGTGGATGCTGGATGTCGAGATGAATGCACCGGTTCGGGATGTCCTCTTGACTGTTCAGGGCGAGGTTATCACTGCCATCCAGATGGGTGCTCAGCCGCAGGAAGCGGATGTGGCATTTGCGGGATGCACTCTGCTACCGGGTTTGATAGATGCCCATGTGCACCTTTGCTTCAGTGCCGCCAGCACGCATGCAGAAGTGGTATCTCGGTTGGTCTCGGAAAGTGAAGCGGAGTTACTCCGCCGGGCATTAGCCAACGCACAACAGGCACTTTTCTGGGGCATCACTACCCTGCGCGACTGTGGCGGCTGCGGGCGTGTGCCCTTTCTGGTGCGTGAACTCATTCGCAGCGGCCAATGTGCAGGCCCGGATGTGCTTGTTAGCGGCCCGCCTATTACAACGCCGCGGGGGCACTTGCATTATATCGGTGTCCCGGCTGTATCCGCGACGGAAGTGGAAAATCAGGCTAAAGGTTTGCTGCTGGAAGAAGGAGCGGATTTTCTCAAGGTCATCGTTACGGGCGGGAATATGACCCCAGAGTCCGATCGGCTGGGGTGTCAGTTCGATGTGACGGAGATACACGCCGCTGTGCGTTGTGCGGAACAAGCGGGGCGTTATGTGGCCGGGCACGTGCTCAATCGCGAGGGTTTGCGACGGGCTGTTTTGGCCGGGGTGAGAACGCTCGAGCATTGCAGCTGGCGAATCGGTGCCCAACAACATGCCTTTGACCCCAGGGTGGCTAAGTGGATGCGAGAACATGGCCAGGTGGCATCCTTGACTATGAGCGCACCAACCTGGCGCAAGGTAGTGCCGGAAGTGGTCGAGATCGATCGGCATTTGTTCGCGGACCTGGACGACCGTTTCGCCAGCGAACGTGCTATGCTGGATAGCGGCGTGGGGTTTATTCTGCACACAGATGCCGGGGTGCGGCAAACGCCGTTCGGTGTGTCTCTGATTTACGGATTACGTTCTGCCCAGCTCGAGTTGGGACTAAGCCCGTTGGATTGCTTACGGGCTGTGACGTCACGAGCAGCGGCAGCTTTGGGCTTGACCGACCGTGGACGAATACAGATTGGCCAGCGCGCCGACTTACTGGTGGTAGCTGGCCAACCGTGGCACGACCTGGCGGCCTTGCATGATGTTCGTGCCGTCTGGTGTGCCGGTCGTCGCTGTCGCTAATCAGCGGGGTTTGCTGCGGCGAATGCGTGGCGTATCCGATGGCGGTGATAACTTCGCGCTGGGGCAACACTTCTGCAAGAGGCACTCTCTGCAGTCGGGTTGTTCGCCGCAATAACGGTACGCCACTGCTGACAGAATTTCGTACAAAGGTTGTGCCTGCGCTTTGCCTAGCTGATGCGTCAAACCAGCTTGTACGGTCGTGGTGGATTGCCCATCCTGCACCAGACCCAGACGAACGACAACCCGGCGAACCGGCTCGTCCACCGGGATGGCATGACCTCCCAAGGCGTATTGCATTGTCCAGGCTTGGACAAATGCGTCTGCAAACTGCAAGCGTTGCAATTGCTTTTCAGCCTGGCGAAGTGGTTTCTTTTTGAGGCCTTCGAGATCAAAGCTGTAGTTGGCCTCGAAGACTTCCTGCAACAAGCCAAGCAATTGCTCGGCCCGGTCAAAGGCTTGCGGCAATGGAGCTAGCACGTCGGCTACTTCGCGCAAGGCTGAGACACGAACCTCATTCCAGTCGTAAAACGATTGCTGCAAACGAGCAAAAGCAGCATCGGCTTGAGCTCGAGATACATCACGACGACAAATCGCGTAGAGCATCTGCTCCAGGACGGGGCGAGTTTGCGGTAAACGCACCTGCAATGCTTTGCGGACCGTTCCCAGCAGGCGCTGGACGACCCGCGAGCGGTTGACAAGAGCTGGCATGTTTCTCCTCACAGCGAGGAGGAAGTCGGCGAGGTTCCTTCCTCCGGTTCCGATCCTTCAGAGACGTCTGTGGCCGCGTCCCCCGCCGTCGGTTCCTGCTGGTCAGTCGGCTTCGCATGAGCTTCCTGCTCTTTGCGAAGAATAGCGGCCACTTGCAGGCTATTCTTGACGCCCTTGTCCAGGATGAAGGTCAAACTCGGGAGATAGCGAGTCACCAGTTGCTGTCCCAGCTTCTTCTGAATATAGCCGCGGGCGTGGCGAAGCGCTTCTAAACATTCGCGTTGTTCCTGCGGACTGCCCATAATGGAAACGTAGACTTTGGCATGCTGAAGATCGGCGCTAACTTCGGCACGAGTAACGGTCACGTTGCGGACGCGCGGGTCGTTGAGCTCGAACAG
>Ga0197143_1002046_pt1 | contig 15674 bp, 12 predicted proteins | sample GBS70_MetaG_FD_148603 | JGI IMG/M metagenome (GOLD analysis project Ga0197143, IMG submission 148603) | Sediment microbial communities from Great Boiling Springs, Gerlach, Nevada, United States - GBS 70_MetaG | ecosystem: Environmental > Aquatic > Thermal springs > Hot (42-90C) > Sediment...
ACATACTGAACAGGTTTTTTTTTCTCTTTTTGTTTTCAAAAGGTCTTCAATCCCTTTTTCCTGATTTTCTTTTACATTGTATATAATTATAGGAATATTGAATTTTTCTATAAATTGAAGCACATATTCTTCTGAATTGGTGGAATAATTTTCTTTTAAGATACCTAAATTTATGTGTATTCCTATTGTGTTATAACCAAGTTTGTTAAGAACATATAAAAGTGAAAGGGAATCCTTTCCTCCTGATACAGCAACTGCTATTCTATCATTTCTTTCTAACATCTTGTATCTTTTTATAACTCTTTTAGTTTCAGATTCAAATCTTTCTATAAAATGGTTTTTGCAAAGGGTGATATTGGCTCTTTTTATTTTAATGACTGCTTTTTCCTTACATATCTTGCATTTCATACTTTTTTCTCCAGATAAAGGGAAACTGTAAGATTCTTTCCCATCTTATGGATTTAAATATATTATAAAAGGGAACACTTCCATCCCAGGAGAAATATATTATAAAGGGAATTCCCTTCAGTAATTTTTCAGGAACAGGTCCCCAGAATCTTGAGTCAGAGGAATAGTCTCTATTGTCACCCAACACAAAGTATGAGTTTTTGGGTACAACGACGGGTCCGAAATTGTCCCTTATAGAGGTCTCGTCAATAAAGCTTCTCTGTTCCCATTGTTTCTGAAAATATTCAAGAAAAATTTCACTTTCAAAGTTATAGAGTGAAGGAATTATTTTTTCGTCTTTATGTATTGCATATTCTTCAATTAAAAGTTTTCCATTTATATAGATTCTTTTGTCTCTTATCATTATTGTGTCACCCGGTAATCCTATTACCCGTTTTACAAAATCCATTGAGGGGTTTAAAGGATATCGGAAAACAACTATATCACCTCTTTTTGGTTTTACAAACTGAAAGAATTTTATCTGAGTATAAGGCACTTCGAATCCGTATACAGGTTTAAATACAAAGAGGAAATCCCCTGGCAAGAGAGTATCCTCCATTGAGCCTGATGGTATTCTATATGCTTGTAAAAAGAAGGGTCTTATTATAAAAAAGACAACAATAAAAGCCCAGACCCATTCTTCTATTTGCCTTTTCAATGTTTTTTTCTTCTTCAATTTACTTCTCTACAGCTATAATCATCTTTATTTTGTTTCTTATAAGGGTAAACAGTATAACCTTCTGAGTATCATATTTATTCTTTGCCTTAACAAAATCTTCATAGTCATTTATTTTCATGTCTTCTATTTTAACAATCAAATCTCCTTCTCTTATACCTGCCTCATAAGCAGGTGAGTCCATTTCAACATCTGTTACGATAACTCCTCTTTCTTCCTCTATTTCATATTTTTCTTTAAATCTCTCATTAAGTGTTTCTACTTTCATTCCAAGCCAGGAGTATTCTTTTTCTTTCTGTTCCTCTTTTTTCCCCGCAATTTTTTCTTCTTCAAGTTCTGCAAGTTCAACCACAACCTCCCTTTCTTTCCCCTCTTTATTTGTCAGTTTTATTTTTACCTTATCTCCTGGCATATGAGAGCCGATTTTAAGTCTTAGATCCTCAACATCTTTAACTGGCTCTCCATCAACAGCTATTATTATTTCTCCTTCTTTAATTTTTGCCTTTTCAGCAGGTGTTCCTTTTTCCACATCTATAACAAGTGCTCCCATTGGTTTTTCAAGTTTATATCTTTTTGCAATTGACTGGGTGACCTCACCTATTCTAACACCAAGGTATCCCCTTTTAACAACCCCTTTTTCTATTAGTTGTTCTGCTACCCTTTTAGCTATATTTATGGGAATTGCAAAACCTATACCTACATTTCCCATTGTTGGTGATGTAATTGCTGTATTTACCCCTATAACTTCTCCCTCCATATTAATTAAAGGACCACCTGAATTTCCTGGGTTTATTGCAGCATCTGTTTGTATGAAGTCCTGATATATTTCACCGCTCGGGAGATTTATTCCTGACCTGTGTTTTGCAGATACAACTCCAAAGGTGACAGTTCCTTTAAGACCAAAGGGATTTCCCACAGCAATCACCCAATCACCTATTTCTAACTCATCCGAATTTCCAAGAGGTAAAACAGTTAGCTCCTCCTTTGTTTCAATTTTAAGAACAGCGATATCGGATAATCTATCTTTTCCAATGATTTTTACTTCATTAGGGTCAAATTCTCTTCTATCCCATAGTATAATTCTTATCTTATCAACATCTCTTATAACATGGTAGTTTGTCATTATGTAGTATTTATTTCCTTCTCTTTTAAAGATAAATCCTGAGCCTAAAATATCTGTTTCATATTCCCTTTGCTTAGGTGTTTCAAATTTAAAAAAATCTCTGAAAAATTCTCTAAAAAAGGGGTCATCAAAAAAGTGAAAGTGGGGTATTTTGACTTTTTTTGTTGCTCTTATGTTTACAACACCAGGAATCACCTTATTTGCAAGCTCTGAGAAGGAAAATGGGGTTACCCCTTTAATTTTTTCAGGAGAGGAAGAAATAACTGCACTTTCGGTTAAAACCCTTATTCCAGCCTCAAGCTCATTTGCTCTTTTGAACTTAAAAAGTAAAACACTTGCTATTATGAATCCCGTAAATAGGGAACTAATTGAAACAAGGAAAAATTTCCTCATATTTATCCTCCTTTTGAGAGGGAATAGAACCCTTTTCTCTTTTCTTATCTAAAAGGACGAAAAAATAAATTCTTTGTTCCTCTTTAGAAGCTGGGGGACAGGGACTCGAACCCCGACTTCCTGGTCCAGAGCCAGGCGTCCTGCCAATTAGACGATCCCCCAGAGTCAAGTGGCGCCACCGGGATTTGAACCCGGGTTTCCTGGCTGAGAACCAGGTGTCCTTGGCCTGCCTAGACGATGGCGCCGTAGTTATTTTTATTATATGATTATATTTCAAAAAATTTCAAGGTCTTTTCTCTAATAAGCAAAAGCCCCTGCTCCAATTTTTAAATCCTTTCATGACTTTACTTAAAAAATTTAGCATATTCTGGGCAAGGGATCTGCATAGGGCATATCTAAGATTCTTGTAACTCCCAGTTTTGTTTTTAATTTTAGTACTCCTTCTCCCTTTTCTTTGACTTCCCCGATAATTTCGCTATTTTTTCCAAACTCATATTCCCTTAAAATGGAGATAGCCTTTTCGGCTTGTTTTCTTTTTACAAAAAATATCATCTTCCCTTCATTTGCCATTAATAAAGGGTCAATTCCCAGAATCTCTGAAAGTCCTCTTACCTCATCTGTTAATGGTAATTTTTCTTCATATAAAATAATATCAAATCCTGACTCTTTTGCTATCTCGTTTAATACACCTTGAACACCGCCTCTTGTTGGATCTCTCATAAAGTGAACCTCTATTTTATTTTCATAAAGTTTTTCCCATAATTCGTTTAAAGGTGCTGTGTCACTTTTTAAATCGCCTTCAATTTCAATATTTTCTCTTGAAACAAGTATTGAAAATCCATGTAATCCTATAGGTCCGTTTATAAGAACGTAGTCCCCTTCTTCAATTTTATGATATCCCAAATCAATTTCTTCAGGAATGAATCCTATGCCTGATGTATTTATAAATATTCCGTCTCCTTTTCCCTTATCTACAACTTTTGTATCCCCTGTGACAATTTTAACACCTGCCTTTTGGGCTGCCTTTTTAATTGAATCAAGAATTTTTCTTAAGTCTTCCAGTAAAAAACCTTCTTCAATTATCAGGGAAAGTGATATGAACTTGGGAAAGGCTCCAACAGCCACAAGGTCATTCACTGTTCCGTTAACTGCAAGTTCACCTATATTACCACCTGGGAAAAATATAGGAGATACTACATATGAATCAGTTGTAAAGGCGATCTTTTTATTTTTTGTTTTAAGGATTGCTGAATCAAGTAGCTTCTCCAGTTCCTTATTTTTAAATCTTTCTTTTATTTCTTTTTCTATAAATTCTCTCATCAAAACCCCACCAGAACCGTGGGCAAGTTCTATTTTTTTCATCAAATGTTATCGATTAGCAGATAGGATGTCTTCAATGCGTAAAGTTTTTCTACCTTATTCATTTTTGTATTTATAATAAGCAGCACAGGCTCCCTCTGATGAAACCATTGGTGCTCCCAAAGGATTTAAGGGAGTGCAGAGTTTTTTAAATAATTCACATTCATTGGGGGTCTTTTTACCCTGCAATATAAGTGCTGCAATACATCCTTCCTTTGTTTCTTCAACTTCTTCTATTTTTTTATTTAAAAGTTTTCTTGCATCCATATCCTCAAATTCTTCTCTTAAAATCCATCCGCTTTCAGGAATTTCCCCTATTCCTCTCCATTTCTGATTTCCTATTTTAAAAACTCTCCTTATTATTTCCTTTGCCTTTGGATTTCCCTCAGGTCTAACTGACCTTTTATATTGAATTTTGACTCCAGATTCCCCTTTTGATAGGCTTTCTATAACCATGTATATTCCTTCAGCAAGGTCAAGAGGTTCAAAACCTGTAACAACGATTGGAACTTTATACTTTTCGGCAATCGGAATATATTCTTCTATTCCCATTACAGTGCATACATGACCTGGTGCAAGGAACCCCTGAACCTTATTAAAGGGGTCATTTAATATTGCAGAAATAGCAGGAGGAACCCTGAACTGTGCTATTAAAACATAGAAGTTATTTAAGTTCATTTCTCTTGCCTTTAATATTGTCATAGCATTTGCAGGAGTTGTTGTTTCAAAACCGATTCCGAAAAATATAACATTTTTATAAGGGTTATTCTTTGCAAAATCAAGGATATCAAAAGGGGAATAAATCATTTTTATATTTGCTCCCTCACCTTTTGCTTGAAAAAGAGATTCTTTTGACCCCGGAACCCTTAACATATCTCCGTATGTAAAAAGAACATTCCCTTTCATCTTTGCGAGTTCAATAGCAGTATCGATCATCTCTTTTGGGGTAACACATACAGGACAACCTGGTCCATGTACAAGCACAACATTTTCAGGAAGTAGAGTGTCAATTCCTGAACTCAGGATTGAATGGGTCTGGGAGCCGCATATTTCCATTATTATATATTCTTTTTTAGATATATCTTTTATTTTTCTGATAACTCTCTCAACTGCGGCTTTTTCTCTAAATTCAGAAAGATACTTCATCTTTCAGGGAATCCATATATTCCCTGTATGTTTTCAGGGTTTCAACAGCTTCTTCTTCATCAAGTATTGAGATAGCAAAACCTACGTGAACTATGACATAATCACCTACCTTTGCTGAGGGAGTTAAATCAAGACAGATTTCTCTCTTAATTCCGCTGAAATCTACTTTTCCAAATTTTGAATTATTTTTCTCATAAATTTCTATAATTTTACCTGGGATACCTAAGCACATAATTTATTTTAAATTAAGAAACTATATATTTTCAAATACTACCATATAAAAGTTTCAACAGAGAAGAAGGAATCTCCCTTTCTTTAGAAAAGGGATGTTTAAAATAGTGAAACATTTGAAATAGAAATTGTGTTTGGTAAATAATTAATTATGAAAATAAAATTGGGAAAGGAAATTAAGGAAATTGATAAAAATCTTAAAAGGGTCATTGATATCTTTATTGAGCTGAATCTAAGTCCTGATGAGTACCTTGTGATAAGGGATGGTGAAGTATTGACGGAGGATGAAGAGGTTAAAGAGAGTGATGAGATAGAGTTAATAAGGGTAATTTCAGGTGGAAATTGATTAAATTATTTTTATTTTCAATTAATGTGCTTCTTTCTCTTGGGGAACCCAATTATGCTTTTTCTTTTAAAGAATTAAAAAGAAATATTCAAATAAAAAGAAAAGATTTTTTATCAAGGTATCCCTTTTTAAAGGATAAAATAAAAATTAAAAAAGAACTTATTCTTTCTCAAAAGCTCCTTGTTGAGGTCCCTGATTCGCTTTTGAGTTATTTTAAAACACTGGGAATACCCTATAATCCAGATTATTTTATTCCTGCACCCAAATTGATATACTCCAGCAATAATAGGGGATTCTGGCACAAAAGTTTTATAAAAGCAGATACCTTCTATAAACTTGGAATAAAAGGAAAAGGGAATATTGTAGTTATTCTTGATACAGGGGTTGATATCTTGCATCCTGAGTTAAAAAATAAAGTTATTCTTTTTAAAGATTTTGTTAACTATTTACCTCCTTCTGATCCTGTTGGGCATGGGACCTTTGTGGCAGGGCTTATTGCAGGCGATTCTTCAGGTATTGCTCCTGAAACTAAATTGATTGTTTTAAAGATTTTTTCCGAATACGGAGGTTTATTCTCCGATATCCATGAAGCTCTTGATTATGTGGCAGAATTGATTGACAGGGGAATAAATATAAAAATATTAAATGGTTCTTTTGGAGCGCATCCCTATATTGATGAATTTTTCCCTGCTCTTTTTTATTTAAAACAAAAGGGAGTTTTCTTATGTTTTTCGGCAGGGAATGAGGGTCCTTCTTCAGGAACAACATCTTCTCCTGGAAATTATCCCTTTGTTTTTTCAGCAGGCGCTTGTGATTCAAATTATAATGTTACAAATTTCTCCTCAAGAGGACCTTCACCTTTCAAGAAACCCTGGGGTGATATAGCCTTTTGGTTTTTTAATGAATGGAACTTTACATCGCCTTTTTTAATTGCACCTGGTAAGGATATAAAATCTTCCTTTCCGGGTAATAAATATGTTATTGCTGATGGAACAAGTGCAAGTTCCCCTATTTTTGCAGGTGCTCTTTCCTTGGTTCTGAGTTATAATCCCCTTTTAAAACCCGATTCCCTTGCAAAAATTTTGAAAAATAATTTATACAAAAAAGAGGAAAATAGGTATCCTAATTATGAAGAGGGATACGGATATATTGATCTGAAAAAACTTATAGGTGCAATTGAAAGAAAAGATTCATTGATTTTTAGTGTTTCAAATTTTAATATCGAATCAAAAACCTTTCCCTTTTTTGTAAATGATTCTCTTTTTTTATCTTTAAGTCTTGTTTCAAACAAAATTTATACAGACAGTTTAAGGGTAAGAATTTTAAATGATTCAAACATAATCTTTTTTGATACACTTTTTAATTTTTGGAATACTGATGAGATAGATTTGAAGGTGCGGGCGTTTTTTCTTAATTATCCCTCTGATGACACACTTAGATTTTCTTTTATTCTCTCAAGTTCAGATTTTTCAAAACTCTTTGAAATAAAAGAAAAAATAAGGAGTGATACCCTTTTAACCTTTAAAAATAAAAATTATAAATTTACAATTTCCGGGACAGGAGCAATCGGTTTTTCAACTTCAGAGCAGATTAAAGGAGAAGGTTTCGTCTATAAGTATTTTGGTAACCTTCTTTATTATGGGAGTTTAGTTTTTGGTAATTCCTTTAATTATATTGTTGATAGATTTTATGAAAAATTTAGTATTGATGATAGAGACACAAAACCCTTAAAGATAGGTAATGATTATTTTGTAAAGGAGGGTAATAAAATATTTTTTGAGTTTTCTGATGATTATGCCCAGCACCCGAGAGGGAATGTTCTTAAGGTTTTATTAGAAGACCTTAGGGAGGGGTTTCTAATTAAGATGAAAGCAGATAATTTTGTTAATGAAGATACATACCTCGGAGTTTTTCTTGATCCTGATGTTGTAAATCCACTTATGAACTTTGCGGATTATGACAGTGCTTCTAAAATTCTTTTTACATCCATTTCTGAAGGTCCTGTTTTTGGAATTCTTGATATTGATGAAAAAACCCTCTGTGGTGTTATTAAAAATGAAGATTATGCTTATCCTTACGGAGGACTTCCTGATTCAATTCAATATCTTTTCATGAGTGGCGAGATAAGAGAGTTCAGAAAGGATATAGGTGATTATTCAATTTTTATTTCAAAAAAAATAACCCCTCCTGATTCACTTCGGTTTGTTCTTTTTGCAGGAGAGAATTTTGATACACTTCTTGTTAGAAGAAGAAAAGTTCTTGATAAATTAAATCTCAAAGAGAGAAATAATTTTAGAGGAATTTCAAGGATTTATCCGAATCCCTTTATAGACCCTTATCAGGAGGAGCTTAAAATTGAAACCTTTGGAAAAGGGAAAATTGTTTTTTATGATGTTACAGGGAGAAAAACTTTTGAAATTGAAAGTTTGAGTGAAGGTTTAAATTTGCTAAAATTGAGAAATTTTAAAAATTCAGGTATTTATTTTTTAAGATTTGAAGGAAAAAAAAGAGTTTATAAACTCATATACCTTAATCTGAGATGAAAACAGTTATAAGGACTTCCTTTTATTATGGACCACTTGAAATTCTTTTAAAATGGCTTTTATCAAAAGAACTTGACCCTTTTAAAATAAGGATTTCGGTTCTTACAGATGAATTTTTGAGCTTTTATTTAAAGGATGGAAAGTTATCTTTTAAGGAATCTCTTGAATTTTTGTATGCATTAACCTTTTTCCTTGTATATAAAACAAAAGCACTTTTTGATAACCCATATGAGGAAGAAGAGGAAGAAGAAGTTAAGGAAAATAAAAATATGGGTTCCTTTATTGAAATAATTGAGTTTTTGATGGAAAGATATGAGAGAATGAAAAAGATGTATGGAAGAGAGGAGAAAGAGCTTATGGATTCAGATGAGAGTTTTGACCCATCTCTTCTTTTTGCAATTTTTTCAAGATTAATCCAGAAGTTACCTGAAGTAAAGGAGAAATTAACGGAGATACCAAGAATAGAAGATAAAATAAAATATATACTTTCTCTTCTTGAAAGATTTGAATATATTCTTTTCAGCAACCTTATTTTGGAGTCAAGAAACAAGATAGAAGCAATTGTAACATTTCTTGCGATACTTGAACTTGTGAGAATAAGAAGGATAAGATGTGAGCAAAAAAACTTTTTTGAGGATATAAAAATATACAGTTTGTAAAAGGGCTAATATTTTTGCAACACTTTCATCTATGTGACTTTAAAGTTTTTTTATCAATCCCCCTTCTTCAAGGAGAAAATATGTGAAATAAATTGCATTCTGCTTTTCCAGGTGGAAATTCCAAGGGATAGGAGGAGGCAAAAGAATTTATTATTCAAAAGATTTTTTATACCCTATCATCACTTGTCCCGCTGAAATTCCTCCGTCATTCGGGGGTATTCTTGAATGCATATATACCTTCTTCTCCTTCAATTTTTTAAAAACAAGTTCTGTTAAAAGTTTGTTCTGAAAAACGCCTCCACTTAAAAGAATTTTATAATCTCCCGCAATCTCACTGATTTTTTTTATAATTTCTGAAAGTGTGAGATGGAATTTATAGGCAATAAAGGATTTTTCTTTTTTATTTTTAAAATCATAAATTATGCCTTTAAATAGGGGAATCCAGTCTATTACATAATATTTGGATTTTGTTATTTCAAAATCATAAAAGGATTTTGGGTTGTCTTTACAGTCCTCTGCGATCCACTCTAACATCATTGCAGATTGTCCCTCATAGGTTATTTTCTGTCTTAAACCCAAAATTGAAGAAACTGCGTCAAAAAGACGACCTACAGAGGTTGTTCTGAATATTGAGAGATTTTTCCTGTATGCGGTTTTAAAAATTTTTCTTTCATTTTCACTTAAATTTTTTACAGGTTCAAGATCCATATCAAAGGCCTCTTCTCCGTAAATTTCATATAAGACTCCTATCGCGCTTCTGCTTGGTTCTTTTATAGCCTTATCACCTCCAAGCAAACCGAATTCTCTGAAACTGGCAAGTCTTTCAAAATCCTTAAAATCACATATTAAAAATTCACCACCCCATATTTTTCCATCTCTACCGTATCCTGTTCCATCCCATGAGACTCCTAAAACTTTTTCCTCAATTTCATTATCAATCATACAGGATACGATATGGGAATGATGGTGAAAGGCTTTAATAAGAGGGATATTTTCTTTTTTACTTATTTTTTCTCCGTATTTTGTTGATAGATATTCCGGGTGAGCATCACACACAATTATCTCTGGTTTGAATTCAAAAAGTCTTTTGAAGTCTTCTATAACCTTTTTAAAGGCATTGAAAGACTTTTCATTATCCAGGTCACCTATATGCTGAGATACAATTATTCTGTTAGATTTTGAAATAGCGATTGTATTTTTTAAATAGGAACCAAGAGCAAGAATCTGAGGGAGGGTTTTTTTTAAAACAAAAGGTATAGGAGCATAACCCCTTGCTCTTCTTATGATTACAGGCTTTTTATTAATGATTTTCACAACAGAATCATCAATATACCTCTCAATAGGTCTATTGTTCATCAGAAAGTAATCGGCTATATTTCTTAATCTTGAAAAAGCTTCTTCATTTTTAAAAGCGATTGGTTCTTCTGTTAAATTTCCTGAAGTGCATATTAAAGGAAAATCTATTTTACTAATTATTAAGTGATGTAAAGGAGTATAGGGGATCATAACTCCTATATATGGATTAAAAGGTGCGCAGTATTTTGATAAATCGGTATTTTCTTTTGCTTTTACGATTAAAATTGGTGATGAGGGTGATAGGAGGATTCTCTCTTCTATTTCGGAAATAAAAGCATATTTTTTAATGTGCTTTATATCTTTAAACATTATTGCAAAAGGCTTTTCATCCCTTTTCTTTCTTTTTCTCAATTCGCAAACACAATTATCAGAAAGGGCATTTGTTAAGAGCTGAAAACCCCCTATTCCTTTTAATGCAATTATTTTCCCCTGTTTCAAAAATTGAAGGGTTTTTTCAATTGCTTCTTCCCTTTCACAGATTAAATTCCCTTTAGAATCAATTAAATAAACATAAGGGCCGCAGATAGGACAGGCATTGGGTTGTGCATGAAATCTTCTTTTAAGGGGATTTTCATATTCTTCTTTACATTCAGGACACATTTCAAAAATCTTCATTGTTGTGTTTTTTCTATCATATGGAATGTTTTGAATTATGCTAAATCTCGGACCACAGTTCGTACAATTGGTAAAGGGATAATTAAATCTTCTGTCCTTAGAATCAAAAATTTCCTTAACACATTCATCACATGTTGCAATATCAGGTAAAATAAAGGCAATCTTTTCACCCTTTTCATCTGATTTTAGAATTAAAAAATCTTTATCCTTTTTTAAATTTATCTCTTTTATTTTAAAAAAAGTATATTCTGAAAGAGGAGGTTTTTTTGTTTCAAGATCAAAGATAAAACTTTTTAAGTTCTCTTCCTCTCCTTCAACTTCAATTAAAACTCCTTCAGAATTGTTTCTTATAAAGCCTTTCAGGTTTTTTTCCTTTGCAATTCTGTAAACAAAAGGTCTAAAACCAACACCCTGAACTGTTCCCTGAATTTGTATTCTAAATCTTTTTAAAGGCATATTAAACCCGCTATCTCCTTAACTCCATTTTTGCATTAAGGAATATTAGTGCATTAGAAAATACCGGAAATTTCTCCTTTTTCATTTATATCAACATTCCATGCTGCAGGTTCTTTTGGCAGTCCAGGCATTTCAAGGATATCACCGCATAAGGGAACAACAAACTTTGCTCCTGCTTTTATTCTTACATCATCGATTTTAATTTTAAAGCCTTTTGGCCATCCCTTAAGTTTTTGGTTATCTGAAAGGGAATATTGGGTTTTTGCCATACATATATAGTATTCTGAAAAACCAAGGGATTCAAAAAGTTCTATTTTCTTTTTTGCCTCTGTTGAATACTCGATTTCATCGGCTCCATATACCTTTCTGGCTATCAGTTCTATCTTTTCTCTTATTCCTGCTCTTAAATCATATGTTCTCTTAAATTTATTTTCAGAAGTTTCAATTATATTTAAGATCTCTTTTGCAAGTTCCTTTGCACCTTCTCCGCCTTTATCATATCCCTCACACAGGGCAAAAGGAACCCCTTCCTCTTTAATAAGTTCAGAGAGTAATTTTATTTCTTTTTCGGTATCAAAGGGGAATCTATTTATTGCCACAACAACAGGAAGTCCAAATACTTTATTTATTATATGGATATGTGCTTTTAAATTATCAAAACCTTTTTCAAGAGATTCAAGATTTTCCTCCTTTAATTCTGCTTTTTTAAGACCTCCATGAAACTTTAATGCTCTTATTGATGCTACCAGACACACAGCGTCAGGGACTCTTTCTATTTCATTTGTTACGATATTCAGGAATTTCTCAGCTCCCAGATCAGAACCAAATCCTGCTTCAACTACTGCTACTTCAGATAGTTTTAAAGCCGAGTCAATTGCAATAACAGAACAGGTTCCATGTGCTATATTTCCAAAGGGTCCTGTATGAATTATCGCTGGTGTGTTTTCAGTTGTCTGGACAAGGTTGGGAAGGAGTGCTTCTTTAAGAAGTGCAGCCATAGCTCCCTGAGCTTTTAAATCTCTCGCAAATACGGCTTCTTTTTTAAAGGAAAAACCAATCAGTATATTTGATAATCTTTCTTTCAGGTCACTATAATCCTTTGAAAGACCCAGAATTGCCATTATCTCTGATGCAGGAGTTATGACAAAGGTATCTTCTCTGATTGGGCCGTTCTTCAATGGATTTAAACCCACTATAATTTTTCTTAGTGTTCTATCATTCATATCAATTGTTCTTGGCCACAGAATACTTGAAGGGTCTATTCCTAAGGGGTTTCTGTGGAAAATAGATGCATCGATCATTGCAGATAAAAGATTATGAGCAGAGGTGACCGCATGAAAGTCTCCTGTAAAGTGAAGGTTTATATCCTCCATTGGAAGAACTTGAGCGTAACCTCCTCCTGTTGCTCCTCCTTTAATTCCAAAAACAGGACCAAGAGAAGGTTCTCTCAATGCTACCACCGAAGTCTTTCCAATCTTCCAGAATCCCATTGAAAGAGAAATTGAAACTGTTGTTTTACCCTCCCCAAAGGGTGTTGGAGTAATTGCTGTTACGAGAATAAGTTTCCCTTTTCTTTTTTTATTATTTAAAAAGGATGGATTTATTTTTGCTTTATATTTTCCATATAGAAGAATCTCATTTTCGGGTATTCCAATTTTTTCAGCAATTTCTCTTATATCTAAAAGTTTAATTGATTGAGCTATCTCAATGTCTGGTTTCATTTTTCCTCCTTATTTTTTTTTAAAAATTTAAAGTTTATTTTAAGAAATCACATACAAGTGATTCAAATTTGCTACCTTTTCAACAGGCATAGCAATTCTGGCAGCATTGTTCTGAGTTACAACATCAAAGAAGCAAGTTTGGGATATCTTTCTATAAACCAGCCTTCGCGGGAGCAGGAGATATTTAAAAGTCTTTTAACTTCTTAAGCATCTGTTTGATGAAAATTTTTGATAATTAGGTTATTCTTTTCCATATAATTTTTTATGGAAAAAAGAAGAAAACTTTTTATACCAGGTCCGACAGAGGTAAGGGAGGAGGTTCTTGAGGCACAGAAAAGATGGATGATTGCTCACAGGGGAAAAGATTTCAGCATTCTTTATGAAAGAGTTATAGAAAAATTGAAAAAGGTTTTAGATACAGAAAGGGATGTTATGGTATTTACCTCCTCTGCGACAGGGCTGATGGAAGGTTCAATAAGGAATTTGGTCAATAAAAATGTTTTATCTACAGTATGTGGTGCCTTTTCTTCAAGATGGGCTGACATTTCTGAAAGATGCGGTAAAAGGGTAAAAAAAATTGAGGTTGAATGGGGATATGCTATTAAACCTGAGATGGTTGAAAAGGAATTGAAGGAAAATAAATATGAGGCAATTCTTGTAACACATAATGAGACTTCAACAGGAGTTACAAATCCTTTAAAGGAAATCTGTGAAGTTGTGAGGAGGGTTTCTCCTTCTACCCTGATACTTGTTGATGCGGTAAGTTCAATGGCAGGAATAAGGATTGAAATAGATAAATGGGATATTGATTGTATCTTTGCGAGCACACAGAAATGCTTTGCATTACCTCCTGGTCTTACCGTCTGTGTTGTGAGTGAAAGAGCGCTTGAAAAGGCTAAGAAGGTTAAAGGAAGAGGTTTTTATTTTGATTTTCTTTTAATGAAAAAGTATTATGATGAAAGAAGAGAGACTCCTGCAACTCCCGCGATTTCCCTTTTGTATGCAATGGACTATCAACTTGACAGAATGCTGAAAGAGGGAATGAATAAAAGGTTTGAAAGACATAAGAAAATGGCAGATAGGGTAAGAGCCTGGGCTGTAAATAGAGGATTTGAAATGTTTCCTGAGAAAGGTTATGAAAGTGATACGGTTACGGTTATTAAGAAGAGTGAAAATCTTGATGTCGGAAAGCTTATCAATGATTTAAAAGAAAGAGGATTTAAAATAGCAAATGGATACGGAAAATTGAAAAATATAACCTTCAGAATAGGTCATATGGGAGATTTGACCCTTGAAGAGATTGATGAACTTTTAAAGAATATTGATGAGCTTTTACCCTGAAAAATATAGAATTGAGAAGGATTCCCTTTAAAAATCAAGTTAAAGAATTTTGATTTTTTAAACCTTTTTCAGTATAATAGGGTAATTATGAATGAAATAACAATTTTAGGAATTGTAACCACAATTTTAGCAATGGCTGTAACTTATCTTGCATGGAAAAATGGTAAAGTAACAAGAGAAAATACTGAAAAAATACTTGAGGCATCAAGAGAAAATACTGAAAAAATACTTGAAGCATCAAGAGAAAATACTGAAAAAATACTTGAGGCATCAAGGGAAAATACTGAAAAAATACTTGAAGCAATTGGAGAAAATACCAAAAAGATACTTGAAGCATCAAGGGAAAATACCGATAAAATACTTCAAGCAATTAAGGAAAGTTCAAAAATTATAGCACTTCTTATTCTCTCTGAAACTAAAGAGGAAAAAAAGGAACTTGCTAAAAAATTATTAGAACTTTAAAATTTATTTCTTTTTTATTAATATTTCTAATTTAAATTTTTTACCTTGTTTTAAGCTCCTCCTTAAATCCTTTTTCAGCAGGTGGGACGAATTTTTTGGGTGAAACTTTAACAGTTTGGGCAGTAAGAGCTTCTTTTACAGGAGACACTTGAACTGTTTTTGCTTCAAGCATATTTCTATGGAGTTTTTCTCCAAGTTTTTTCCCTTCTTCCATCCTCATTCTCTTTTCCCTAAATTTTGCAGGAATTTCAGGGTCGTTTGGATCTGGATATAAATGTTCATCAAGGTATCCTGCTTCTGTATATTCAAGTCTTTTATTCTCATATCCTTTTCTTTTTGCATAAACAACATAATCAAATGTTGCATTACTTTTACCATTATTGAGTTCTATAACATCAAAACCAGTTTTACCTTTTTTAACATATACACCATTGCATTCATCAGTTAAAGTTATTATAACTTTCATTGGATTATTTTCATCAATTGTAACTGTTTCTAAGAATAATGGATCAAGTTCTATATGTGCTCTTCCATTTATAAGTTTCCCTGAACCAACTTCAGTAAACCATATTTCAGGTGATTCAACACAATAAAGTTCCCTTGGACCCTTTGAAGTTTTAACAATTGCAGATTTTATACCTGAAGCGGCAAAATTACCTGAGGAATATACTCCATACCCTCCACCTACACCATAAACTCCGGTATAGTCACTATAAGCATATACTCCCATCCATCCACCAACAAAGTATCCACCATAACCCCAGTAATTTGCGGGATAAGCATATCCATAAACGCCCTTA
>Ga0197143_1002047_pt1 | contig 15674 bp, 12 predicted proteins | sample GBS70_MetaG_FD_148603 | JGI IMG/M metagenome (GOLD analysis project Ga0197143, IMG submission 148603) | Sediment microbial communities from Great Boiling Springs, Gerlach, Nevada, United States - GBS 70_MetaG | ecosystem: Environmental > Aquatic > Thermal springs > Hot (42-90C) > Sediment...
AGATAAATCCATCTTTATATAATTATCCCCATTGACCTTAAGGCACTCTCTATACCTAAAAATGCCCTTTCTTCATCCAATTTTACCTCATTTAACTCAGATCTCCAACCCCCTCCCCCTCGTAACGATGTCTGTGTGTTTCTACAGAAAGAGGTTTACTTTTTTCTTGATTTTTGGTAAATTTTAAAAAATGAGTTTAGGTGGAAAATTAGAAGACCTCGGATTGGGCGAGATACTTTCCATCATAGGTTTGAGCAGAAAATCGGGGGTTTTATTTTTGAGAAAAGGTGATGCAGAGGGAAAAATCATTTTTAAGTACGGACAGGTGATATATGCAGAGACAAATTCTTCGCCGGAGATTTTGGAGATCCTCGTCAGGCACAAAATTCTCTCTCAAGAGGAAGTAGAGGCGATGAAAAGCGAATTTGAACTTCTTTTTCCATCGGTAAGGACCTTTGCGGAGTTTTTAAGGGAGCACAAAAAGTGGAAGAGAAGTTATCTGGAAAAACTTCTGACCCCCTATGTTGAAGAAGAGGTTCTGAAGCTTTTCAAATGGGATGAAGGGAGATTTAATCTTGAAATAGTGGAGGCTGAAAAGGACCTCTCCCTTTACATGAACCCCTATGGGCTCGTCCTTGATATAGGAGTAAATCCCCAGTTCCTCGCTATTGAAGGAGCGAGAAGAAAGGATGAGGAAGAAAGGGAAAGTGCAGAAAAAAGGGTTGAGAGGGCAAAGACAGAAATTAGTGAGGGTGAAAAGGCAGCAGAGAAGGGAGTTCCTGTACCTCAGCCTGCAGTTGTAGAAAAGGGGGAGTATGTGGAACTCAAGAATTTTGCCAGGGAGGTCCTTGATGGGTTGAATTTTGAGATTGAAACAGAGGAAGAGGAAGAAGAGGCAGTAAATGAAGATATTAAAAGGTTGAGGTCTTACATCTATGAACTCCAGAATCCCTTTTCCGGAACCGAAATCACGCTCCTTATTCTGAGATATGCAAGTGAAATAATGAACAGAGCGGTTCTCTTTCTTGTGAAGAAGAACGAAGTGGTGGGGCTCGGGCAGTTCGGGGTTTACACTACCACCCCAAATTCAAATGCTGTAGTGCGAAGTATAAGAATTCCCCTTGATTCTCCATCTATATTTAAAGATGTTATAGAAAAGGGAGTTTCAATGAAGAAGCGTCTGAGGAAGGACGGATGGGATAAATTTCTCGTTCAGAAATTAGGAGGGATATATCCTGTGGAGGCTTTCGTAGCTCCCATATGGGCAAGGGGTAAAATCATAGCCATTTTATATGGTGATAATCTGCCAGAATCCAGGAAAATAGGCAATACTGCCGGGCTGGAAATTTTTCTATCCCATGCAGGACTTGCAATGGATAAAGCCTTTCTCGAAAGATTGCTGAAGGAGAAGAAAATGGGATGAAAAGGGGAGATAAAAAAAGAAAGTATGTGATGGTTGTGGAAGATTCAAAGACGATGAGGGATTTTATAGTTTCAACGATTCAATCTGTAGGAAAGATGTTCGTCATAGAGTGCGGGACAGGATTTGAGGCGCTGAAGATGCTTCCAAAATACGATTTTGACATGATAATCACGGACATAAACATGCCAGATATAAACGGGCTTGAACTCATCACGTTTCTCAAAAACGACCAGAAATACAAACACATTCCTCTGATCATAATCTCTACAGAAGGGAGTGAAAAAGATATAAAAAAGGGGCTTGCTCTCGGAGCAGAAAGGTATCTTGTTAAACCTTTTGATACAGAGGAACTGAAAAAAATCGTGAAAGAATACCTGTGGGGAAAGAAAGATGCCAAAACATCCATCCGATAAGGCATTAAAAGAGTTTGTTTCTGAAGCAGAAGAAATTCTGGAGAAGGTAGATTCAGCAATTGACATCATGGAAAACTCTCTGCCGGACGGAAAAATAAGTCCTGAACTGGTAAATGAAACCTTCAGGGGAATGCATTCTCTAAAAGGGCTCTCCGGAATGCTCGGATTGGAGGATATAAACAAAACAAGTCATTCCCTTGAGAACCTGCTTGATAAATTAAGGCTCGGTAAAATAGCCCTTTCAGAGGAATTTGTAAAAATTCTGAGCAAAGGGGTTCAAATAATAAGGGAGATTTTAAAGAAGGTTGAAGAAGGAGACTTCGGGGCACATCCCGGAGTCCCAAAATTTATGAAAGAAGTGGAGGAATTGGGGGAGAAAGCTTCTGTGAAGAGAAAAGAGGTGCGGATGGGCGATTTTGAGATCAAAAAAGAACTTCTGGACGTCCTTACCGAGTATGAAGAACACAGATTAAAGGAAAACATTTTACAGGGTGCTAACCTTTATCTTGTTCACCTTCAGTTTCCCATTGACAATTTTGACGAGGGTTTGACAAGGGCTACCTCCGCTATTAAAAAGATCGGCGAAGTGATAACAACCCTTCCTTCGGTGGATAAACCCGAGGAAGGTAAAATAAAGTTTTCCCTCCTTGTGGGAACTGAAAAAAAACTGCAGGACCTCAAGAGAATAATTCCCTACGAAAATGTGGAGGTTGAAGAGATAAAGAGGAAACAGCCTGAGGAAATGAAAGTTCAGGAGGGAGTGGGTGAAAGAGAAGCAGAGGTTCCTTCCCTTAAAAGCGTAACTTCCACGGTGAGGGTTGACATCCAGAAACTTGACGAAATAATGAACACAGTAGGGGAACTCATGGTAATAAAGTCCATGTTTATGGACCTTTCAAGCAGGATGAAAAGCGAAATAGGATACAGAGGATTCGCTGTGGAAATAGATAGAATGTGCAGGCTTCTTGAGAGAAGGTTAAACGAGCTTCAGACTTCAATAATGGAAGTAAGGATGGTTCCTCTCAGGACCGCTTTCGACCGTCTCGTAAGGGCTGTGAGAAAGATAGCAAAAGAGATGAAAAAGGAGATAGACATAGAGCTCAAAGGAGAGGATACAGAACTTGATAAACTCATAGTTGAAGAACTTGCGGATCCCCTTCTTCACATAGTTCGAAACGCAATAGATCATGGAATTGAATCTCCTCACGAGAGAGCACTTCTGGGAAAACCCGAAGCGGGTAAAATTTTGATAAATGCATATCAAAAAGGGAATCACGTGGTCATAGAGGTTGAAGATGATGGGAGAGGAATAGACCCGGTAGTGATTAGAAAAAGGGCAATTGAGTTGAACCTGATTTCTGAAAGCGAAGAACTGTCAGAAGATGAGATTTTAAAACTCATTTTCAGACCGGGGTTCAGCACCAGAAAATCCGCCACGGAAATCTCGGGGAGGGGAGTTGGACTTGATATAGTGAGGAACAACATCACAAAGCTTTCCGGACTCATAGAGGTCTCATCGGTGCCCGGGAAGGGGACCAGATTTACCATCACCCTTCCAATAACTCTTGCAATAATTCAGGCTCTTGTTGTTCAGGAGGATAGCAACCTTTATGCGATTGCCCTCAATTCAATTCATGAGTGCTTGAAGATAAAGGCTGAGGAGATCAAAACTGTGGAAAAGCGGGAGGTGATAGAGCTGAGGGGTTCAACCCTCCCTCTTGTGAGGCTTCAAAATATTTTTGGAAGGAGGAGTTCTCCTGAGAAAAGGGACAGTTATTATGTGGTAATAGTGGGAATAGGTGATAAAACTGTGGGAATTCTTACGGAATCCCTCCTCGGGCAGCACGACGTAGTAATAAAACCTCTGGGACCGATTCTCAAGGACATAAATGGAATAGCAGGAGCAACAGAAATGGGCGATGGAAGAATAGCCCTTGTGCTTGATACCGTTTACATTGTAGAAACTATGACCAGAGAAGTGTGAAATGAAAGAGGCGTATTCCAGATTTTATGGTTTTCACGTTCCTCCTTTCAACAAGACTCCCGATCCTGCATTCCTTTACATGAGCAGGATGCACAGCGAGGCTCTTGAAAGAATGAAACTTGCTGTGGAGGAAAAGGACATAGTTCTTATAACTGGAGAGATAGGGTGTGGTAAGACCACTCTTATAAGGGCACTGGTTGACAGCCTGGCGAAAAATTATTTTCCCGTTTTGATAAGTTCCCCAAGGCTGACTCCTTTTCAGTTTTTGAAAGTGCTCCTCAAAAAGTTTGGGGTTGACGACACATTTCGTTCCAGAATAGAAATAATAGACAGGATAGAGGATGAAATATTCCAGATGTATGAAAAGGATATAGTTCCCGTGATCATTATTGATGAAGCACAAACAATATCTCAGAACGAAGTATTTGAGGACCTCAGACTCCTTACGAATTTCCAACTGGACGATGAGAACCTTTTTTCATTGATTATTGTGGGACAGCCAGAATTGAGGAAAAAGCTTTCCCACCCCAAAAACAGGGCTTTCTGGCAGAGGATTGGAATTCACTATATCCTGAAACCTTTTGAGCTGGAAGACACAGAGAAGTACATAAAATTCAGACTTAAAAAGGCAGGTGGAAGAGATGACCTTTTTTCTCAGGATGCAATCGAAAAAGTTCATCATTATTCAGAGGGGATTCCGAGGATGATAAATCACATCTGCTCAAATGCTCTAATAGAGGGATTTTCACGGGATGCGAAAATCATAAGAGGAGATATAATTGAGGTAGTGGTGCAGGAAATGTTGCCTTGTGCAAGAGTGGTGAGGGCTTAAGGTGGACATACTGAAGGCAAGAGAAAAAGCAAAGAAACTGAAGAAAAAAGAGGAAAAGGTAGTTGAAGAAGTTCATGCTCCTCTACCAGAGGAAAAGGAAGAGGTGATGATGGAAGTTTCACAGAAGCCATTAATTGAAGAGAAGACATACATTGTAATGGAGGAAGAGAAAAAAGAAGAGCCTAGCTTTGCAGAACTTGCTGAGGAAGAGTTGAAACATGCTTTTGCCGAGGAAGTTCTTGAAAAAAAACTGGATTATCTCGTTTTTTCCATTTCCGGGGAAAACTACGCTCTTCAACTGGAGGAACTCAAAGAGGTGATCAAACCCAAATCCATTACCCCTATCCCCTCGGCACCACCTCACATAATTGGAATTATCTCCTTAAGAGGTATTATTGTCCCCATAATTGATATAAAAAAGATACTCGGGATTTCAGAAGAAAAAGAGGAGATTTCTCCTGATTCCAGATTTGTGCTGGTTGAGGTGAAGGGAAAGCAATTTGGTTTTTGTGTGGATTCCATAAAAGATGTGATGAGGATTCCGAAATCCCGACTGGAAGTTCCTCCTCCTACAATGGGGGATATAAACAGGGATTTCATTTCCTACTTTGTACACAGGGATAATGAGTTTATTGCTGTTTTGAACCTGGAAAAAATGGTGGGTGAGGAAAAATGAAAAGGGAAGAAAAAACCTCTCCCGAGCAGTTCCTTTCTTTTGTAGTGTTTCGAATAGGAGAGGAGTTGTTCGGACTAAATATATTTCAGGTAAAGGAAATAACCAATATGGCAGAAATATCCTCCCTTCCCAGCCCACCCCCTTTTATTTCAGGACTCATTGACCTTAGAGGGACACTCATTCCAATACTTGATGTAAGAAGAAAACTCGGTTTTCCTGTTTTCAATCCGACAAAAAGGGCAAGAATCCTCATAGTGTCAATAAAGGGGAGACTCGCAGGTTTCATAGCAGATGAGGTCAAGGACGTGATAAGGATAGAGAAGGAAAAAGTAAAAAGTCCTCCTCTCCTTTTGAAGGAAAGCGGGGGCGATATATTTCAGGGGATTTTTAAAATAAACTCAAAAGTGGTGTTTATTCTTGATATGGAAAAGCTCTTTACGGAGAAGGAAATAATGGACATGAAAAAAATTTCAGAAATTATAAAGAAAGGGGATAGAGAATGAACGAAGAAAAGAGAAGGCTCTACAGAAGTTTTCCCCTCATTGGGGGAATGACAAGTGTGATGATGCTCGTGATGGTGGGGTTGTATTTTTCAGTAACGGTGAGGATCACCTCTGAACAGCGATTGTATTCCTTAATCACAGCGGGCACAGTATGTTTTGGATTGGTAATGGTATACATCTCCCTCATCCTGAAAGAATTAAGGGTTCAAATAGAGGATCTGGAATCCGCAGATGAAGAGGTAAAAATAACGAAAATAGAAAAGATTCTGGCACTTCCTACACGCTTTTCATTTACTGCCTTCTGGTTCTGGATCACTGGTTCACTGATATGTGCTATTATTTTCTACATGTTTTTTGGCTTTTCTATGGTCCAATGCGTTGAAGTATTTTTTCTTGGAATATGCGGGGCATTCTTTGCCCCTATTTTGATGTATTACTTATATAAGGAGAGCCTGAGAAAGTTTCTGAAAAATCTAAATTTAAAAATTAATTATAAAGCCTATCAAAAATTCCTCTCTCTGTCCCTTCCGGTAAAAGTGACCATTCCTTTCCTCATCTCCATCCTCATCACCTTTATTCTGATAATCACCATTTCTCTGAGGATGAGGGATGACCTCATAAGTGGGGTCTTGAAAAGTATTGGAGAAAAAGAACTTGCTCTTTTAAAAACTGGAAAGCATCAATCAGTTGGAAGTAAAATTACTATTGACCCAAATGACCTTAAGGGAAGAGTAGAAAGGCTCATTGCTGAATTCTCAAAGAAAGGAAAAAAATTCTACATAGACCCCTCAACGATGAACATTTTTGTGTTCAAAGAAGAGGGTGGAAAAATTGAAAGCATTGTTTATCCCTGGATGGAACTGGTCCGTTATCCCTCGCCCTGGCACAGGTGGATATGGGCTCTCGCAATTTTCTCCCTTGCCATTCTGGTGCTAATTCCCTATCTCGTAATGAGGGATTTGAAAACTTCAATAGACGAAATTAAAAACTTTCTGCAGAAAAATGAAAAACCCACCCCTTCTGACGATGAGTTCAATTCCTTATTTTTCGCCCTCCTTAAATTTGCAGATGATTTTGAAAATATGAGAAATGGAATGATCGAAAGGGTAGGAACTGTGGAAAAGAATTTTTCGAAACTTTTAGAGACCCTGAGGCTTATTGAAATCGACCTTATGGTTTTTGAAGAGGCACTCGGAGGGATAAGAAAACATGCTGAGGAGGAGAAAGTCCATGTTGCTACCCTCGGAAGTTTTCTTAACGAATCTAAGGATTTTTTCAAAATAAGGGATGAAGGGATGCAAATGGAGGTGATGTTGAAAAACAATAAAGAGGTTTCAGAAGAACTTATAAACGCTCTTCACTCTACATTAGAAGAGGGAAAGAAAATCTTTTCGTCCTTTCAAGATGTTGAAAAAATGAGGGCCACGGATTTTTTGAAAAGGGTTGACCTTCTGAAAGAGAATTTTCAGAGGATGATAAAATTAGAGGAAATGGAAAAGATGTATGGTAGAACGAGCGAAAGTTTATTGGAAATAAAAAATGCGACCCTTTTCATTGACCTGAAAATAAAAGAATCAAAGGAGAAGGTGAAAAACCTCGCAGGGGAAATAAAAGGAGTTTCAATCTCCATTGAAAATCTGAAGAGGGATTCAGAAAAAATAGGAGAGATAGCAAAGGTGATAAAGGAAATAATAGAAGAAACAAACCTTCTTTCCTTAAATGCTTCAATAATAGCCGCACAGGCTGGAGAAAAGGGAAGGAGTTTTGCGGTGGTAGCAGAAGAAATAAAAGAACTTGCGGAAAGGACTGAAATATCAACTGGAGAAATAAATCAGATACTGTCCGAACTTCACAGGTTCTTAGAAAATGTGGGAGATAGGATTGCCGAGATAAATGACTTCGCTGACATGTTCACAAAAGAGTGTGATATCATCGGAGAAAAATTTAATTTTCTGATGTCTGAAATTGAGAAGATGGATGTCTCCTTTAAGGATCTGATGAGGTTTTCGAACGAAATTTCTACCTTTTGCTCTGATGTGGGGGATGCTCTGAAAGCCTTTGGAGAAATTTTTCCATCAACCATTTCTTATGAGAAATATAGGGAATATGTAAAAAACACGGTTTCTATCCTCGAAAGGGCACTGGAGTTTGTCATAAGGTCGCAGCACTTTTTAGAGGACCAGATGTCTTTTGTGAAAAAGATGAAAGAAAAAAGTGGAACTTATCTCCAAAAGCTTGAGGGAGTAAAAAATTCCTTTGATGCCGTTGAGCTTAAAATATCCGAAGTTGTGAATTCCTCAGAAAAAATTGTCAAACTGGTAAACAATATGAAAATTAAAATGAAAGAGGTGCAGCAATGAAGTTGAGAATAGGGGGTACGAATCTGAGAACAAAAATTATACTTCTTGTTTCTGTGATTGTGCTTGCAGTTTCCTTATCCTATGTAGTTGTGTTTACAAGAGAGGTCAAAAATGCGTTACAGAGGGAACTGGTAAAAAGAGGTTCTTCGCTGGTAGACAACATAGCTTTCAATTCAAGATACGGAGTGATCGCGGAAGACACCATCATTCTTACTCAACTCACCGATGGATTCTTTCAGGATCCCGAGGTTTCCTTTGTGGCAATATATAATAAGGACAAAAAGAAACTTCTCTGGAGATTCAAAGAGAAGGAAATTGCAAATGAAGAGGAGATTATAAGAAGATTTGCCTCGGACAAATCAGAATGGAGGGAATACACCGCCCTTGCGGGAAATCATTATGTGGTTTTCAATAAAGCTGTTCTCACAGAAAGAGTGGAAGGGTCAGAAGAAGGTGCGGTAATCCATGGATATGTGCTTCTCGGTTTGAACAGCCTTCACATGAAAAAGGTGTTCAGGAAAATTCAGATTTCAGCAGGAACATTTTTTCTCATTTTTCTTGCCGGTGCCTGGATTGTTTCCACCGTCCTTGTAGGAAGGATCACCGCTTCTTTGAGAGATATGACGAAAATGGCTCAGCACATTGCTTCCGGTGACTTAAAGCATACAGTAGAAACAGAGGAAGGAGGAGAGATCGGTGCCCTTGCAGAGTCTTTCAACAAGATGGTTTTTTACCTGAACGAAGCGATTATGAACATAGGCGTCATGTTAGATGAGATCTCTCTGGCGACAAAGGAAATGCTTGACTTCACAGAAAATGTAAGCAGGGGGGCCAGGATTCAGAGCGAATACATTCAGAAAATAAGCACTTCTGTTGAAGAAATTAATTCTTCCATAAAGGAGATTGCAGAAAATGTGGACATACTTTTTGCTTCCTCAGAGGAAAGTTCCTCTTCCATCCTTGAGATGAGTGCGTCTGTGGAGGAGGTAGCTGAAAACGCTGATGTCCTCATGCAGGCGGTGGAAGAAACCACAGCCTCTCTTGATGAAATGGTGGCTTCTATAAAACAGGTTGCAGGAAATGTAGAAACTTTGATGCATGCGGCGGAGTCCATTGCTTCGGCTATAGCCCAGTTTGATGCCACTATAAAGCAGGTTGAGGCTAATGCAGGTGATACCGCCCAGATTTCGGAGGGAGCAAGAAAGGCTTCGGAAGAGGGTGTTGCATCAGTTGAAGCATCCATTGAGGGTATGAAGAGGATAAAGTCATCAATGGAAGATGCTGCTCGGGAACTGAGGGGACTGGTCGAAAAGATAAGAGAGATCGGGAACATAGTGAATGTTATAGACGAGATAGCAGAGCAGACAAATTTACTTGCTCTCAATGCAGCAATAATTGCTGCCCAGGCAGGGGAACATGGAAGGGGATTTGCAGTGGTTGCGGATGCTATAAAGAAGCTCGCAGACAGGACCTCGATTTCCACAGGCGAAATAAAGGGAATAATAGAAAGTATTCAGCAGAGTGCAACTGTCACTGTCAAAGCGATGGATACAGGAATGAAAACAATTGAGGAAGGGATGAACCTTTCGCTTGCTGCGGGCAAGGCATTGAAAAGCATCACAGAAACCTCTGTCCTTTCAGCCAGCAAGAGCAAAGAGATAGCAATTGCCATGCGAGAGCAGGCTGAGGGAAGCAGGCAGTTGAGAGCAAGTATAGAGAAGATAAAATCTATGGTGGATGAAATAGCAAAGGCAACCTATGAACAGTCAAAGGGTGGAGACAGAATTGCGATGGCAGCTCAGAAGATGAAGGAAGTTGCGGAACATGTGAAGAACTCCACAAAAGAGCAGGAGAAAGGCAGCAAACATATAGCAAAGGCAATAGAGAACATCACAGAGATGATAAAATACATTCACAAAGCAACTGAAGAGCAAGCCAGGAACACATCACTTGTGCTTGAATCCGTTAACAAAGTCGCAGAAATCTCGAGCGAAAATGCGATGAATACAGAGAAAGTGAACCAGCTTGTAACCGGCTTAAAATCAAGGCTTGAAAATCTTTACGATATGGTGAAAAAATTCAAAACAAAAAAAGAGGTGAAGACATGAAGGTAAAATGCCCCAAGTGTGGAACCCTTTATAAAATTGACCCGTCTGTGGTCAAAAAAGAAACGGTAAAACTGAAATGCAAAAAATGCGGGACAATATTCAGTGTGAAAATTCCTCCTCCTGAGGCAAAAGTTGAGGAAAGGGAGGTCTTCAAACCCGATTACATCAAAGTGTTACTTGCCCATGAGAGCGAGGATGTGAGAAAGGAACTTTCAGAAAAGTTGAAATCCTTTGGAGTGGACGTGGTTGTTGCTGAGGATGGGGTTGCTGCAATTGAGCTTATGGAATCGGAAAGACCACATGCCGCTGTGCTTGAAGTTGTTCTCCCGCGAATTTTCGGATATGAGGTTTGTGAACTGGCAAAGAAGAGAGAGACTTTAAGAGACATAAAAATTATCCTCATCACCTCAACATATGATACTACCCGGTTCAGAAGAGCTCCTGAAGAACTCTACGGAGCAGATGATTACATTGATTTTCCCTTTGAGGTGACAGACCTCATTAAAAAATTGGAAAACCTAACAGGGTTGAAACTCCTTCCTCCCCCAAAGCCAGACGAAATGCCTGGAAAGCCTCCTCCTTTTGCTCCGAAACCGTCTCCACCTCCTAAGGGAACAACTCCTCCGTCCCCAAAGCCTTCTGCTGTTCCACCTCCTCCAGAGCCCAGACCGGTTCAGCCTCCCCCAAAACCTCCTCTTGAAGAATATCCTATTGAGGAAAGGGCAGATATAGAAAAAGCAAAGAGGCTGGCACGGGTGATAATATCCGAGATAGAACTTTATAACAAACAGCTGGTAGAAAGAGGAATAAGAGAGGGAAATTTCTACGAATTGCTGGAAAAGGAACTTGAAGAGGGCAGAAAACTCTACGAAGAAAGGGTGCCTCAATATATAAGGGAGAAATACAATTTCCTCGAAGAAACTATTCAACAGTTCATAGAAAAGAAGAAAAAAGAGTTGGGGTTGATATAAAAAGTGGAGGATTCACTAATAGAAAAAAAGATATTTGAGATATCAAAACTGAAAGAAGAACAGATACCGGAAAGAGGGGAAGAATTATGGTCCCTCCTTAAAAGTGATAGCTGGAGGTTGAGGAAAGTAGTTGAAGAAAAATTGATGGCGGGAATAAAAAACGGAAAAATCGAAAAAGAAGAAGCATTTGGAAGGATATATGAAGGGCTGATGGATGAAGAAGATGCAAACAGGAGAAATGCATCTCTTGAAATGCTTGTGGAATTGATAGACCTCTTCTCCCCTTTTGTTTTAGAGAAATTAAAAGAAGAAAAAAACGAAGAGGTTCTGAAATTTCTAATAGATGCGATAAAGATGAAAAAGTTTGAACCTGCTTTGCCCTGTTTGAAAAAATTCCTCACACATTCCGCTCCCAACCTCCGGTTTGCTGCGATAGAGGCTCTTGGAAGTATAGGAACCCATCCCGCAAAAGAAAGCCTCATAAAAAGGCTGAAAGAAGGAAAGAGTGAGGTCTGTGAAATTTATGCCATAATTGATGCACTCACTTCCCTGGGAAATAAAAACATTCCCTTAGAGCCTGCTCTTGTGGTAAAATTTATGAAGGACCCCTCCCTCGAGCCTGTTTGCTTGAGATATCTAGGAGCGACAAAAAGGGCATCGGCACTTCCATACATACTTCGTGCTTTAAAAACCACAAAAAAACCTATTTCTTTAAAAGAGGGGGTAAAATCTATCGTGAATATCCTCCTTTCTACAAAAAATATTTCAAAAGCAAAGGAACTTGTAAAGAGAAATTCCCGCACATTTGATATAGAGGAAATAATATCTGCTTTTGAGAATTCAAATGACGATGAAAAGCTTTCTCTTCTCTACTTTCTGTGCCTCCTGGAAAGAGAAGAACTGTTTGAAAAAATGCTGGAGATAGCCGAGGAAATTCAGGTTGAAGTAGAAAAGAAAGCCCTTCCTTTCTCATTTTTATCTTCAGATTATTATCCCGCTCTACTCACCTCTTCAAAAAGGGGTGATCTGAAACTCCTTGCCCTGAAGATAGTGGGAATGCTAAAGCCCGAAGCCTGCCTTGAAGAGTGTTTCACATACCTTTTAACCAGTGACATGGAATTGAGCCGGTGTGCTCTTGAGATTATTAGCAAGATTAAAAATGAAACAGCTTTTGATTTCATTCTCAAGAATTATGAAGCGCTTTCTAAAAACTTCTCGAAAGCCCTTTTAAATGCCACACTCCTTGAAATGGGAAGGAAATTTCCGGGAATTGCGATCCAAAAACTTTCCCAGATGGGTGAAAAATTAGAAGAAGATTTTTTTTCGATAGCAATAGAACTTGCCACATATTCCAGAAAATCTCCCAAGTGGATTATTGACAAAATATCTTTTTTCATCAACCATCCAAACAGAGACATCAGGGAAAAGGTTGCCATTTTCATATCAAAGAGTAGAAAGAAGGAACTTTTAAAATCCTTAGAAGTTCTGAAACTGGATGAGGACCCATCTGTCCGTAAAGAGGCGTATAATGGGCTTTTCAAACATTTTGGAGGAGAGATTTCCCACTTCCAGTCCGCCTTTAATGACCCCGATGACTGGATAAGGGTCCTGGCTATTGACTGGTCGTGGAAACTTCCGGAGAAGGAAAGGATTTACTATCTCTCCCTTATGCTGAAGGACAGGAGTCCCATTGTGTCAGAGAGGGCATTTGAGGTTCTTAAAAAAATGAATCCAAAAACTTCGGTTTTCACCGCGGGATTTGAAAATTCGGACCCTGAATTCCTCAGAAAACTTTTCTCTTTCCTTTTTGAAAAGAAGGGTAAAAAATGGGTTGAAGAGAGGTTTCTTCTGGCAGTTAAAAATGGAAAGGTATCGGAGATAGCGTTAAAACTTTTTAGAGAGTTCTCTTAAAATATGACAGAAGTTCAAAGAGAAGGCTACGAAGAGTTAAAGAATTACATACTGACAAGGACGGGAATGGATATGGCGGAGGAAATGAGAGAGGTGTATGAGAGAAAAATCCTGGGAAGAGTGAAAGAACTGAAATTGAGAAGTATTAAGGATTATTATTTTTATCTTAAATACGACAAAAGAGGAGAAGAAGAATTTGAGAAATTGATCGATATCATTATTCCCAAAGAAACCTATTTTTTCAGAGAGGAAAGACAGCTTTCTGCATTTGTTTTTGAGGTCCTTCCCGAAGTGGTGCAATATAATCAAAAGATGAAGATGAGACACATAAGGATATGGTGTGCGGGATGTTCTACGGGAGAGGAAGCATATACCCTTGCAATTCTTTTAAACGAGTATGGTGAAATTGGAAAATGGGATATAAAAATAATTGCGACGGACATCAATCCCCAGGCAATAAAAAAAGCGAGGGAGGGAGTGTATGGAGAAAGTTCTTTTAGAAATACAAAAAGCATATATAAAACCCTCTATTTTGAAAGAGTGGGAAACGGCGTTTTCCGCATAAAGGATGACATTAAAAAAATGGTTACATTTGCCAGGAAAAATATACTTGAGCCTGATTTTTCTTTATCACCAGAAAAATTTGATATAATTTTCTGCAGAAATGTCTTGATATATTTTGACAAGGAGGCAAAGAAAAAGGCGGCAGAGAACTTCTACAACGCTTTAAGGGAGGAAGGTTTTCTTTTTCTCGGACACGCAGAATCTCTCATCAATGTTTTTCCCCTTTTCAAAATCAGACATTTCAAGAACGACTTGGTTTACCAGAAGCCGGCATTAAAAAATGAATAAAAAAAGAGTAGTCATAGCAGACGATTCAGCCTTCGTAAGGCAGGCTCTGAAAAAGATGCTTTCAAAGCATGGAATAGAAGTACTGGGTACTGCCGGAGATGGAGAGGAGGTCCTTACCAAAGTCCTTCGGTTAAATCCCGATGTCCTTCTTCTTGACCTCGAGATGCCCAAACTGGACGGGTTCAGCGTGATAAGAATTCTCATGAAAACTTCTCCCTTACCGATTATTGTCTTCAGTTCAAAATCAAGTTCCGAGAATGTATTCAGGGCTCTGGAACTGGGAGCCATTGATTTTATTCCCAAGCCCGTCTCAAAGGCTTCCGATAAGATATTTGATGTGGAAGAAGAGATCATAAAAAGGATCCAGTGGGCCTCCCTTTCAGATATAAAGAAGAAATTTTTCAACCATAGTTATATGAACCTTAAAAAGCTTGCAGAATTAGAAATCCTTCCTCCAAAAGTAAAGCCAGTTTCACTTACAGAGGAATACAGAGCTCCTTCAAGGATTGTCATGATAGGAGCGTCAACAGGAGGACCAACTGAAATAACCCAGCTTCTTTCCCAGATTCCTGCTGAACTTGATATAGCGATTCTCATCGCACAGCATATGCCCTACGGATTTACAAAGCCATTTGCCGAAAGGCTCAATAAGTATTCAAGTTTACATGTTAAAGAAGCAGAAAGTAGAGAACTTGTGAAAAGGGGGAATGTGTACATTTCTCCAGGTGGGTACCACATGGAAATCTTTGTCGTTGAAAACAGATACAGGTTGAGACTGTTGAGGAAGGAGCCGGAAGACAAATATGTTCCTTCTATAGATATTCTTTTCAAGAGCGGAGCAAAGGTTTTCGGAGAAAGGGCTATGGGAATTCTCCTGAGCGGAATGGGAAATGACGGAATAGAGGGGATGAAGGCTATAAGGGAGATGGGAGGGATTACCGTTGCCGAATCGGAAGAGACTTCTATTCTTTACGGGATGCCAAAGGGAGCTCTTGAGAAGAATGTGGCTCAGATGATCCTTCCTTTATACGAAATTCCTTCTATCATAATTAAATGGTCTAAATCCGCTTTAAAAACTCCTCCTTTTTAAAAATAAAGCCCCCCTTTTCGGGGGGCTAAAGGGATGTGGGAGAGGGGTCTGGTTTAATCTCTCCATTCAGGGATATCGAGGAATTTTCCCACTTTTTTATAGACCTCAGGAGCTCCATTTCTTGTGTCTGTGAAAAGCACTGCCACCCCACAAGGGATTAATGCTATGGATGGAGCATACGTCTCTCCGTCCCAGTGACTCGTCAGTTGAACCTCTTCACCCCATATTCCATCGGAACCCCTGGGTCTGTAAAATATTTCTCTTGCAAGAAGTCTTTCATCGGACCATACAACATGGAGATTGTTTTTCTCATCAACAGCAATGCTCGCACCCCAGGCACCTGCGTTTCCTTCGTTCAGCTGGGTGTCTTCACTCCATACCCCGGAGGATGGGTCAAAGAATTTGTAGTAAACCTTTGGATAATCTCCATCGCCTCTCCAATCAGACCATACGATATGAATTCTATTTTCCCTGTCCACGGCAATTCTTGGCCATATAGAAGAGGCAACGGCATTTGTGATTCTCATTTCCTGTGTCCAGTTATTTCCATC
>Ga0197143_1002049_pt1 | contig 15669 bp, 18 predicted proteins | sample GBS70_MetaG_FD_148603 | JGI IMG/M metagenome (GOLD analysis project Ga0197143, IMG submission 148603) | Sediment microbial communities from Great Boiling Springs, Gerlach, Nevada, United States - GBS 70_MetaG | ecosystem: Environmental > Aquatic > Thermal springs > Hot (42-90C) > Sediment...
ATAAAACTTTTGTCCTTCTTGTATCTTCGCATAAAACTAAATCTACTTTAGATAAAACTTTTACTGCACGATAAGTAATATCCTCAAGGTTACCAATCGGGGTAGATACAACATATAAAACACCTGTTCCACTCATTACACAACTTCCAAAGTAAAACTAACATCTTTTGCAGAATGTGTAATTTTACCTATTGATACAAAATCTATATCTAACTTTCTTAATTTTTTTATTTTTTGTTCATCGAGTTTACCTGAAATTTCTATTTTTGTTTTTGGCAAGTTTTTTCTAATAATTTTTATTGCTTTTTTAAGCTGAGCAAAACTCATATTGTCTAACATTATTATATCAGGATTTATCTTTAAAGCAAGTTTTACTTCTCTTAAATTACAACATTCAATCTCTACATCAGTAGTATAATCTAACCTTTGTTTCATACGATACAAAACTTCTTCAATAGGAAGTTTATAAATTTCACAAACTTTTATATGATTATCTTTTACTAAAACCATGTCATCAAGTTGAAATCTATGATTCTTCCCTCCACCACATAACACAGCATATTTTTCAAGATATCTCAACCCTGGATGTGTTTTCCTAGTATCATAAATTTCAAACTTTCCGTTGGCAAGTTTCACAAATTTATTGGTATAAGTAGCGATACCACTTAAATGTTGTAAAAAATTTAATGCAACACGTTCACCAGCAAGGATAGCTCTCGCTGAACCAAAAATTTCAACAACAACTTTTTTTGGTTTAACAAAATCGCCATCAGAAACTTTTGCACGCCATCTAATTCTTCTATCCAATGTTTTAAACACTTCTTTTGCTACAGGAAGACCACATATTATACATTTTTCCTCAGCAATGATTCTTGCTTTAATTTTTAAAGTTGGTGGAATAATATTTTCTGTTGTAATATCACCTTCACCAATATCTTCTTCTAACGCAAGCTTTACAAAAGTTTTTATTTTTTCTCTATCTAACTTTAATTTCATAAACTATTTTGCCACCATCATTTCTTTTAACATCTTTATTTTTTCTCTATACATAATTGCAGTCTCAAAATCAAGCATATCCGCACATTTCTTCATTTCTTGTTCAAAAAATTTAATCAAATGTGGTATGTTTTGTTTAGAAACATATTCTAATTTTATATCACTTACTTCATGATAATGTTTTCTAGTTGCAACATATTGAAATTCTTCATATTCTTTTACTGCTTTCACAATACTTTTTGGCGTAATATTATGTTTTTTGTTATACTCAAGCTGGATTTTTCTTCTACGGTTCATCTCATCCACTGCTTCTTTTATAGAATTTGTGATTTTGTCTGCATAAAGAATTATTTTACTGTTAACATTTCTTGCAGCACGACCTGCAAGCTGTATCAAAGTTGTCTGGTTTCTTAAAAAACCTTCTTTATCTGCATCAAAAATAGCAACAAGTGTTACTTCTGGCAAATCCAAACCTTCCCTTAACAAATTTACTCCTACTAAAACATCAAATTCACCTTTCCTTAAATCTTTAATTATATTGACACGTGTAAGCGCATCTAAATCAGAATGAATATATTTTACTTTATAATTTTGTGATAACAAATAATCTGCTAAATCTTCAGCAGTACGTTTTGTAAGTGTGTTTACTAACACACGTCCTTTTTCTTTTATTACCTTGTTTATCTCTTTTTTAACATCTTCAACTTGTGTTTTAGCAGGACGTATCTCTACTGGCGGGTCAACAAGACCTGTTGGACGAATAATTTGTTCGACAACACGGTTTTTAGAAATTTTTATCTCCCATTCAGCAGGTGTCGCTGAGGAATAAATAACATAATTAAGTAAACTTAAAAACTCGTCAAACTTAAGTGGTCTGTTATCTAAAGCAGATGGTAACCTAAACCCATAATCAACTAGTGTTTGTTTTCTAGATCTGTCACCTTCATACATACCATAAAGTTGTGGTATTGTAACATGAGATTCGTCAATTATACACAAAAAATCTTTTGGAAAATAGTCAATAAGACAATATGGTCGTTCACCGGGTTTCCTGCCTGACAAATGTCTTGAATAATTTTCTATACCATGACAAAAACCAGTTGTTTCAAGTAGTTCCAAATCGTTCATTGTTCTTCTATAAATTCGTTCTGCTTCTAAAAGTTTGCCTTGAGATTTAAAATATTCAACTCTTTCTTTTAATTCTTCTCTTATATTTCTTAATGCTTCTTCAAACTTTGGCGGTGTTGTGACAAAATGGCTTGCTGGATAAATATAAAATTTTTTATGTTCTGTTACAAACTGGTTCGTTAACGGTTTATATTCTTTTATATACACAATTTCGTCATCATCTATTCTAACCCTAATATAATTTTCCAAATAAGAAGGCCAAATATCAATAATGTTGCCTTGATATCTAAAAGTATTTCTTTTAAAATCAATATTATTCCTTTCATACCTTATTTTAACAAGTTCGTTAGTTAAAAAATCTATTGATATTTTTTTGCCAACCTCAAGATATACACAAAGGTTCTTAAAATCTTCCGGAGAACCTATATTATAAATACACGATACAGATGCTACTACTATAACATCTTCACGAGATAACAAACTTGTCGTTGCTTTTAATCTTAATCTATCTATTTGTTCGTTAATTGAAGCATCTTTTTCTATGTATGTATCTGTCTCAGGAATATAAGCTTCAGGCTGATAATAATCATAATAAGATATAAAATATTCAACTGCATTATAAGGAAAAAATTCTTTGAACTCAGAATAAAGTTGTGCAGCTAAAGTTTTGTTATGAGAGATGACAAGCGTAGGTTTTTGTATTTTCGCTATAACATTTGCTAATGTAAAAGTTTTACCTGAACCTGTAACACCAAGTAAAACTTGATGTTTATATCCTTTCTTAATTCCTTCAACAAGTTGTTTTATAGCTTTAGGCTGGTCTCCTGCAGGTTTGAATTTTGAAACAAGTTTAAAATTCATCTTTTATAAAATTTTCTTCAAAAATTTTCTTTATTATCCCAACTTGTTCATAATCTGTTAAATCACAACTTAAAGGTGTAATAGAAATAAAACCTTTTTCTATTGCTTCCACATCAGTATTTTTCTTTTTTTGTTTATTTTTTTCAAGTCTACTTTTTAACCAATAATAAGGAAGACCAACAGGGTCAAACTTTTTATGAACAATATTTTCGTATTGCCTTTCACCTAGAATTGTGATTTTTATCCCCTTAGGTTTGTGTTTAGGAAAGTTAATGTTTAGGAAACCTTTAAATTTTGTCTCCAAAATATGTTTAACTATATTTTTAGAAATTTTTGCTACAAGCTCATAATTTTTAGAAACAGATGATATTGCCACCCCTGTTTTGTTTAAAAAAACAGCTTCTCTTGCTGCAGCTACAGTGCCTGAATAATTCACATCCCAACCTAAATTTGGCCCTTGATTTATACCTGCTACAACAATATCTGTTTTGTTTTTCTGAAACTCTATAACACCTAACCTAACACAATCAGCTGGTGTACCAGAAACAATTTTTATTTTATACCCATTTAATAACACTTCTTTTACTCGAATAGGATAAAACAAACTTAATGAATGACTAACCGCAGAATTTTCTTTCTCGGGAACGATCACACATATATCAGCTATTTTTGACAACTCTTTAACTAACGGAATTAATCCAAAACCTAATATTCCATCATCGTTCGTAAGTAATATTTTATGTTTTTTCATCTTAAAACCGAACTTCAAACTAATAAATCAAAACTAATAACTTTCTATTTAGCATAATCTTCCACACGAACTTCTCTTATCACAACAACTTTTATTTGACCCGGATAATCAAGTTCTTTCTCAATTTTTTTCGCTATGTCATAAGCTAACAACTTAAGTTGTGCGTCAGAAACTTCGTTTGGTTTCACCATAACACGGACTTCTCTACCTGCGTATACCGCATATACATTTTCTACTCCACGGAAAGATTTTGCTATTTCTTCAATCTTTTCTATACGTCTTATATAATGTTCAACTGTATCCTGTCTAGCACCTGGACGTGATGCAGAGATAGCGTCTGCTGCAGCTAAAATAAACGCTTCAACACTTTTCGGTTCTTCAATACCCTCATGATGCGACAAAATTGCATTTATCATTTTTTCTGACTCACCATATCTTTTTGCAATATCAGCAGAAATTTGGTGATGAGTTCCTTCAGCTTCATGACTTACAGCTTTACCAATATCGTGTAACAACCCTGCTCTTTTACAAAAATTAATATCTGCGCCAAGTTCACCTGCAATTGCTGCTGCTATAATAGCAACTTCTTTTGTATGTTGAAGTTGATTTTGTCCAAACGAAGTTCTAAACTTTAGTTTGCCTAAAAGTTTCAAAATTTCCGGATGTAATCCCATTACACCTACTTCCATCGCCGCTTCTTCACCAATTTTTTTAACATGTTCTTCAAACTCTTCTTTAGTTTTATTAACGATTTCTTCAATTCTTGCTGGTTGTATTCTGCTGTCCTGTACCAATTTTTCCATAGCAATTTTTGCGATTTCTCTCCTAACAGGATCAAACGATGACAATACTATACATTCGGGAGTGTCGTCTACAATCACATCAACACCTGTAAGTTGTTCAAAAACTCTTACATTTCTTCCTTCCCTTCCTATAATTCTTCCTTTAAGTTCATCTGGAATTGGGATTATAGTAGTTGTATTATCTATTGCCACTTCTGATGCAACACGTTGCATTGCACAAGCTAATATTTCTTTTGCTCTTTTATCAACCGTTTCTTTAAATTCGTCTTCATATTTTTTCAATTTTAATGCGAACTCGTTTCTAACTTCTTCTTCTAAACTTTGTAATAATATTTTTTTAGCTTCTTCTTGAGTAAGCCCTGAAATTTTTTCTAACAATTGTCTTTGTTTTTCTTGTTGTTGATGTAACAACTTCTTTTCTTCTTCAATTTTAAAAATTTCGTGTTTTAGTCTGTTTTCTTTATTATATAATTCTTTTTCTTTTCTTTCCAAAATTTCATATTTTTTATCCAAACTTTCTTCTTTATGTCTTAACCTTTTTTCCCAAGATAAAAGCTCCTGTCTTTCTTCACGAGTAGAACGTTCAAATTCTGCTTTCTCTCTTTCTATTATATATTTTGCATCTTGTTTCGCTTTTCTAATTTCTTCTTCCGCTGTTTTTTTTGCATCTTCTAAAATTTTTTTTGCTTGCATCTCACAAGAAGTTAAAAATTTTTTGCCATATAAATATCTTAAAAGATATCCTAAAACTAAACTCAAAATTGCTACTAAAAATAAAATAATTAAGTTCATAGTAGTTTTTCTCCTTTCTTACTATATAATATTCTTTTTTCAGAAACTAAAATATCAAGTTTGACATCGTGTGCTTCAACTGGTATATGATCAACTATTTGAAATTCATAACACACACCACATTTTACACAACTATTTTTTCTTAAAAATTTATCATAATATCCCCCACCAAAACCTATCCTGAAACATTTTTTATCAAACACAATGCCAGGAACAACAATAAAATCTAATTTTACATTTTTTAAACTCTTACCAGTAGGTTCGTATATACCAAATTTGTTTTCAACAAACTTACCATTGTATTTTCTTATTTCTAAAACTTTTTTCTTAAAATTAACTACAGGAAAAAAAAACGTTTTATCTTTACAGATTTTTATTAATTCAAGAACATCTACTTCGTTTTTAAACGGATAATAAATCATTATATTTTTTGCTTTTTTAAACTCATCTAATGACAACAAATTTTTAATAATTTTTTTATCTTTCTGTTTTTTAATCTTCTTATCAAGTTTTAATCTCAACTTTATAAATTCTTCTCTTAACAATTGTTTTTTATTCATCAATTCTCAATTTCACTATCTGGTACCTACTTACTTTTTACTTTTCCACTTTTTGCTTGACGCCATTTTTCCAACCGTTGTTTTATCTCTTTTTCTTTCCCAACATCTTTTGGGAAATAGAAATATTTTTCGGTTTCCATATATTTTTGTATTACAAAACTTCCTTCATAATCATGTGGATAAAGATACCCCTCACCATGACCAAAAACATTCCCATCACGATGACTATCTTTAAGATGTTGTGGTACTTCTTGGACAGGCTGTGTTTCAATCTCCTTTTTAACATTTTGCAACGCTTCATAACTCGCATTAGATTTTTCTGCACATGCAAGATAACAAACAACTTCTGCTAAAATAATTTCTGCTTCCGGCATACCAACAAATTCTACAGCTTCCAACGCAGATGTTGCTAAAACTAAAGCGAACGGGTCTGCATTACCTATATCTTCTGCCGCAAGTATTATTAATCTTCTTACAATATATCTCGGATCTTCACCTGCCATAAGCATTTTTTCCATCCAGTACAACGCTGCATCTGGATCTGACCCACGAACAGACTTTATAAATGCAGAAATATGATCATAGTGATAATCTGAAGATTTATCATATTTTAAAGAAACCTGGGGGATACATTGTTTCACAATATCTAAAGTAATAACTTTTTGTCCTTTTTTTGTCAAATATGTCGCTGCTAATTCTAAAACATTTAATGCCTTCCTTGCATCACCATCAGAATAATGTATAATATATTCAGAAGCATCTTCTTTAATAGAAAAATTCAAGTTTCCTAACCCTTTATTTTTATCTGATAACGCACGATGAATTATAGTTTTAATATCTTCGTCTGAAAGTTTTTTAAATTCTGCAATAAACGAGCGCGAAACCAACGCTTGGTTTAAATAATAAAAAGGATTTTCAGTAGTTATACCAATAAGAATTAAGTTACCGTTTTCAATTTCTGGCAACAAAACATTTTGTTGGTGTCGATTTAAATGATGAATTTCATCTAAAATTAATAAAAACTTTTTTTGTCCGTGGTAATGTTTTATTGTTTTAATTAGTTCTTTCATCTCAGGAATACCAAACACAGTTGCATTTGTGTGTATAACTTCAGAATTTGTTTTTTTAGCGATAAACTTTGCCAAAGCAGTTTTCCCAGTTCCCGGCGGACCATAAAAGATTAATGAATAAAGTTTATCTTCTTCAACTAAAGTCCTCAACACAGCATCTTTTGATAGAAGATGTTGTTGCCCTACAAACTCGTCAAAACTTTCTGGTAAAAATTTGGAAGATAACAATAAATTTTTTTTCTCTTCAAACAGTTCTGCTGTCATAATAAAATAAAAAGTAGAATAAAAAGTAATAAAATTTAGAATAGAATTAAGGGAAGGAAAGTTGGTTTATTTAAACTCAGAGATGTGCTGATCTATCTCTTCAATAAGAGACAAAATTTTTGTTTCCAAAATATTAATTTTTTCTTCAGTTTTCTTCTCTAATTTACACTTTTCCTTCACAAACTCCAACAACGTATGAGCATAAGTGCGCATTGTATCAACCTGCTCTTTTTTAATTTCGTTAAATTTTTCATTAATCTGTGTTGCAACAAGTTCTAAAAAAAGGTGTTCTTCTGGCGAAATAGAATCAAAAGAAATTTCTTGAGGTCCTATTTTTATTACAAACAATTCTTTTTCAGCCTGTTTCATTTAAATAAACCGAACTTCCTTCCCTAATTCTTTAATTTAAATACAAAAAAAAGAAAAAAATGTCAATAAAACAAAAAATTATATACCTAAAGAAATTTTTTCAATAAGTTTTTTCAACTTATGTTTCACAGTTTCAGTTTTTGATTTAAGATTTATAAATTCTTTGTAATAACTTTGTAACTTTTTATTTTCTTCTTTTAACAAATTTATATCTTGTTGCAATTTTTCTTTCTCTAATTTTAACTCGACCAGTATCTCTTTATACTTCTGTATTTTCTCTTCTAAAACTTTTATTTGTTGCTCTAACCCTTCTAATTTTTGGAACAAACTTGTTTCTTTTTCCATATTAACTTCCAAAATTATATTTTCCCATATTCATCAAATAACAAGATTTTCCTTCTACATTTTGGACAAAGAATTTCATAAATATTTTCACGTTGATTAAAAGTATAAAACTTTACATTTCGTGGTAAACCTAAAATTTTTTCTTGTATCATCTGTATCAAATTTATGTTACCAAAAGATTTGTGTCCCAATTTTGAAACAACATACAACATATGTTTTTTAGTTGAAATTACATTTCCACAATATTTACATAAAACTAACTCGTGTTTAACTTCTTCAGACCTTAAAGTTGACCTATCAGTTGTTGCTAAGTCATATTCGTTTGACATTACAACACCAGGTATGGTTTCATTTCTTGTGGTACACTCTCTTGCACATTGGCCACAAAAAACACATTCGTCATAATGCCATACTAATCTCCGTTCACCTACCTTTCTGCCATCAACTTCATAAAAAAATTCTTCAACATGTATAGCAGAAGCAGGACATACCTCAGCACAAGCACCACAACCAATACATCCATCTAAAGACGGTTGTGGTTTACCACGAAAACCTTCAGGTGGTGTATATGGTTCAAAAGGATACTTTGTTGTAGCTGGTCCTTTTATTAAAACTTTTATTGCGTGTATTAATTCTCTTAGTTTTGGATATTTCATGTTAGTTTTGAGTTATCATAAAAATCAGTAAATTAAACTTTTGATTAAAGTAGAAATCATTTTTTGATAATTCAATACATTTATTATAAAAATTTTCTTTTTCTTGTTTAGATATGTAACCTTGCAAAAATGATAATTCTAACAAAGGAACGCATTCATATAAAGAACTTTTTGCTACAATTAAAAATCTTCTAAATTCTTTTTTACTTCTACCGCTACCTTCGGCAATGTTCAATGATACAGAAGTTGCTGCTCTTTTTAATTGGTCAACAAGAGGAAAGTGTTCACTTTTAGGAAATTTCTTTGTCAATAAACATATCTCATTAGCAAAATTAACTGTTTCCTTGTATACTCTCAATTTCTCAAAATTAAATATTTCTTTCTCAACCATAAACCAATAACTCTGAACCAATAATTCTGAACTAATAACTCTGAACTAACAACTAACTTTCATACTCATCACAGATAGATTTATCACACAGTTTCACACCAGATTTATGTGCAGCACGAGATAACGCATGTGCAGAAACAGGCGCTGTAAGTAAAACAAAGAACATTGTAAGTAAACACTTAAATCCTATTGAACTAAATCCATAGTACAAAAATAAACCAAACAAAATCCCACAAGTTCCCAAAGTAACACATTTTGTAGCTGCTTGTAAACGGTTATAAACATCAGGTAATCTTACTAATCCTAAACAACCAAAAAAATCAAAACATAGACCAATTATTATAAATACATATCCTAAAACATGGTTAATCATCTAAGTGTCTCCCTTCCAGATATTTTGCCAAAGCAATAGTTCCTATAAACGATTGTAAGGCCCATGCAACTGCTATGTCTATAAAAAAATCTTTTTTTGTTATCAATGTTAAAAATGCACAACTGCCTACTACTAAAACCCCCAAAATATCAACTCCCACCGCACGATCTGCTGCTGTAGGACCTGCTGCTATTCTGTATAAACACAAAATTATACAGATAATCAAAGTGTTTAATAATCTCAAAAGTAAGTCCATTTTTATTACAAGATTTAGTATAATTAAGCAAACAAATATACATAAAAAAACTATATATTTTATTACCTTCATTGTATTTTCTTAACTATCAACTATTATTCAAAAATTTTTTGTAAAATTTTTTCAAACCGTGAAACAATAATTTGGGTTGCTTTTTCTATATCTGTTGTTTTAACATTTATCCAATGAATATATAAAACACCATTTTCTTTGTCAATATCAACACTCATTGTTCCTGGGGTTAAAGTGATAGAATTTGCTAAAAAAGTAAGTCCTGTATCTGACTTAAGTTTTGTTTTAACTTTTACAATACCAGGTTTTATTGGAAGTTTCGGATGTAAAACCCTATATGCAACATCAATGTTTGCTTTTAGCATTTCCCAAAAAAGAACTAAAATATAATAAACAAACCATAAATATCTACTCGGATTTTTGAACTTATATGGATTTTGAGTATAAATGTCACCAACTAAAATTGTAACTATTAAACAACACACAACACCAATTAGTATATGTTGTAAATCAAAAGAAAATGTAAAAAGAATCCAAACTAAAAATGATATTATAAACAATATTATTCTACTATATATATTTTTCATCTTAGTTCAAAAACTTTTGCTCCGTATTCTATACCTTGTTGTAATACAGCAACAACTTTAGATAAAAAATATGGTTTCACTTGTGGAACTAAAAGTAAACCTATAAAAATACAACATATACTAAGTATTAACATTGGAATAATCATATCTAACGGTACTTCCTTTATATTTCTTTGGGAATTTTCTTCTGATTTCCCATAAAATCCATATTTTAAAACTTTTGTAAAACTTGATAAAGTCAAAAAACTTACAACTGTCGCTACAAATCCTGCAAAATATTGTTTCGCTTGAATACAGGCTAAAATAATTATTAACTTTGACCAGAACCCATTAAACGGTGGTATACCTGAGATTGACATACTACCAACTAATGCTGAGAAAGTTGTCAGAGGCATATTTTTATTAAGTTCACCCATATTTCTTAAGTCTCTTGTTCCTAAAGTATATTCTGTAGCACCACTTGTTAAAAACAAAAGTGATTTAAATATAGAATGGTTTAATAAATGAAATATCCCACCTAAGATACCTAAAGGTGTTGCTAAACTAATACCAAGAATGATATACCCAACTTGACTTATAGAATGGTATGCTAAAAGTCGTTTATAATCCCATTGATACAAAGCAAGTACCACACCTACAAACATTGATAGCAAACCTAAAATTAAAAGGAAAAGAAGAATTTTTTGCTGCATACCTAAAACATTAAATAAAATCCTTACCATAGCATAAATACCTAATGTTTTTATTAACACACCTGATAACATTGCTGATATTGGTGCTGGTGCTGACGGATGTGCATCTGGCAGCCATGAATGAAACGGTACTAATGCTGCCTTTACTCCAAAACCTACTATTAAAAGAATAGAAATAAATCTTATAAAATATAATTTGTTAACATCAGAAATTTTTGATAAAGTTAAAGATATATCTGGCAGATTTAAACTTGAAACATAGCTGTAAATTAATGCGATACATAACAGAATTAACGCTGATGCAACTGATCCTAAGACAAGATATTTAAACGAAGCTTCTAGTTCTTCTGCGTCACAACCAAATGCTACTAATGAATAAGAAGCAATTGCTGCTATTTCTAAAAATACATACATATTAAATATATCACCTGTTATTATAACACCGTTCATTCCTGCAAGCATAAGCATAAATAACGCATAATACTTCCATTTATCTGTGTATTTTTCCATATAAGAAATTGAATAAATACAACAACATAAAGCAACAAGATTTACTGTTATCAACATCAACACTGTTAAATGATCTACAACAAGCATTATTCCAACAGGAGCCACCCAACCACCAACTCTGTATGTTAAAACATTATTCGGTACAGAATTTAAATTATAAAGAATATACACAGAGAAACCCAATGTTAAAATAGATACAATATTTGATAAAACATCTCCCAACAATTTCAAAAACCGTCCAAAAAGTGATACAATAAATGCACAACCTAAAGGTAATACTACAAATAGTGGTATTAAATTATTCATAGTTTATTCTTCTTTAACCCCATACTTTTTTGTATTCTTTTCTCCCTACGCTCTAAAAGTTCTTTTGTTTATTTTCTATCTTCTTATATTAACTTTTTTGCATCACACTTAATGTATATTAATCTATCCTTTAAGTTTCCTTATTTCTGTTATATCAAAAGTTCTATATTTTTCATAAAGTCGTATAGCAATCGCTATGACTAACATTGTAACTGCTAAACCTATAACTATAGCAGTCAAAACTAACGCTTGTGGTAGAGGATCAACCATAGGTTGAACTTGTTCATTTTTTGACAATATAGGGAAAAAACTGTATTTTCTATAACCTACCAAAACTAAAAACAAATTCAATGAATAATCAATAATTCCTAATCCAATTATAATTTTTATCAAATTTTTTTTAACAATTATCGCATACAAACCCACTAAAAACAAAATTAAACATAAAACATATGGCAAATGTTGCATCATAAATTATTCCTTTGAGTTTGTTGATGTAAACAAAATAAGAACTAAGAATGCACTAAATAATCCAAATCCTACTTTTAACATTATTGACAAATTACAAGGTAAAATAATCCCTGCGGAAAATAACTTAAATGGAGTACCTTTACCATAAATATTCATAAAAAAATATCCTGCTAAAAACCCAGACACTGCTATTGTTAAAAACAAAAATGCTCCTATACTTTCGAAAATACCAGCAACTTTTTCAGAAAATTTTTTTATAACAAAATCTCTCCCAAATGCTAATATCAAATGTATAAAAGATAACGCTAAAATAACGCCGCCTGCAAATCCACCACCGGGTGTTAAATGTCCATGAAATGTAATATACAAACCATAAAGCATAATAAGCCCTACTGTAAGTCTAGTTACAGTTTTAACAATTAATGTCATCCCTGGATTGTTATTTTTTTGTTTCATCTTTTTTTCTTCCTATTTTTCTCATTACTGCTAACACACCTAATACTGCAGTAAACAGCACTGTTGCTTCACCTAATGTATCATATGCGCGGTAGTCCAAAATCACTGATGCAACAATATTCGCAGCTCCTGTTTCAGAGATAGCATTTTTTATCCCTTGCCCTTCTGTAATATAATAACTTGCAACTTTTAGTTTTGGTTCACCAAATGGTGGTAAAAGTTTTATTATCGAATATAAAGAAATCAAAAATATTATAACACCTATCAAAGTAACAGTTTTTACAAAAATTTCTCTTCTTCTATAATAAACACTATCTCTTGTAACAGTTGCTCTAATAAGTATAATTAATGCTAAAATTTCTACTACAAGTTGCACGATAGCTAAATCTGGTGCTTGAAGTAACAAAAACACTAAAGCTAAAATTACACCTACTGCACCAATTCCTACAACTGAAGATAACAAATCTTTCATTTCAACTGCAACTATTGCAGCAATTATCATTAAAATCATTAAAAACGAAATTATAATATCAATTGTCATATTTTCACTCCAAACAAAATTAAAACAACTAACCCTATTATTAGCCAAGACAAATAAAAATGTAAATTACCATTGTGCAAAAATGATAAAATACTACCTATACCTAAAAATAGATTCCTAAACCAAAAATATATATCGAAAAATTTTTGTTCAGCAAGATAGTATATAAGTTTGAAACCAGAAATTTCTTTTATTGTATTATAAAATTCTTCTTTAACAAAATCTGTCTGTTCAGGTTTTAGTTCACCTAAAAGATAAACAGATGTTGTTCTAACAGTTAAGGTTGATATAAAATAAATTACCAATCCTATTATTATCCCTATTACTATCAAAAATGTAGCAAGTTGTGGCTGCCATAAACCTATAAAGTTTAATTTTTGATAAACTAAAGTTTCAACTGAAGGAAAAATAAAATATTTTAATGGAATTTGTGTTGCGAAAATACCAAAAAGTAAACATAAAACAGCTAAAATCAATGTTGAAATCCAAGAATTGAAATATATTTCTTTCCCACTTTCTTTTTGTTTACCCAAAAAAGTAGCTGCTGTTAATTTTATAAAACTTGCTAAAGTTAAAGCTGAGCCAAACATCGCAGAAATAAGACATAAAATAATTATAATTTGTTGTTTATAATTACTTACAGATTGTATTTTTTGTACCACTGCTTGATAGACCAACCATTTTGAGAAAAATCCGTTCAATGGTGGAATACCAGATATTGCGAGTGCTGAAATAATGAAGCTTAAAAATGTTATAGGCATAACTTTAGCGTATCCGCCAAGGTCTGAAAGTTCATCCGTGTTTGCTTTTTGTTCGACAGAAGAACAACTTAAAAACAAGCATGTTTTATAAATTGCATTATTTAGCATATGAAATATACCACCAGCAACACCTAAAGGATTACCACAACCTATCCCTAACACCATATATCCCACCTGTGATACAGCATGGTATGAAAGAAGTTTTTTATAATCATGTTGAACCATCGCCATAAAGACAGCAAAAATTATTGTTAACGCACCCAAAACCATAAGAAAAATAGATATACTAACATCAATAACAAAGATGTTGTAACAAATTCTTACTAAAAAGTATATTCCTAAAAGTTTATCTAACGATGCAGGTAAAAACGCGCTTGCTTGAACTGGTGCTTCTTTTGCCATATCAGGTATCCATGTATGTAGTGGAAACGCACCTGCTTTTGCAAACGATGCTGATAAAAGACATAAAAAAGAAATAATAGCAAGATTTGAATCAAGTGATAGTTTAACATCTAAAATTTCTAATTTATTTGTAAGCAACCAAACTATTGCTAATCCTAAAATTAAAAATGAATCAGTTGCACCAATTATTATAAAACTTTTTTTCGCTGAAGGTGCACTTTTCGAAGTTAAATTCAAAATCAGATACAAAAACAGTCCTGTTAATCCCCAGAAAGTTATAAATAAAACAAAGTTGTTTGAACAAACAGAAGCTACTGAACTACCTAAAGCAAAAATTGTATAAGAATAAAATTTTGCTTTTAAATTTTTGTCTTTTAAATAATATTCTAACGAGGATATCGAATACAAACAAATTATTAAACCGAAAAATGTTATAAACAAGACAATAAACTTTGCTAAAGCGTCAAAATAAAAATAGCGAGAAACAACATTAGATACAAAAAACAATTTTATACTAAAAATGAAAATCAACAATGAAGAAATAAAAGATAACAATTCTGCAAGATAATCAAGTTTTAAAAAACTTGTTATAAACAATAAAGTACCTGCAAATGTTGAAAAAGCTAATATAATGTATAAGTTTTGCATAATTTTTATAACATCTTTTTAATTTTTTCGGTTTTTTGTTGTGATAACTTTATTAAATCATTCCAAGTATATACAACTTCCTTGTTATCCACATCAACTGCTACAGTTCGTTCTGTACAACAATAACAAGGGTCAACTGCTGCAAGTGTTATTGCAGCATCAGCAATAGATTGACCAACTGCAGCAACCTTGTTTGATGCTACATTCATATAAGATGGGGCACGTATCTTATGTCTTATGGGTCTATTGGAACCATCAGAACGAATATAATGGAAAACCTCGCCTCGTGGTGCTTCGTAATGTCCAACACCTTCGCCTGGTGGTATAAAATCTACTTTGATTTCAATATTTCCTTCAGGTTCTTTTTTAAGTATTGCCAAACATTGTTTTATAATTTTTATTGATTCATACATCTCTAATATACGTATCACTGCTTTATCAAAGACATCCCCATTATTTAAAACAGGCACTTTAAACTCTACTAAACCATAAGCAGTAGAATTTTGTTGTGGATCATCTCTTCTTACATCTATATCAATCCCGCTTGCTCTTGCAGTAGGTCCTACAACACAGAAATTTATTGCATCTTCTTTTGTCAAAACTCCTACACCTTTAAGTCGAGCATGTATAACAGGATCGTCCATTACAGCACCTTTAAACATATCTAT
>Ga0197143_1002050_pt1 | contig 15662 bp, 14 predicted proteins | sample GBS70_MetaG_FD_148603 | JGI IMG/M metagenome (GOLD analysis project Ga0197143, IMG submission 148603) | Sediment microbial communities from Great Boiling Springs, Gerlach, Nevada, United States - GBS 70_MetaG | ecosystem: Environmental > Aquatic > Thermal springs > Hot (42-90C) > Sediment...
CCACAGGGTTCAACGTTTGGTAGATTTGCTCCAGTTTTCCCTTGGCTTCCGTAGGCACATGCGGGGAAGCGAGAACCCGCTGGAAAGGGGTCTTGGCCACATCGTAGACCTTCCGGGTCTTTCCTCCCTTTCTTTCCTTAGCGAGGAGCTTCCGCACCGGCTGGAAAAAGTTCACGAAAAGGCACTGATCTCGGTAGATCTTCTCCAGAAGTTCCTGGTCTTCGGGGGAGGTATACCGCTCATACCCCACGAGTTTGCGCACCGCCGTCCAGTTCTTCTGCTCCACATAAGTCTGGTCGTTTTTCTTGTAAGGCCGACACCGGGTGAAGGTGATCCCCTCCTCCTGGCAGTACCGAAGAAGGTTCGCGTTGGTGAAAGCGCTGTCATTGTCCGAGTCGATCCCCAAAAGCGGGAACGGAAGGCGGCTGCGGATCCGGTCCACCGCCTCCTTCACCGCCTGTTGGCTTCGGTTGGGAAGGACCCAGAGCTCACACCTGCTTTAGGCCACATCCACGGCACACAGGGTGTGGAGGTATTCCTCCTTAGCGCTCTCTCCGCAGTGGGCCACAAGGTCCACTTCCAAGAATCCTGGACGGTTGTCGTCCCAGTCGGCGAAGGTTCGGACAGGAATCTTCTTTCTGAGAAGAGTTCCAGGCTTAGGGGTGTTCCGGTTCCTCTTCAGCGAAGTACGGTGCGTACGAAGGAGGCGGTCGATGGTGGCTGCACTCATCCCAAGAAGGAGTTTCTCCGTTTCCGGCCGGATCTTGAGCACGCCTTTTTGCTTGAGGACGGCTACGATCTCGGGGAGAAACGGTGCCAGGCGCTTGGAGCAGATCTGCCCACAAGCTTCCCAGACTTCCAGAAGGGCAGCCTTCACATCTGGGGTGTAGATCCGCGGCCTTCCCCGGCGGTCGAGGTGCTTCGGCTTTCTTCCGTTGCGAAGAAGCCGGATGGCGGACTTACGGTGGTAACCGGTAAGGGCGACGAATTCATTCAGGATCAAAGTTTTCTTCTCGCGGCTTGCCTTAGGGTACCTGGGCCGCCAGGATTCCACAAGCTCGGCTATACTGGCTTGGGTCATCGGTTCCTCCTTCTTTCGGTAACCCAGTTTATGAGGAATCGATGCCCCCTTCGGTAACAATTTCAATGCGTAGGTTAGAATGCGGAGCAAAGGGGGAGGATGGCCAGTTTCAACTACCGAAATGGTCTTGCCTCAACTGCCTCCTCCCCCTCCCTCGGGTGGCTGATAGACGGTTCCACAGGGCAGCTACGCAAGTGCCCCCAGGGAAAGAAAGGAGGTGAGGGTGAAGAAGAATTTGACGTGTAGGCAAAAAATTGGAGGGGAGCAAGTGGCAGTAGGCGTTGATCCCTCGCGGAACGCCTTACATTTGGCCATGCTTGCTCCCCATGGAACTACGATCAGACGTCCCCCACTTGTTCCCGATCCCCTTCATAGTATAGACGCCTTCCTGAGAGATGCACAAGAAGTGCGCCTTGGGGTGGAAAACGCTGCCTCTTGTGGTGCTCTTGTGCTCCTGCATTGGCTTAGCCAGGGTTACGACGTCCGGGAGGTGAACCCACAAGTTTCAAAACGCCTGCGGGAGTGCTTGACTGAAGCGCACACCGATGCCAGCGACGCTCAAGGGCTGGCGTGGAGCGTCCGCTTTCATCCCGATCTCCCTAAAGTGCGGTTAACCGTAACCACCGCAGCTTGGAAACGGTTGGCCCGCGCCCGCGCTCGCTTGGTAAAAACCCAAACAGGGCTTTATAACCGGCTACACGCCATGCTCGCGGAGTCCTATGGCGCAGCGTACAAGATGTTGTTTCCAAGTCTCAGGAGCAAGAAAGCCCTCGCGTTCTTCCGGGATTTCCCCACCCTGGACGATGCCGTAGGCGATCTTACCCGGGTGCGGACACTCCTTGGGGAAGAGAAAGTGGCGTTGTTGGAGGAAGTTGGGCAATGGGGCGAGAGTTTGTACTTGGAGGTGTTACGGATCGAGGTTCGGCTCACCATCCACCTACTCCTCACCTATCGGGCGGCGATCAAAGAGCTCGAGCGGAAGATGGCCGAGCTCAGCCGGGCAGATCCTGAAGTGGAGAGGCTGAAGACCATACCCGGAATGGGGACGACACTCGCCCTTACGATCCTTGGCCATTGTGGGCACTTAAGCCGCTTCCCAAAACGAGATGCATTCATTGCTTACTGTGCTCTTGCTCCTACCATTTGGCAATCAGGGCAAAGCCCCGTTTACACCCGACGCAGGCGGCGGTACAGTCGAGCGTTGAAACAGGCATTCCTCCAGTTGGCGTTGACGCAACTGCGGGTGAACCCAGAGTCCCGCGCTTACTACAAGCGGAAACGGCAGGAAGGGAAAGCTCATTGGACCGCTCTCATCGCTCTTGCCCGACAGCTTGCGAAGGTGGTGTACAAGATGATGGTGGAGGTTCCTCCCCCCCACTTGTTCCTCTCACCTTGACATAGACGGTTGATGCAACTCGGATGGTGGGCTTGTCTAACAATCGGGATTAGGGTAGTTCTTTGCGCCATGGTGAGAGGAAAGCAGGTGTATAGACCGAAGCGAGTGTTCGCCGTGGCCTTGAAGCTGGCCCAAGAGGTGGAGAAGAAGAGGGAAAGGAAGCGGGGAAGGCCTCCCACTTATCCGGATCACCTCTACCTTTCCCTCCTTATTCTCCGCTCCTACTACAACTGGACTTACCGGGAGACAGAGGCCTTCTTCCGCGACCTCTTTCCGGATGAGCCCTGCCCAAGCTTCCAAGCCCTCCACTGGTACATGCGCAAAAAGCTTGGAGAAGAGGAGCTTCATAAACTCCTGGAGCTCCTAAAGGAGAGGCTTCGCCCTTTTCTCGAAAAAAGTCTCCTCCTCATCCTGGATAGCACAGGAATTCCTCAACGAGGCAAAACTCAAGAGCTCAAGTGGATGAGGGGGAGATTTCCCAGGGTGGTGCAGGGACATGCCAGGCTCTGTCTGGCCATACGCTATTCTCAAGAAGAGAAGCTCCTTCTCCCTGTGGGAATGAGTGTGGGAGGGGGTTATGCGCCTGATCCTCTCCTTGGGGCCAAGGCCCTAAGTGCGGCCAATCCTGGGGGCCTTCTCCTTGCCGATGCGGGCTTCGATTCGGGGAAGATCTACGAGGAAGCCGAGGGAAAATACATCCCGATGATCCATCTTAAGGGCGGTGGGAAAGTGCGGAATCCAAGGAGAAGGGAGATATGGAAAGCTTTTCGGTTAGATCTTTACCGGCTGCGGGCAGTGGGGGAGGGGATCTTCGGGGCCCTGAAAACGAGGCTCAACGGGAGGCTCCGGAATATAAGCGTCTCTAACACCCAAAAGGAGGCCCTTCTCCTTGTGGTGTGTTACGCGCTGCGGGTGCTTCTGGCCCTATTTCGTTGGTTTTTGGGCCTTCACGCTTCAGGGCCAATGAAGAGGGTGCTCCCTACTTATTGTTAGACAAGCCCTCGCCGACTTGACAAAAGGACCTTGGTGTGATAATATTAGTGCTATGGAGGTGATAATAGATGAAACATCGGTGGGTTGTAGGGTGTTTGTTAGTGGCATTATTATTGTTGCTTCTCACACCAGGTCTGCTGGCTGAAGAAAAAGAAATCAAAATAGGATGTTCTGTAGCTCTAACTGGGGCGCTTGCGTCGGAAGGTAACGCAGTTAAGCGCGGTGTGGAGCTTTGGGCTGACTACGTAAACAATGTGCTCGGTGGCATCAAAGTAGGGGATGAATTATATCGCGTTAAGATTATTTTCTACGATGATAAAAGCGATCCAACTACTGGTGCTAAATTAACAGAAAAATTAATCACAGAAGATAAAGTTAATTTTATCATCGGTCCATATGCGAGCAGCATTACATTTGCAACTTCCGCTATAGGTGAAAAATACGGGGTTATTACTATCGCTCCTGCAGCTAATGCTCCTGCAATATATGAACGTGGATTTAAATATATTTTTTCAATCTTGCCCCCAGCCCCCTGGCTTACTCACCCTGTATTTGAGTTTGCAGACCAATTGAGTCCGCGGCCCCAAAGAGTGGCAATTTTGTCGGTGAACGATCTATTTCCAATTGCATGTGCTGACGGAGCTTATAAGAAAGCGGTGGAGATGGGGTTCGATGTTGTAGCATATGAAAAATATCCACCAGGTACTACAGATGTGACTCCTATTTTAGCAGTTCTAAAAGCTCAAAATCCTGATATGTTGATAGTTTCAAACTATGTGAAAGATGCTGTCATGGTTGTCAGGCAGATGAGAGAAATCGATTTCAATGTGAAGCTCTTGTCCTTCGTTATTGGTGTGATGTTCCCGGAATTTATCGCTACACTTGGCCCAGATGCTGAAGGCGTTTGTGAGCCAGAATGGTGGGTACCTTTTATTGAATATCACGACCCGATTTTTGGTAGTACAAGCGCATATGTACAAATGTATAAAGAAAGATATGGACATATCCCACCTTATCAGGCGGTTGTTGGTTCTGCGGCAGGGGTGGTTCTGCAGTTAGCTATCGAAAAAGCCGGATCCCTTGACACTAATGCAGTCCGGGAGGCTTTGCTTAGACTTGATATTGAAGAACTTTCCGTTTTCCCTGGAATAAAGTTTGATGAGACCGGACGCAACATAAGAGCTAAACATCCTGTGATTCAGGTGCAACAGGGCGAATATAAAGTAGTATGGCCTCCACTTAATCCTCCCATCTATCCCATGCCGACGTGGGCAGAAAGGTAGTCGATGTCAACAAGGGGCACGCTTAGAAGTAAAGCGTGCCCCTTAGGTTTTTTAGCTAGGTACGCCCCTAAAATGGAACTATCTGGAGTGCTAAGAATTAGTTAGAGATCAGGTGTAGTTCTGCTGAAGGGGGTGCAAGGTGAAGACTAAGAATTGAGTCTTTTAGGCCCACATTAAGGAGGAAAACATGTCGGTGTTTTTGGAGGCGGCCACCTTGAAGGAGCTGGAGTGGGTGATCGCAAGACAAATGAAGTACTACAATTGCGAGCGTAGGCACTCCAGTCTTGGCTGCCGATCGCTCGTGGAGTATTGTAAACGTTAGTCGAAAACGGGGCTAAAAATGGTTCCGTTTTAAGTGCACAAGCCGTAGGGCTTAAAATGGAGAAATTTGTTTTAGCGAAAGTATATGTCAATCAAGCAATAGATTATGAACATAGGTTTTTAACTCTTCATTGTCCAGGTTTACTAGATGATTTTCATCCTGGTCAATTTGTCAGTATACGATGCAACAACGGTGGTTTTGATCCTCTCTTGCGACGGCCTTTTAGCATCGCCTATGTAGATTATAATGAGAAAACTATTGGCATTTTATATCGCATAATTGGTCGCGGGACGTTATGGTTGTCTAAAAGATATCCTGGAGAATATGTTGATTTATTAGGACCGTTAGGGAAAGGATTCCAACTACCTTCGAGTGGAGTCCACAATATTGCAGTTGTTGGGCGTGGTACGGGTATTGCAAGTTTGCTTGCCTTAAGTAAACTAGCCATAACTAAAGGATACAAATGTTATGCTTATTTCAGTTTTTCTTCAAAAGTGTTAGGCGAATGGATTTTGAATAATTTTAAAATGTTTTTTGAAAAAGTTATTATTAGTACTGACGATCGAATTATAATTTCTGATATTTTAGCAAATGATTTACGTAATCAGTATATACAAGTCAGTAAAATATATGTTTGTGGTTCCAAAAGATTGATTCTTGGTGTGAGAAATATTTGTAGTAAATATCACATACCAGCAGAAGTTTCAATTGAAACTTTTATGGGATGCGGGGTAGGTTTATGCAAGGGATGCGCAGTTAGGTTACGGTCAGGTACGTATGCCTATGCTTGTATTGACGGTCCTGTATTCGATGTGGAGGAAGTGGAGATATGACCTCAAATTATGTTAAGCTAGGTGTAGAAATTGCTGGAGTAAAATTCAAAGCTCCTTTGCTTCCAGCTTCTGGGACGTTTGGAGTTGGTATAGAGGTAAAGGATGTTCAGTTCTTGAACCAGTTACCAGGCCTTGTAATCAAGACACTTTTTTTGAATCCGAGACCTGGTAATCCCCCTCCCCGACTTTACGAGACTCCCTGCGGTTTATTGAACTCTGTTGGTATACCAAGCGAAGGCTACGATGTATTCATTGAAAAATATGAAGCTTTTTTATCTTCGCTTAATATACCAATCATTATAAGCATTGGCGGAGAAACTGTTGAAGATTTTGTAAATCTTGCCTGTTTGGTACAACAACATAAATTTGTTTCTGCTTTGGAAATAAACGTATCTTGCCCAAACATTAGACGAGGTAAAAGGTTTGATGATTCGATCGCTGATCTTAGGGAACTCCTTGCTGCTCTACGGGCCAATGTACATAAGCCGCTCTTTGTTAAACTGTCACCTAGGACTGAAATAATAGATCGGGTATCAGTGGTTGCTGAATATGGAGGAGATGCAGTAGTTATTGCGAATACTTGGACTGGGATGGCTATAGATGTTTATAGAAAAAGGCCTGTTTTTGCTAATATTTATGGCGGGTTATCTGGCCCGGCGATTAAGCCGCTCACATTAGCGCTCGTTTGGCAAGTTGCGGAAACGACAAAACTTCCAATTATTGCTTCCGGAGGAATTACAAGAGGCATTGATGTATTAGAGTACTTGATGGCCGGTGCTTCTATATGCCAAGTTGGCACAGCTAATTTAATAAATTACACCTCCATTTTAAAAATTGAGCAAGAACTAGTGAATTTAATGCGTGATATGAAAATTAAGGATGTTGTAGAAATTATTGGGGCTGCCAGGAGGGAATAATGTGGCCACAGTTATTAACGAATGGTTTGATGACAGGTTTCCTTTATGGAATATTAGGCACAGGCTTCGCAATTCAATGGGGTATAGGTCGGATAATTAACTTAGCATATGGATCATTTTTATTAATGGGAGCATATGTGCTTTTTACCCTAGCAACTTCCTTTACGGTTAATCCTTTAGTGCTCATAATCCCTGCGGGTATATGTGGTTTTGTCCTCGGATGGATAACTTATGAAATGATCTTTCGCTTAGCGGCACGCCGTGGATTGTTAATGACTCTGGTCGCTGGTTTCGGATTAGATTTGGTTTTAGTCAACATCATGCTTTTAATATGGAAAGCTGATACCCGTACAATCGTTGTTTATTGGGCACGGAAATTACTAGCCCTAGGAAGTGTTAGAGTTGGCATGCATCGTTTGTTAATCGCTGGCGCGGGAATTTTATGTGTTGTTTGTTTATGGGCTTGGTTGAAATGGTCGCGTAAGGGGAAAACCATTTTGGCTTTAGCATCCAATCCATTGGCAGCAGAAATAGTGGGGATAGATTCCAGAGCGACAGCAAGACTAGCTTTTTCTTTGGGTGGCATGCTAGCTGGAATTGGTGGAGCCTTATTTGGTATGGTGAGCTCGTTTTCGCCTACTATCACGGGTACACTTTTAAGTAAAGTTTTTATTGTTACGATTTTAGGAGGCTTGGGGAACGTATGGAGCAGCCTAATAGGTGGTATTGTGCTAGGTTTGGCAGAAGCTATAGGTAGTCGGGCAATAGGCGCAGCGTTTAGCGAGGCGTTAGGCTTGATGTTGATGCTGGCTGTCTTAGTCTTAAGGCCGCGAGGAATGTTGGGTCGAGCTTTTTGGGTGTAAGGAGGGTGAAAATGGTTGAAAATGCTAAGAAAAAATATGAACATATAACAATGTCAATGACAATATCACTTTTGTTAATCGTACTATTTGTGGTAGGCATTTTTGTTAAGGGATATTATCTACGACTTTTAACCTCAATTTATATGTTCATCGTTGTAGCACAAGCCGTCAACTTAATGATGGGTTTCATGGGGTATATCCCTTTTGGACAGGCCGCATTTTTTGGAGTAGGAGCTTATGTAGCAGGCCTACTTATGAACCGAGGTCTTCCTTTATGGCTCACATTTGCTGCGGTTGTTATGATCGCTAGCATTTTTTGTGTAGTGTTTGGAACCCCTCTTTTGAGATTACGTGGTGCATATTTCGCCGTAGGGACCTCTGCATTTAGTGCAGCGATGAGTGCAATCGCACTGAATGCAAGCCGGCTTACTGGTGGGGCGGGAGGTCTAAGTTTTCCCATTTCCCCTCTTGCTCCTGAGGTACTTTATCGAATTTTTTACTATATCATGTTAAGTCTTTTAGTAGTAACCTTGATAAGCATTACAATAATTTCTAAAACTAGAATAGGTTATGCAATAAGAGCGATTAAGGCAGATGAAGATGCAGCAGCTACTTTGGGGATCAATACTACATTTTACAAAGTGCTTACCTGGGCCATAAGTGCTTCTTTTACTGCGTTAGCTGGGGCTTTTTATGGTTGGTGGATGACTTACATACATCCACTAGAAGTTTTTAACATAAACCTTGCTGTGGTCAGTATAGTTTCCGTTCTTCTTGGTGGATCTGGTACGTTGCTAGGTCCAATCATCGGTGGTGCAGTCATTCAGACTATCTCAGAAGTTGCATGGGCTAGATTCCTAGAATATCATTTTTTAGTTTTGGGCACTTTAATTATACTTATTGTACTATTTGTCCCTCAAGGACTTTTCACCAGGTTTTGGGAGGGAAGACATGGTAAATGACAATATTCTCATTACAAAAAATGTAAGTAAATTATTTGGCCAACTTCGCGCTGTTGATTCAGTAGATTTATGTGTAAAAAATGGTGAAATCTTAGGTATAATTGGTCCAAATGGTTCCGGAAAAACGACCTTAATAAATGTCATAACCGGCTTCTTGCGCCCTGATGCTGGGACTGTGTGGTTTGCCGGCAAAGAAATAACAGGTTATCCAGCCTATAAAACGGCAAGAATGGGAATGGCAAGAACTTTTCAGGTACCAAGGCCTCTGCAAGGTCGGCCGATAAAAGACACAGTGATGACGGCGGCGTTGTTTGGGTCAACTAAACCACGAATATCGTCAGTGCATTCATTTGTAGAAAGTTGTCTTGCGAGTGTTGGGCTTGAGAAAAAAATAAATGTTACACCAGACCACCTTACAATACAAGAATTAAAAAAATTAGAGTTTGCAAAGGTTTTAGCTACTAGAGCAAGATTGGTATTCCTTGATGAAGTTTTTGCTGGCTTACGTCCGCAAGAGGTTGATGATATGGTGAGTTTGGTACGAAAAATATGGCAAGAAAAAAATATAACGTTTGTCATTATAGAACATGTCATGCGTGCCGTAATGAATTTGGCGGAAAGAGTTGTTGTTTTAAATGCTGGCAAAAAGATTGCGCAGGGAACTCCGCATGAAATTGTGAATAACAAACAAGTTTTGGAAGTATATCTGGGTACACGCTACGTAGCTCAAAGGAAAGGATGGGGTGACCAGTCTTATGCTAAAGGTTTGTGACTTAAGTACTGGTTATGGCAAAATTCAGGTTTTATGGAATATAAATTTGGAACTCGCTGCTGGAGAATTAATTGCAGTTGTTGGTAGTAATGGGGCTGGAAAGACGACCTTGATGAAATGCATAAGCGGCATTATGCCCGTTTGGGAAGGTACGATTAAATTTAAAGATAAAAATATCACACAATGGCCAGCTAGAAATCGTGTGAAACACGGCATTGTTATGCTTCCAGAGGGACGCCAGCTCTTTTACCCTCTTAGTGTTCAAGACAATCTTCTGCTCGGAGCCCTTTACATAGAAAAAAGGCTTATTAAGGAGCGGCTCCAGTACGTTTTTGAACTCTTCCCTGAAATTGCACGGTATCGCAATAGATTAGCAGGCACGTTATCCGGTGGGGAGCAGCAAATGTGTGCCTTAGGCCGGGCGCTTATGGCGCACCCTAGTGTATTACTAATAGATGAACTTTCCTTAGGTTTGGCACCCGTAGTTGTTGAGAGATTGGCGGCAAAGGTAACAGACATAGTGAAAGACGGGGTGTCTGTAGTCCTTGTAGAACAAGATGTTGCTCTAGCCTTAGAGCTAGCTGATCGTGCATATGTTATTGAAAATGGCCAAATTGTCTTAGCTGGGTTTGCATCAGAAGTTGCGGTCAACCCTGCCATCCAGCAGGCTTATTTGGGATTGAGCGCTAAAAGTTAGAAGGGAGAGCATATGCTAGATATCAAAATCATCAATGGACTCTTAGTAATGAACAATGGCATAAATAGAATTGATGTTGGGATAAAGGGGGAAAAAATATTTACCATCGGGAAACACATTTCGGAAAAGGCCAAACGTGTTATTGATGCGGATGGAAAGGTCATAATTCCTGGTTGCTTCGATGTTCATACTCATCCGGTATATTTAGATGATGTTTATGACTTATCCATAAGCGCAGTATATGGTGGTGTAACCACTCTTATACATTATGCATATGCTTACCCTGGATCCAAATTAATAGATGTTCTAAAAAAGTTTAAAGAAGACGGACAGCAAAGAAGCATACTGGATTTTGGGTTACACGGTGGAATCTTTGACGCCAAAAATCAGGTTTCGGAAATACCTAAAGCTATGAGCTTAGGGGTGACATCCTTTAAGTTCTTTATGGCGTATGCGAAACTTGGTTGGATGACGGATGACTACCACCTGATCAAAGCGTTCGATGTAATATCTGCTAATAAAGGAATGGCTATAGTGCATGCAGAAAGTGGATTGGCTATAGATTACCTTGAAGACAAACTTAGACTTAGCAACCGCGATCCGCGGAAGGAATTTGAAAAAAGCAGACCAGGATTACTTGAGGCGGAAGCAGTTAACAGAGTATGTGTATTTTCTAAAATCACTAATTGTCCACTTTATATTCCACATATTTCTGCAAAAGAAACTGTGAGTGTAATAACGAAAGCAAAGAACGAAGGTGTCCACATATATGCTGAAACTTGTCCTCAATATTTACTGCTCACCAGCGAAGAGACAATAAGGCAAGGTGCTCGCGCGAAGATAGGTCCACCTCTTAGGAGTGATGATGATAGAATCGCTTTATGGAATGCCCTACAATCTGGCGTGATTGATGTGGTTGCGAGTGATCATGCTCCAAAGGCAAAAGAAGTTCAAGATGAATTTTGGGAAGCTCCATATGGCGCGCCTCAGACGGAAACTATGTTGCCACTACTGTACCACTATGGTGTCAATCAGGGTTTTATTACACTTCGACGGTTAGTAGAAGTGATGTGTGAAGCTCCTGCAAAAATTTGGGGACTATATCCAAATAAGGGGACAATTGCTATTGGCAGTGATGCGGATTTAGTCATTTTAGACCCTTCAATACAATGGACTATTAGTAGTTCAAACCAACACTCAAAAGCTAATTATACCCTGTATGAAGGATGGCAATGTCTTGGCAAACCGATAATGGTTATACAACGAGGTGAAATACTAATGGAAAAAGACGAATTGTTAGCAAAACCTGGGCGAGGACGTTTTCTACCAACGCGAGCCGGACAAAGTTGGCCTCTTTATAGGAGGACCAATGCTTAGACTCGCAAGAGGAGTACCAGCAGATGAAGCAATACCGCGGGATCTAATAGTAGAAGCTTGTGCAAAGGCAATCGGAAAATTTGGAACTAAATTGTTACAATATGACTCTAGCCAAGGTTTTGCACCATTGCGTGAAGCCTTAGCTGACCAAATTAGGGCATCGCCTCAGGAAATTTTGATCGGTAATGGTTCTCTACAACTTTTCTCAGCGCTATGCAATGCTTATCTCGCGCCCGGTGATGCTGTAATGGTTGAGCGCCCAACGTATGATCGTGCGCTAGAAGTACTCAGACGATCGGGGGCAAGAATCATAGGTGTTTCGCTTCAAGATGATGGTATAGATTGTGAAGCGATGGTTGATTTAATAAAATTTTATCGACCGCGTATGCTGTACTTGATACCGGATTTTCAGAATCCTACTGGTATTACCATTTGTTCAGCCAAAAGATACGCTATAGTAGAGCTAGCTGCAAAATATAATGTCATTGTAGTAGAAGATATTCCGTATAGGATGCTGAGATACGTCGGAAAGCAAGAGCCGTCGTTCCGCGAAATCGCACCAGAAATTACAATACAACTCTCCTCTTTTAGCAAGTTAATATGCCCTGGTTTACGCGTAGGATGGATGTGGGGACCTTCTGAGATAATCACAAATCTTACAAAATATCTTGAAAATGTGTGTATAACCCCGAATATGTTGGGGCAAGGCGTCGCATACGAGTTTTTAGTAAATGGTTGGTTGGAAAGCCATTTGGAAAATATAAAACATCTGTATTATTCTCGATTGCGTGCAGCAGTGCAAGGCTTGAAGGAGTTTTTCTCTAGCGGGGGAAAATGGATTGAACCTCAAGGCGGCTTTTTTATAGGGCTCTGGCTATCACAAGATTTGGATATGACTAAAGTTTATCAACTTGCTGAAACGAAGGGCCTGATTCTTAGTAAGGGAGAACATTTCTTTAGCAACAATCCGGACAATTTTGTGCGTATTCCATTCGCCAGCCTTAAGGAACAAGAGCTTATTTTGGCAATTGAAATGTTGGCAAATATTGTACAACAATTGAAGGAGGGACAAGATGGCTGATCTGATAGGAAGGGATGTTTTAACTATAAATCAATTTACTACTGATGAAGTAGAGTTAATCCTAGATGTTGCTGCTCGTTTTGACAAAGCCCTCGCGAACAAGGAGAAATTAAGCCACATGCAGGGGCTCGTCTTGGCCACGCTGTTCTTTGAGCCCAGTACACGGACAAGGCTTTCGTTTGAAACCGCAATGTTACGATTAGGAGGAAGTGTAATCACTGTGGCTGACCCACAATCTTCGTCTGTGGCTAAAGGGGAGACGTTGGCCGATACTATTAAAACTGTAGAAGCTTATGCAGATGTGATCGTATTGAGGCACCCACGAATTGGAGCAGCGCATGAAGCTGCAGCAGTAACAGAGCGCCCGGTAATTAACGCAGGTGACGGTGCGGGAGAGCATCCTACTCAAGCTTTGCTTGATTTATACACTATTAAAAAAGAACTCGGCCGAATACAAGACATAACAGTTGCAATGGTTGGCGATCTAAAATATGGACGCACAGTGCATTCTTTAGCGAAAGTTTTGAGCCTGTTTAAAGGAATAAAGTTATTGTTGGTATCCCCTGAGGCTTTACAAATTCCACAAGAGTTACGTGAGCATCTAAAACAGCGTAACGTTGAGTTTGAAGAAATTACTGATTTGCTGACAGCTTTGAAACAAGCAGATGTGGTTTACATGACGCGCATTCAAAAAGAAAGATTTGAAGACATAACCCAATATGAACGCTTAAAGGGCGTTTACAAGATAACGTTGTCTTTGCTTACAAAAAGTCATAGGGACTTAGTGATTATGCACCCATTGCCTAGAGTGGATGAGATAGATCCTGAAGTGGATACGTATCCGGGGGCAGCGTATTTCCGTCAAGTCAAAAATGGTGTGCCCATACGGATGGCACTTTTAACTTTGGTCTGTGGAAGAGTATGATAGGCTAAATGCTAGCAAAGTAGAGCACCTCGTTTCACAAAATGGAGGAATGGAGGATGGAGAAAAAGACAGTTGTGGTGGCTTTGGGCGGAAATGCCCTCCTTCAAGTTGGCCAAAGGGGCACGTTCGAGGAACAGATGCAGAACGTGTACAACGCCATGGAACAGCTTGCGGACATGGTTCTCTCCGGAAAGTGGCGCTTGGTCATCACCCACGGAAATGGCCCTCAGGTAGGGAACATCCTCCTTCAGAACGAGGCGGGAAAGCATCTCGTTCCGCCCATGCCCATGGACGTCTGCGGCGCGGAATCCCAGGGGATGATCGGGTACATGATCCAGCAGGCCCTTCATAATGTGCTCGCCCGCCGCGGCAGACCCGATATTCCTGTGGTCACCGTCATCACCCAAGTCCTTGTAGACAAAAACGACCCCGCCTTCCAAAACCCCACAAAGCCCGTGGGGCCTTTTTATACCAAAGAAGAGGCCCTGCGCCTTCGGGAGGAAAAAGGATGGCACGTGGTGGAGGATGCGGGCCGGGGTTGGCGAAGAGTCGTCCCCTCACCTGATCCTAAGGCTATCGTGGAAAAGGAAGCGATCCGCATCCTTGTAGAGAACCACGCCATTGTCATTGCCTCCGGAGGAGGGGGAATTCCCGTAATCAAGGAGAATGGGACCTACCGCGGCGTGGAGGCGGTGATCGACAAAGATCTCGCGGGCGAGCGCCTCGCGGAGGACGTGGGCGCCCAAGTTTTCCTCATCCTTACCGATGTGGATCGCGTGCGCCTCAACTACAAAAAGCCCGACGAGGTCGCGCTTTCGCGGATGACTGTGTCCGAGGCCAAGCGGTATATGGTTGAAGGGCACTTCGCCAAGGGCTCCATGGAGCCCAAGGTCAAGGCGTGTGTGCAGTTTGTGGAGGCCGGCGGGGAGGTGGCTATCATCGCCTCCCTGAATCAAGCGAGGGCCGCGCTGGAAGGCCGAGCTGGAACACAATTCGTGCGGTGACAAAAGTAATGTTTTAACAAACATATCGTTGTCTTGGAATGGCAGTAAGGTTTTGCATTGAGGTCGCGAAGGCTTTCACTGCTGGAAGATGCAAGTTTTATGACGAAGAATAATTTGCACGCTTAGTCTCCTTATATGGATCGCTGCATCATCTTCAGACGCTTGGGAGGAAGAGTTTATGACTCGAATCGGTCTTATTACTATAGGGCAAGCTCCCCGTGATGATATAGTCTCGGAAATCCGCCAGTTTCTTCCGCCAGATGTAGAAATTCTTCAAGCAGGTGCGTTGGACGGGCTCACTCTAAGAGAAATCTTTCTTCACCTACCCAAAAGCGAGGAAAGAACCTTGGTCACGCGATTAGTAAACGGCAAAGAGGTTATTGTGGACAAGGAGTTTATTTATGAGCGTATAAAAAACATAATACACTCTTTGGAGAAAAAGGTAGAGCTACTTGGTTTACTGTGTTCTGGGTCTTTTCCGCGGCTTTCTTCTCGAGTGCCACTCATCTTGCCATACTTGTTGCTGGAAGGCTTTCTCGTTGCACTTTCTTTGCCTGGACCGATTGGTATAGTAGTTCCTTCACCGAAACAAATTGTACCAGTGGCGCAGAAGCTTCGAAACTTAGGGATTCCAGCTATTGGTGCTGCTGTGTCCCCTTACACAGAAGGGCATCGGGTAGTAGAAACAGCTCGGTCACTTGTAGACCAAGGTGCTGCTGCGATTGTCTTGCACTGCTTTGGGTATCCCCTTTGGACAAGAAACCAGGTGCAACTGGCTACAGGAAGGCCAGTAATCTTAGTGCGTTCACTCTTTGCCCGAGCTCTGGCTGAGCTGGTTCAAGACGACCGAAAAGCTAGAAGTCTTGAAGACCATATTAGCTCTATAAAACCCATGTCTGGGTAAAATCCCCATTGCACTTAACAAAAGGGGCCTTTTGTTAAGTTCCCCTCTCTTCCAATCCTGATCATTCTTAACCCCGCCTTTTTACCTCTAGTCTTGTCCCCATCGGAATCCCTTGCCTTAAAGGGCCTTTTATGGTACCATGAATGGTAACCATGGAGGCCCCATGAGGTTGAAGGGCGGAGAGGTGGCGGTGGTGCGGGGGAAGGACGGCCGCTTCCGGGTGACCATCCCTAAAGACCTCGCTTTAGCTCT
>Ga0197143_1002052_pt1 | contig 15658 bp, 18 predicted proteins | sample GBS70_MetaG_FD_148603 | JGI IMG/M metagenome (GOLD analysis project Ga0197143, IMG submission 148603) | Sediment microbial communities from Great Boiling Springs, Gerlach, Nevada, United States - GBS 70_MetaG | ecosystem: Environmental > Aquatic > Thermal springs > Hot (42-90C) > Sediment...
CCTCACCCTCCATCCCCCTCCGCCCCTCACCATCCCCACTCCCATCTCCTCTAGGAGCCGGAGGAAGGATACGCCCTCCCCTTCCCCTCCCCCCCTGAACACCAGCTTGGAATCCGTGAGGAGGGAGGCCAGCACGAAGGGGGCGGCGGCGTAGAAGCTGGGGGGCACCGTCAGGACCCTGGGTCTCAGCGCCCCGGGAGAAATCCTGATCCTCCTCCCCCTGCCGGAGATCCTCGCCCCCGCCCCCCTCAGCACCTCCACCATCCTCCCACCCTCCCCTTTCACCTCGACCTCCACCCCCTCCCTCGTGAAGGGGGACAGGAGGAGGAGGGGGAAGAGCTCCGGGGGCTCCACCTCCACCTTCCCCCCCTTCAGGCCCTTCCCGAAGACGATGAAGGGAGGGGTACCACCGGATCCCGTCGGGCTGAGCTCCCCCCCTAGGGACCGGAGCATCCTTAGGAGGGGAAGCATGGGACGGCGGCGGAGCTGGGCGTCCCCCGTCACCACCATAACCCCGGAGGAGAGGGTGGCAAGACCGGCCAGCATTCCGAAGACCGTCCCCGAGTTGCCCGCCTCCAGCACGTTCCCCTTGGGCTCCACCCTTCCCCCCTTCCCCCAGATGGTCCACTCCCTCGAACCCCTGTTCAGGGTGGCCCCCAGCTTCTCCAGCTCCCGCAGGAGGGGGAGGGTGTCCCTCACCGCCAGGGGCTTCCTCACCACGCTCTTTCCCTCCCCCAGGAAGGCCAGAACGGAGAGGAACTGGGTGTAGAGCTTGGAGGGTTGCAGGACCACCTCCCCGGAAAGGGAGCCTCCTCCTTTCACCCGGAGCTCCATCCTCCCTCTGGGTAAGGGGAAGGGAAGAGCCTACTTGAGGATTTTGGTGATGGCCCTGGCCGCCGCCTCTATGTCCTTCATGGTTTTGGCCCCGGCACAAACTCCCTTCCCGGAGACGAAGAGGAGGACCACGGCCTTGGGCTTCTCCAGCCTGAAGACCAGGCCGGGGAAGACCTCCGGTTCATACTCGGTGTTCTCATAGGTCCTGGAGATCTTCTCCAGGTCGAACTCCCTCTTGAAGTCGAAGGAGGCCACGATGTTCTGCACCTGCACCTTGGGCTCCGACTTTATCTTGGCCCCTGCCTTCTTCAGCTTCTGGGTGAGCTTCTTGATGGCCAGCTTGGCGTCCCTCATGCTCCTGGCCCCCACGCAGTTCATCTTCCCGGAGGAGAAGATCAGAAAGGAGGCGGGGGGATCCTCTGACTTGTAGGCTATGCCGGGAAAGACCTCGGGGTCATACCTGGCGTTGTCCAGCACCTTCGCCAGCCTCTCAAGGTTAAAGGTGACCCCCTCGTAGGCCACGGAAAGGACGATGTTTTGAATCTCTATGTCCACCCCCGGTACCGGCATCCAAACACTTCTAAAGTTGCGGGGATTTAAAAGGTTGGGAAGGTGGCCGTGAGGAAGACCAAGTTTGGCTCCTTCGTGGTGGGGGAGATGCCCGAGGGATGCAGGCTCTGCGTCAGGGGAGCCAAGCTGGTGCTCTTCCTCACGGGGCTCTGCCGCCTCTCCTGCTTCTACTGCCCCCTCTCCTCCCTCAGGAGGGGTAAAGATGTGGTCTACGCCAACGAGCGCCCCATCCGCTCCTCCAAGGAGCTACTAGAGGAGGCCGAACTAATGGACGCCCTGGGTACGGGGATCACGGGTGGGGACCCCTCCCTCCGGTTCAGGAGGCTCCTGCACTACCTGAGGGTGCTGAAGGAGGAGCTGGGACCAGGGCACCACGTGCACCTCTACTGCACGGAGCTCTCCAAGGAGAGGCTCAGGAGGCTGAAGGAGGAGGGTCTGGACGAGATAAGGTTCCACGTCTGGAGCCCAGAACCCGTGAGGAAGGCCGTGGAGGTGGGGCTGAACACGGGGGTGGAGCTTCCCTCCCTGCCCGGGAGCTTCCGCACCCTCACCAGGCTCCTCAAGGCCCTGGAGGGGGTGGGGTGCTCCTTCGTAAACCTGAACGAGCTGGAGTTCTCCGAAACCAACGCCGAGGAACTCAGGAAGAGGGGCTTCAGGCTCAAAGCGGATACCTCGGTGGCCGTGAGGGGAAGCGAGGAGCTGGCCCTGAGGGTGCTGGGGTGGGCCTCCGAGAACACGGAGCTTAACCTCCACTACTGCCCCAGCCGACTGAAGGATGGGGTGCAGCTGAGAAACCGCCTGAAGAGGAGGGCGAGGAGGGTGGCAAGACCATACGAGGCCCTCACCCCCGAGGGCCTGCTGGTCAAGGGGGTGATCACCGGGATCCCCAAGGAGAGGCTGGAGGGGGAGAGGAGGAGGCTGAGGAGGAAGTACGGAATCCCCCCCGAGCTGATCTCCGTGAACGGGAGAAAGAACAGGCTGGAGACCTCCCCGGAGATAGCGGAGGAGCTCTCGGAGGTGGAGGGGGGGCTGAGGTTCTTCTGGGTGGAGAGCTACCCCACCTTCGACGGGACGGAGGTGACCGTGATTCCCCTCCCCCTGCGCTCCTCCGCAGGTCGCTAGAACCGCTGAGCGGCTAGGGTCCCTTGGGGGTCTCCTTGACCGTGGCCTCGCTCCTAGCCAGAACGATGTCCCCTATGGCGAGCACGTTGGAGAAGGGAAGGGAGAGGATGCTGTTCCCCTTCTTTCCCAAGGCCAGACCCACCACCTTCCCCTCCTCGTCGCTCAGGAGCACATCCCAGACGGAACCCACGTACTTCGCCTTGTCGTTGTAGATCTTGAGCCCCTGAAGCTTGGAAAGCCTCAGCATCGTCGGTTCTGGGAGAGCTCTGATATAAACCTGACGGGAGCTCCGATGGGATTAAGAAAGAGGAGGGGGAGGAAAATCTGATGCGCCGCCCCTATGTTATCATGAACGCCGCCATGACCCTGGACGGAAAGATCGCCACCAAGGAGGGGGACAGCAGGATCTCCTGCCCCGAGGACCTGGACAGGCTGCACAGGCTGAGGGCGGAGGTGGACGCCATCATGGTGGGGGCGGGAACCGTTCTCTCGGACGATCCCTCCCTGACCGTGAGGAGGGCCAAGGGAAGGAACCCGCTGAGGGTGGTGGTGGACGGGAGGGCCAGGATCCCCCCCACCGCTAGGGTTCTGGACGGCTCCTCCAGGACACTGGTGGTGGTCTCCGGAAGGGCCCCGAAGAGGAGGGTGGAGGAGCTGAGGAGGAGAGGGGCTGAGGTGATGAGGGGAGGGGAGAGGGAGGTGAACCTTCCCCTCCTACTGGAGGAGCTGGGAAGGAGGGGGGTGAGGAAGGTCCTGCTGGAGGGGGGATCCACCCTAAACTGGAACATGCTCTCCCTGGGCCTGGTGGACGAGGTGAGGGTGGCCATCTCCCCCCGAATCGTGGGGGGGGAGGGAGCCAAGACGCTGGTGGGTGGGAGGGGGTTCGGAAAGGTGCGGGAGGGAATTGAGCTGGAGCTGAAGGGGGTATCCAGGGTGGGGAGGGACCTCCTCCTCCTTTACAGGGTAAAGGGCTCGCGAAAGCATCGGGTTCTCCCAAGGCTTTAAAGGTTGCCCTCCTAACAAAGAAGATGCAGGCCTACATCCTCATCACGGCGGCCATAGGAAAGGTACAGGCGGTGATGAAGGAGCTGAAGAAGGTCCCGGGGGTCAAGTCGGCCCACGTGGTCACCGGCCCCTACGACATCATAGCCTTCGTGGAAACCAAGGACCTGGCCTCCCTGAGCAACACCGTGATAAAGGGGATCCACAGGCTGAAAGGAGTGGTGGACACCAACACGGCCATCGTGGTGGAGTTCTAGGGTTTCGGGAAAACCTGCCCTTTCGCGAGCTAGTCATCACATTCGGCGGGCTACATGCCCGAGTTACGGAGTTGCCGGGCGCACCTTCGGAATTCCTCGCGTAACCTTTTTTTTCAGAGGGCGCCCTGGAGCAGGAAGTCCAGCAGAAGACGGTTCACCAGCTCCGGCTCCTCGTTCTGGACCCAGTGCCCGCAGTTCTCCAGGTAGACCGCCCTGTAGGGCCCCTCCACGAAACCCTCCGCCCTGCTCACCTCCAAGGTCAGGAAGGCATCCTCCTTCCCCCATATCACCAGGGTGGGAGCCCTCACCTTGGGTAGCTTCCTGAGGGGGCTGTCCGGACCGTTGGCCCGGTAGTAGTTGATGCCCGCCCTCAGGGCCCCGGGCTTGGACCAGGCCTCCACGAACCTCTCCAGATCCTCTTCGGTGAAGGCGGGCTTCACCGCCGTTCCCCTGAGCACCTCCTTGAGCACCGCGTAGTTGTCCGCCATGAGAAAGTTCTCCGGCGCCTCCTCCCTTCTGAAGAAGGAAATGTACCAGCTCTTCTTGGACTGCTCCGGTGAGAGTTTGCCCGCCATCAGGGAGGGGTGAGGTGCGTTTAGAATCACCAGCTTCTCCGTCAGCTCGGGGTGTAGGGCGGCGAAGGCCCAGGCGATCACCCCTCCCCAGTCGTGCCCCACCACCATCCCCCTCCCTCCCCCCAGCTTCCTGACCAGCCCGGCCACGTCCTCCACCAGCACCTCCAGCCTGTAGTTCTCCTCCCCCTCCGGCTTGTCGCTCTCGTTGTATCCCCTCAGATCGGGGGCCACGGCCCTGAAGTGCCTGCCCAGCACGGGGAGCTGGTGCCTCCAGGAGTACCAGAACTCCGGGAAGCCGTGCAGGAGGAGCACCAGCTTACCCTCCCCACAGCCCACGCAGTGCAGCCTCACCCCGTTGGTCTCCACGAAGAAGTGCTCCATCTCAACCACCCGGGAAGAAGAAGGGGGGAGGGAGCCTGGGAGGGATAGGATATTTCATCAGCCTCTGCTCCTTCATCCCCTCGAGCAGGGGGCGAAGCTTGGAGGCCGGCAGGGTGAAGATCACCTCCGTCTCCTGGGTGGCGGCGAAGACCCTGTCCCCGCCTCCGGGGATGGCCAGGTCGTACTTCCCCTGCCTGTAGGACCTCAGAACGCTGCCGCAGGAGGCCATCATACCCGCCAGCCTCACCTCCACCCTCCTCCCCTGCTCGCATACCGCCCCCTGAAGCAGCCTCATCATCTGGGCGGAGTTACCGTACACCATCACCGCATCGGGATACACCTTGGTGCGGGTGAGGGGGGATACCACCACCCTCTCCACATCCTCGGGACGGAGTTCCTGCAGCTCCCCCAGCAATCCCTCCGCCGCCTCCCGGTTCCTGACATATCCAGCGGCCTGAAAGAACTCCACCACCACCTCCCTCTCCCCCGGCCACCCCAGCAGCAGGCTCGCCGCCGGGCACCCGCTCTCCTCCGGTCCCAGCCCCACGGTCCAACCGTAGGTGCGGGAGAGGGCGAAGAGCTGGCAGAGGGAGAGCTTCTCCTCCGGCTTCCTCACGCCCTCGGGGACCTCCCCCTTCCTCAGGAAGGCCACGGCCAGCGGATAGGTGGCCGGTCTCAGCCTCTCCTCCAGCTCCCTGCCCAGGGACCTGACCTCCTCCAGCTCCATTCTTTCCCTCCTCCGGATGGTAGCCCCGCCCGGATTCGAACCGGGGTCGCGAGGTCCAGAGCCTCGCAGGATTGACCGTTGGGCCCCGCTCCAGGGTCTACCCCACGGGGCTACCACTACTTTTCTCCCACTCCCCTCTCAAAAGCCTATCTAATACTGGTAGCCCCGCCCGGATTCGAACCGGGGTCGGCGGCTCCAAAGGCCGCCATGCTTGACCATTGTGCTCCTCTCGGATCTACACCACGGGGCTACCGATGATTCTTTCTCCCGCCGATTATTTCTATTTCCCTCCAAGATCCCGGATCCACCTCCCCCTCCACCCTGCCCCTCCTCAGCAGGAAGGCCCGGTCACACAGCTCCATCAGCTCCAGATCGTGGCCCGCCATCACCAGGGTGCGCCCCCGCCTCAGCCTCCTCAGAAGGGAGAGGAACTCCCTTCTGGCCCAGGGATCCAGACCCAGCGTGGGCTCGTCCAGCACCAGGAGCTGGGGCTCCATGGAGAGGATGGTGGCTATGGCCACCCTCTTCTTCTCCCCGTAGCTCAGGTGGTGGGGGCTCCTCCCCTCCAGACCCTCCGCCCCCACCGCCCGCAGGGCCTCCCTCACCCTCCTCCTCACCTCCCTCTCCCTCAGCCCCAGGTGAAGGGGTCCGAAGGCCACGTCCTCGAAGACGGTGGGCATAAAGAGCTGGTCGTCGGGATCCTGGAAAACCAGCCCCACCCTTCTCCTGATCTCCTCCACCCCGTTCCTGGTGTCCATTCCAAACACCCTCACCTCCCCCCTCTGGGGAAGGAGCAGGCCGTTCAGGTGGAGCAGGAGGGTGGACTTGCCTGAGCCGTTGGGACCCATCAGGTAGACGCTCTCTCCCTCCTCCACCTCCAGGTTCACCCCCCTCAGGGCCACCGTCCCGTCCGGGTAGGTGTAGCGGAGCTCCCTTATCTCCACCGCCCTCACGCCATCACCGCCGGAAGGAGTAGGAAGGCGAAGAAGAGGGAGAGGAAGAGGAGATCGGCCACTCCCATCCTCAGTTCGCGCATCACCCTCACCCTCCCCTCAAAGCCCCTGGCTCGCATGGCCTGGTAAATCCTCTCCCCCCTCTCGTAGCTCCTGAGGAAGACGGAGCCCACCATGTTTCCCACCGCCCTCATCCTTTCCAGCCTCCCCATCCGCCAGGCCCTGGCCTCCCTAGCCCTGCCCATCCTCTCGAACTCGTCCACCATCAGGTAAAGGTATCGGTACATGAAGGAAAGGAGGGTGGTGAAGAGGTGTGGGAGGCCGAGGGACTGGAAGCCGCGCAGGAGGCGGGTGAAGGGGGTGGTGGAGACGAGCAGGCCCATGGCCAGGACGGAAAGCCAGGCCTTCCAGAGGACGTTCAGGAAGATGAGGAGGGCGGAACGCGTGACGTGGAAGGGTCCCAGGTTGTAGGAGCCCCCGCTCCCCCCCAGAAAGGGCAGACCCACCACCAGCAGGCCCACGAAAGGGAGGACCACCGCGGACCTCCTGAGGAGAAAGAGCGGGGGTACCCTGGAGAGGAGCACCAAGGAGAGGAGAAGCAGGGTGTAGAAGAGGAGGCGGTGGGGAGGAAGGAGGGGAGTGAGGACCACCACCACCACGAAGGAGAGGAGGGACAGGGTCTTGACCCTAGGATCGAGGGAGTGGAGGGGGCTCCTCTGATCGCTGTACTGGTCCAGGAAGTGGTGCCTCATCTTTTCCTCAGCAACCTGGCCCAGAGGAGGGTCAGGAGGAGGATGAGGAGCACGCCCAGCACGCCCGCCAGGGAGGTAGAAAGGGCACCCCCCAGCCCCGGAAGGGAGTAGTCGGGGAAGGGAGAGGAGAAGAGCTCCTCCGCCTTCTCGATGAAGCCGTGGTCCTCCGCCACCCTCTCCAAACCGTCGGGCAGGGGGGAGGCGAAGAGGGAGAGAAGACCTGCCATGAGAAGGCAGACCACCAGACCCACCATCCACCACCTGAGCCTCATTTCCTCACCTACAGCTTGGGAAGCTCCAGCAGGTCGGGTCTAGCCCTGGAGACCATGCCCACCACGGCCACCGTCACCACGGCCTCCACCACCCCTATCACCACATGGTACCCCACCATGGCCGGGAGGGCCACGCCTAGGGGGGAGGTGCCCGAAGCGGCCAGCTCCAGGGAGCAGGCTACGGATCCCAGCACGATCGCCACCCAGGCCGCCACCCCCGCCCCCACCATCCTCCCCCTCTTACCTCCCACCATCCCGGAGATCAGCAGGTAGAGCCAGTACCCCAGGATGGCTCCTATCAGCCCCATGTTGAGAATGTTGGCCCCCAGCGCCGTTATTCCCCCGTCCTGGAAGAAGAGGGCCTGGACCACCAGGATGGAGGCCATCACGAGGGATCCGGCCAGGGGCCCCACGAAGACCGCTATCAGAACCCCTCCCACCACATGCCCGCTGGTCCCCCCCGCCACGGGCACGTTGAGCATCTGGGCGGCGAAGACGAAGGCCGCCAGCACCCCCAGCAGGGGAACATGCCTGTCCTCCAGCCTCCGGTTCACGCGCCAGACGGAGAAGGCCAGCACGACCGCCGCCAGTGCCCAGAGAGGAACCCAGACCTCCGGGGTGAGGAACCCGTCGGGAATGTGCATCCGGCTAATATTACTTTTGGGTATTTAAGTATTGCTAAGCCACTTCTCTCTTTTCCAGGATCTCCCCCTCCAGCAAGGAAAGGATCTCCTCCCTGACCTCCTCCAGCCTCTTCTCCACCCTCCTCCTTCCCCCGAAGACCTCGCGAAGCACCTTCCTCCCCGCCTCGTCATCGTTTCTCACCCTCAGCACCAGGGATCCCTCCGCCCAGCCCCCTCCCCTCAGGAGGCCGTCCGCGTCTCCGTCCGTCAGGGCTATCACGGGCTTCCCCGTCCTGCTGAGCAGATCCCCCACCACCGTGGAGGTGTCGTCGCCCACCGTCACCGCCCCCTCCGCTCCCTCCACCAACTCGTAGACCTGATAACCCGCATGATCCACGAAGACCACCCCCCTACCGGGCTGGGTTCTCTTCCTGGGGATCCAGGGGGTGAACCTCAGGGAAGGGGTGGTGTCCACCTTCAGCTCCTCCAGCTCCACCTTTCCCAACCTCCCCAGCACCCCAGGCTTCAGCTCCACCCCCCTCACCTCCACCAGCCTCCCTCCCTCCTCCACCAGCACCACCTCCTCCCCCTTGGCCCTCCCCACCACCCTCCCCCCCACCAGCACGTAGTCCCCCGGGTCCACCCCCAAGATCCTGCGGCATTTCCTTTCACCCTCCCTCCATAGCACCTCTCCGAAGCGCGGCGGGTCGGAAAGGGAGAGCCCCAGTCCTCGGGCCAAGGAGAGGGCCAGCTCCCGCCCCCCCTCCGACCAGGGAACCACCAGTCCCCCTCTCGTATCCACCTCCACCAGCGGCTTGGAGAATCCCGAGAGTCTGAGGAGGTGCCAGCAGAGGGCGTGGGCCTTTCTGGGGGAGAAGGCGTGGAGGGCCAGGATCGCCGCCTCCACCTCCCCCTCCACCTCCCGGAGCAACTGGCTTGGCCTCTCCCCCCTCACCTCCACCCCCTCCAAATCGCTGTCCCAGAGGGCCGTCCTTCCCATGGTGCCACAGACGAAGGCCCTCACCCGATGCTCCGTCCCCAGGAACCGGAGGAGGCGCTCCGCCCCCCCCGTGTCGAAGATGCCGGGCATGTGGAAGATAAGAGCCAGCCTCATCTCCACCCCTCCCCCTCTCGTCCTAATCCATTTCATCCTTTTCCTTTTTGTCCAAAAAATTACACTTAAATGTAGAACGACCAAAGAGGAGGGGTATGAAGGAGAAGACGCTGGTCCTGTTGGTTCTGGTCCTCCTCGCCCTCTCCCTCTCCTCCTACGCCGGTTACAGGCTGGGATACGAGGCTGGAAGGGGAAGCGTAACCACGGTGAGGATGGGATACCTGGTGGGGGACATCCACCAGATAGGTTGCTTCGTGGGGAGGGAGCTGGAACTCTTCGAAAAGGAGGCGGGGAGCGGGTACCGCTTCAGGTACCTGGAGTACGTCAACGGACCGGCGGAGATGGCCGACTTCGTGGCGGGGGAGCTGGACGCCGGGTATGTGGGGGTGGTTCCGGCCCTCATAGCCCTTTCCCAGGGGGCTGACCTGAAGATCGTGGCCTCCGCCAACCTGGAGGGCTCGGCCCTGGTGGCCAGGAAGGGAATAGAGAACGTGTGGGGCCTCGACGGGAAGAGGGTGGGAACCCCCGGCCTTGGCACCATTCAAGACTCCATGCTTTCGATGATAGAGAACAAGGAGGGTATCACCGTTTCCCACCGTCACTACTCCGGACCCTCCACCCTCCCCCTGGCTCTGGAGAAGGGGGAGGTAGATGGCTACATAGCCTGGGAGCCCTACTGCGCGGAAGCCGTGGTTAACGGGACCGGACAGGTGGTTTACACCTCCCATGACATCCTGCCCGATCACCAGTGCTGTGTCTTCTACGTCTCGGGTGAGCTGCTCAGGAAGGATAGAAGGCTGGCCCTCTCCCTGGTGAGGGCCCACCTGAAGGCCATGCAGGTGGTGGAGGATAACGAGAACCTAGCCATGCATATCTTCTCCTCCCGGACCGGGAAGTCCATGAACGTCGTCCAAGAGTCTTGGAAGAGGATGGTCTGGGACCCCACGCCCAACGAGGAAAGTATCAGGATCTTCACCCGCACGCTGCTCGAGGCCGGCAAAATCACGGGTGTGGAGAACGTGGAGGCCTTCGTCAGGGACGCCCTCGACCTCACCCTTTTAGAGGAAGCTCAGATAGGGTCTAGATGGTAAGCTTTTCCCGGGAACCGTTCTATGCGTCCCTCCTCCTCTTGGGGGTGCTGCTCCTCTGGGAGACCCTTTCCCGGGTGGTGCACTCCGCCTTCTTCCCCGGGGTGGGGGAGGTGCTCGGCTCCCTCTGGACCCTGCTGACCAAGGGGGACATGGAGGGGATAAGGCTGCACGAGCACACCCTGCACAGCCTACTAAGGGTGCTGGGAGGGTTCTCCCTGGCCTGCCTCACCGCCATACCTCTGGGGATCCTGATGGGGCTGAGGGAGGGAGCCTACCGCCTCTCCAAGCCCGTCCTTGAGCCCGTGCGCTTCATCCCTCCCCTGGCCTGGATTCCCCTAGTGATGATCCTCCTCTCCAGCTACTGGCGCTACCTCTTCGTGATCTGGCTTGGGGCCTTCTTCCCCCTCCTCCTCAGCACCATAAGCGGAATCAAGAGGACCAGCCCCACCCTGGTGGAGGTATCCAAGAGCTTCGGAGCCGGCAAGGGAACCACGGTGAAGAAGGTGGTGATACCCAGCGCCTTGCCCGAGATCACCGCTGGAATGAGGGTGGGCCTGGGGGTGGGATGGATGTGCATCGTGGCGGCTGAGATGATGGGGGGAGAAAGTGTGGGTCTGGGCAAGCTCATCCTGAAGTACTCGAATATCATGATGGTGGACATGATGGTGGCGGGGATGATAGCCATAGGGGTGGTGGGGCTGCTGATGAACGAGGTGCTGCTGAGGACGGAGAAGCGCCTGTTCGTGTGGAGGAGGGAGGTCTCCCTCTGAGGTGAGCCCCTGCCCGCCGGAATCAAGGTGAAGGTGGAGAACCTGCACAAACACTTCCTCACTCGCGAGGGAAAGCTGGAGGTCCTGAAAGGGATCTCCTTTGAGGTGAGGGAGGGGGAGTTCGTCTCGGTGGTGGGGCCCTCGGGGTGCGGGAAGACCACCCTCTTGAGGCTGGTGGGGGGATTGGAGGCACCCTCCTCGGGAAGGATCACCATAGACGGCAAAAGCCCCGATCCCTCCCTTCACCGCCTGGGCTTCGTCTTCCAAGAGGACTCCCTCTTCCCCTGGAGGACCGTGTGGGAGAACGTGAGGTTCGGGAGGGAGGTGAGGGGGATGGAGGGGGAAAGGGAGGTGGGGGAGCTGCTGGAGAGGATGGGTCTGAGGGGCTTCGAGTGCTGCTACCCCCACCAGCTCTCGGGGGGAATGAAGCAGAGGGTGGCCATAGCCAGGGCGTTGGCCGTGGATCCGGACCTCCTCCTCATGGATGAGCCCTTTGCCAACCTGGATGCCCAGACCAGGTGGATCCTCCACCAAGACCTCACCAGAATCTGGGAGGAGGTCAGGAAGACCATCCTCTTCGTGACCCACAACGTGGAGGAGGCCCTCTACCTCTCCGACAGGGTCCTGGTGCTCACCTCCAGGCCCGCCAGGGTGAAGAGGGTGCTGAGGGTGGGGCTGCCCAGGCCCAGAGATAAGCTCAGCGTAGGGCTGGTTAAGCTGAGAAAGAAGGTGGTGGAGCTCCTCCGGGAGGAGGTACCCTACCTCTGAGATCCGGAGCGCCAGAGCCCCATCTTCCTCCACATCAGAAAGAACAGGACGAGGAAGAGGAGGAGAATCCCCAGGGTGAGGGAATAGAGGAGGGAAGCTTGCTCCGAGCCGTGGCCCCTCAGGGGGAGGAAGAGGAGGCCGTAGAGGGGAAGGATGAGAAGGAACATCAGGGGCATCCCCCTCACGTAGTCCTCCACCGCCGGAGTGCGGAGCTCCGGGTCCACCACCCTGCAGAGGGCTATACCCGAGTCCATCGTCCCGGTGAGGGTGCCGTAGGTCACCAGCGTCCTCTCGAACCGGTAGTTCCTCCAGACCCTGCGCGGGAGCCAGAGGAAGGCCAGAACCGTGACCAATCCCCCTATCAGGGAGAGGAGGAGGAGAGGGAGAGCATAAGCCCTGAGGGCGGGGAGGGAGATGGCGGCCACGGAGGCGGCCACGGCGTAGTCCACGCAGACCCCTGCCAGGTGCTTCTGGACCCCTGGGGAGATCAGGAAATCCGTTCCCGTCCTCTCCATGAGTTTCCTCACCACCATCCCCATCACCACCGTTATCACGAACATGGCCCCCCAGGCCGTGTTGTCCGAGCCCAAGGAGAGGAGCTTGACCACCAGGTAGGCTAGGGCGTAGACCAGGCCACAGAGGGCCACCTGCAGGCTGAGGGTGTCCACCGCCTCGGAGGAGGAGACCTCCTCCCCCAAGGGCTTCCTTCCCTTCCTAGGCAGGATACCCGTCCACACCTCCCTCGGAACCCTGCGGAGGTCCCTGAGGAGGGACGCCCTGCCCCTCCTCACTCCCACGTTGAGCCAGACTACTCCCACCCCGTAGGCCCAGAGGAAGCCCACCGCCCCGAAAATCAGACCCACCTCCCCCCCGTGCACGAACCCCCTTCCCTCCCAGGAGGAGCCGAAGGAGAAGGCTTGCCCCGGTCCCGAGGCATATCCAATCGCCATGAGGGAACCGAAGTTGGGGAAGAGATCGGGGAACAGGGTGTCCATGAGGAGGAAGGTCAGGGAAAAGCCCACCAGTAGCTGCAAGGCGAAGACGAAGGACATCAGGATTCCCGTGCTGGCTGCCTGCCCGTAGCCCTTCCCCCTCGTCACCATCCCCAGGGCCAGGGAAGCGAAGGTTAGGTTGAGGAGGTGGTAGATAAGGTTCTCCAGGTGGTGGAAGGAGATCAATCCCAGGACCTGGGCCAGGAGGAAGCCGAGGAACCCGGCCACCAGGGCGTTGGGCAGGAGGAGCCTCTGCAGGAGCCGTACCTTCACCCGAAGGAAGGTGGCAACCAGTAGGAGCAGGCTCAGGAGGACGAAGTCGAAGACCAGGGACCAGCTTATCTCCAAGCTCTCACCTTCTCTGAGGGCCCCTCTTTAAAATAGTATGTTTTTTATGGACAAAGAGGAAAAGTTTTTGGGATGCCCGCCCTCCAGAAGTGGGAGGAGGTACTCAACTCCGCCCTGGACTCGGACGAGAAGTTCAGGGAAACCCTGAAGAGGGTGCTCAGGGAGTACCGCCTCGACATGAAGGAGTTCAGCAAGCTGTCGGGCGTTTCGGAGAGCTCCCTCTACAAGATCCTCTCAGGACACAGGGCCAATCCTAGGCTCTCCACTCTCCGGGACATCCTCCGCACCCTCCGGAACCTGGAGAACCCGAAGGAGGGAGAGCCCTTCATCGCCCTGATCGCATCCCGCCCCTCCCTCGATTCCCTTAACACCACTCACGTGACGGTGGGAGGGCTCAGGATAAGGATAAAGGGATACGGAGCCGCCAGCATCGAAGATGCCATCGTGTCCGCCCTCAACGCCGAGCAGGAGGGGGCCAGGGCCATCGTTTGCGGGCCCGTGGTGGCCACCATCTTGGAGAAGATCGTCCGGATACCCATCTCCTCCTGTCCCGTCTCCCTCTGCAACCAGCCCCTCTTGGAAGCCGCCAGAAACGCCGCCAAGAAGATAGCGGAGGAGAACAAGGAGCTGGGTAAAAAGAGGACCCGCGACTGAAAGCCGCAGGCGGTAGAATTAAATACGACCTTTTCCTTAAATATCGATGCCCGGGGTGGAATCCGAGCTCTTTTTGGCTGGCATGCGCAGCTTTTTGAACGTCCTCCTGAGCAACGTGGAAGCCGATCCCCAGTTCCAAGAGAAAACCAGGGGGAAGGACTTCTCCCTCTGCAACGTGATAAGGGTTCCCCCGTCCTTCAAGGAGAAGGGTATTGAGGACGCCTACCTGCGCCTCCACCTCTCGGAGGGAAAGGTGGAGGCTGAGGTGGCCACCAGCCTCCCCCAGGCGGATGTGGTCCTGGAGGGGGACTGGGAGACTTGGAAGAGGGTGATCTCCGGCCAGGAGGAGCTATCCAACGCGGTGGTGGAGGGGAAGATCCAGGTGGCGCAGGGGGCCGAGAAGATGGACTTTGAAATCATCTCCCTCGTCGCCAACGCCATGATGCGCTCCACCGTTCCCCTGGATGTCTTCAAGCTGATAGAACCCTCCTGAAACTCACGGACTCGGGAGCCGAAAGCCCTCCTCCTCCAGCCCAAGCTCCCTTAGCTTCTCCTGGGTGGGGAGACCGGTGGACTCGTCCCATCCCCTCTCCCGGTAGTAATCTCCCAGGAACCTCTCCAGGTCCTCCTCCGAGAGGACCACCTCTGCGTAGTAGTCCCTGAGGACCACCTCCCCGTCCGGCGTCCTCCTGGGAAGGAGCCAGATCCTAGAGCAGCGGTAGTCCTCCTTGGTGAAGCCCTCCTCCGCGTTAGCCATCTTCCAGTAGGTGAAGATCCTCTCCCCCGCCCTCCTGAGTTCCCCCACCCCCACCTCCCTCCCCGTCACCAGGGAGTAGAGCTCGGCCGCCTGCCTGAGGTTGAGGTACCTCAACCCCAGGAAGCCCCAGAGGGCGTGCACGATGCAGGTGCCCAGGCTGTTGTAGACCGCCATCCTGTCCTCCGCGTACCTGGCGTACCTTCCGGGGTTGAAGCCGGTGGGACCGCTGAAGACCCTGCTCAGCTCCTCCTCCGAGAGGCCCATGTCCCTGGCATCCACCTCCCTCAGCACCTGCAGGTCTATCATGGGCACGGTGTAGAGGGACTGGGTGCCCCCGTGGTGGGGCCTGGGTGAGGTGAGGTGGGAGAAGGCCTGGGGGTGAAGCCTGGTGAACCTGGCATCCTGAATCGCGTCCACCCCCCTGAAGAGGCCCGTCCCCTCCTCGAAGTCCTCCGGATCCAGCCCCAGCCTCTCGGCGGCCGGGTACCAGCCGTCCGACAGGTCCCCCCCGAAGCCCTCCCTCCCCGCGATCTGCCTGAAGAGGAGGAGGTAGGTTTCGAAGCTTCTCTCCAGCCTCTCCTTCAGCTTGCCCTTTTTGGAGGCCCTGGTAACCCAGTTCACCAGCTGGCTGGTGGTGAAGTAGCACATCCCCTCCCGATTGCACAGATCCAGGAGGGCCACCGCATCCCTGGGGTCCTCCAGCTCCAGCCTCTGCCCCACCCTGGCGGGAAGCATGTAGGAGCCGGTGTAGGTGGAGAGCCCGGCATGCCTCCCCTCCCTGATGTGGAAGTCCACCCTGCAGGCCATGGGACATCCCCAGCAGGAGGAGTTCGCTCCCCCCTTGAACTCCAGCCACCTCTCCGGACCGTAGAGGTCGTTCCACTTCGAGTACTCCCACACCCCTTCCCTCACCAGGGGGGAATGGGCGGCCCAGCCCGCCGTGATGCCCAGCACCCTCCACTCCGGCAGGATGGGATTCCTCTCTATGTCCTTCCTCCACCCCCTCACCACCTCCGAGAGCTCCTCCTCCCTCGCCACCCTCACCTTCCCCTCCCCCCTCACCACCACGGCCTTCAAGTTCTTGGAGCCCATCACC
>Ga0197143_1002053_pt1 | contig 15658 bp, 15 predicted proteins | sample GBS70_MetaG_FD_148603 | JGI IMG/M metagenome (GOLD analysis project Ga0197143, IMG submission 148603) | Sediment microbial communities from Great Boiling Springs, Gerlach, Nevada, United States - GBS 70_MetaG | ecosystem: Environmental > Aquatic > Thermal springs > Hot (42-90C) > Sediment...
AGAAATTAAGGATTTAAAAGTTGACGGAGTTTTTATTCATATTGGTTTAAAACCTAATACAGAGTTTGTTCCTGATGAATGGCAAATAAAAAATGAATATGGAGAAATAATTATTAACGAACTTTGTCAAACAAAAATTCCTGGTCTTTTTGCTGCTGGCGACGTAACCAATATCCCACATAAACAAATTGGCATTGCTGTCGGCCATGGCATTATTTCTGCTTTAGAAGTAGTAAAATATTTAAACTCAAGTGACAGACAGGTAGGATAAAAAATAGAAAATAATAAATGAAATTGTCAATCTCGGGACGTGCGACGTCAATAGATTTTTATATTTTTAGTACAAGTAAGTTTCATATTCGTATAAGTTCACTGTATAGTTGTTCGCATGGGTTCGCTTTATTTATTTGGTTGCTTAGTAAAGGGCTTTGATTTTCGCGTCAGAAAGGGCGCGGTTGTAAATGCGAACTTCGTCGATGAGACCTTTATACCATCCTTAATCTGCACTTTTTTTCAATATTTCTGAGGTCATTGATTCTTTGAGTATCTCTGCCTCTTAGAGTTTTTGTTTTTCATATTTTTGTATTAGGTAATTTAGAGAAATATCTTCAGGAATATCACGAACAGGAAGATAAAATTTTTTGAACTTTCTATCTGTTTTTGCTAAAGCAGAGATTAGTGATTTTATTTCTTCTAGACTTAGGTTTTGGGCCTTTAATTTCAATCTTTGTAAATAATAATCGTTAGTTTTAATTTTGTTTATTTTCCCGATTTTAATTAAATAAATTTTTAACAAAGAATGAAAAAGAAGACTTAAAGCTTTTAAAGTTTCAATTTTGCCACTGCTTTTATCTTCTAAAATAAATTTTTTAAAATGATGAATAAATAATGGCCAGTTTCGATCTAAAAAATAATCTTGTATTTTGAAAACATTTGTTTGAAAACGCAAAAGTTGCCTGAAATCATCAGGGGTGGGATTTTTAGTTAAAAGAGAAATTCTGTCAAGATCAGCTAACAAAAGATCGAGATTTTCTTGATAATTTTCTTTTAAAAATTTAATAACTTCTAAAGAAAGCTTAAGCCCTTTTTCCAAAGCATAATTTTTAATAAACTCTTCTAAATTCCTTTTTGTTGGTGGCTGAAGATGGAAAATTTTAAATTTTATTTTATTTTTTCTTAATTGATCTAAAAACTCAGTTGGTTCCTGAGGAAAAATTAAAATAAAATTGTTTTGACTATTTTTAAAAAATTCTATAAAGACGGAGATTTCATTATTTTTTAATTTATTTAAATTTTTTAAAATAATATCCTTTTTCTTTGACCATAAAAACCGATTAGTAATTTTTTGCAAATCTAAAAAGAACTCCTGAAAATTATTTTGATAACTTAAGGAGATATTTTGGGAACTTAGCTGATGAATTTTTCTTTCAATCAAAGATAGATTTTGGCCAATAAGAACATAGATGGCCATTAATTATTTAACTGCTTCTTTTAGATCTTTAGCAGGCGTGAAACGAGGAACTCTTTTGGCAGGAAGCTCAATTTTTTCTCCTGTTTTTGGATTAATAGCCGTCCTTGCTTTTCTTTCTCTAACTTTAAATGTGCCTAGGCCAACAATTTTAACCTGGGCCCCTTGTTTAAGATTGTTAGTAATTTCTTGAACCAACCAGGTAAGAATTTCGGTTGCCTCTTTCTTGGTTATATTAAATTTTTCGACCATTTTTTGTACTAAATCTCTGACTTTGACAATATTTCCTTTGGCCATATTTTAAATAAATTTTTAAAACCGACCAACCTCTTATATTTTACAATAAGATCTTAAAAAATCCAAATTTTTAGCGAGCATATTCCACAGCTCTATTTTCCCTAATGACCACAACCTTGATTTCCCCTGGAAATTTCACGTCTTTTTCTATTTTTTTAGCTATTTCTTTAGCCAAATTATAAATCTGGAGGTCGCTCACTAAATCAGATTTAACAAAAACCCTTAACTCCCTACCGCCTGCAGTAGCAAAGCACTTTTCCACACCAGGAAAAGAAGAGGCAATTTTTTCTAAATCTTGCAATCTTTGAAGATAAAATTCAAATGTTTCTCTTCTTGCTCCTGGACGACCAGCTGACAAAATATCCGCAGCCAAAACAATATAAGCATAAGGGTTGGCAAAGGGATAGGTTTCGTGATGCGACCTCATGCCTAAAATTACTTCTTCTTCAATATTATATTTTTCTAAAATTCTTATACCAATTTCCAGATGACTTCCTTCAATCTCATGGGTTACAGCTTTACCAATATCATGTAAAAAAGCTGCCTTTTTGGCAATATAAGGATTAAGACCAAATTCTTCGGCAATCATCTTAGCAATATAGGCCACTTCAATTGAATGTTGTAAAACATTTTGGCCATAACTATATCTAAATTTCAGTCTTCCCATAAGTAAAATAATTTCTTGGGGCAAGTCGAAAAGACCAACTTCATAAGCTGCATTTTTCCCAGCCTCTTCGATTATTTTTTCAATCTCTTCTTTAGCTTGAGCGACTTTTTCTTCAATGGTTACTGGATTGATTCTACCATCTTTAATCAATTTTTCTAAAGCTACGCGGGCAATTTCTCTTCTTATTGGATCAAAAGAAGATAAAACGACAATATCGGGGGTTTCGTCAATAATAATTTCTACTCCTGTTAAATTTTCAAAATGTTTAATATTCCTGCCTTCTTTACCTATAATTCTTCCTTTCATTTCCTCGCTGGGTAGATTAACAACCGTTGTTGTCACTTCACTAACCACGGATCGAGCACAGCGGGGTAAGGTCTCCAAAATTATTTTCTTTGCTTCTTCCTCAATAACTGTTAATTCTTTTTGTTTCAGCTTCATTAATCTGGACATAATTTCCTCTTCCTCTTCTTTTTCGATCTTTTCAAACAAAATCCTTAAAGCTTCTTCTCTGGTAAAACCGCTAATTTTTTCAAGGGTTTCTTCTAAAAATTCTTCTTTTTTCTTAAGATCGGCCTCAAGAACAGAAAGTTGATTTGCTTTTTCTAATAATTCTTTCTCCTTATTAACTAAAACCATTTCTCTCTCATCTAGAACATTCTCTCTTTGACTTAACCTTTTTTCTCTTTGGGTGATATCTTCTAAAATTCTTTCTCTTTCTTTTTTTGCTTCCTCAATAATAATTAAGGATTTTTCTCGAGCCTCAGCAATAATACTTTCCGCCTCTTTCTTTTTAAGTTCAACCTTTTCTTGAATTTCTTGAAGCTTAGATTCTCCCTTTTTTAAAATCAAAAGCTCTCTTAAAAAATATCCAAGGAGAATTCCCAAAAAAGTAAATAAAAATTCAAGCATTAATTCTTTAAGTAAAAGCCTTTATTAACCAATTAACTTTGACCTTATATAATATAATAATTTTAACCGATGAGAAAGAAAAAGGTTGCTTTATTAATTTTAGATGGCTGGGGCCAAGGAGAGGAAAGCATCTATAATCCTTTTCGTTTAGCTAAAACTCCTAATTTAGATTATTTCCAGAAAAATTATCCCTTTTGTCTTTTAAATGCTTCTGGCTATGCCGTGGGTTTGCCAACAAATGAGCCCGGTAATTGTCAAATCGGCCATCTTACCATTGGTACAGGAATTATATTCTATCAACATTTAATTAGAATTAATTTAGCTATTGAAAGTGGAGAGTTTTTTAAAAATGAAAAGCTACGTCAGGTTTTTAATCATTGTCGAGCTTTTAATTCTAGACTTCATCTCATTGGTCTTTTAAGTGAGAGAAATAATATTACTGAGTTTAACCATATAATTGCTCTATTAGAATTTGCTCAAAAAGAAAACTTTGACAAGGTTTATTTACATTTTTTTACTGACGGTATTGACTCGCCACCAAAATCAGCTTTGAATTTAATTGAAAAACTAATAAAAATTCAGAAAGATAAAAATTTGCCAGGGAAAATAGCTACTTTATGCGGTCGATTTTATGCTCTAGATAAAACTAATAATTATTTTTTAAGAACACAAAGGGCATTTTTACTTTTAGTTGAAGGCAAAGGAAATTTTGCTGAAAATCCTGAAGAAGTTTTAAAGAAAAAGTATGAAGAACCAGATTTTAATGATAGTCTTTTGGAACCAACCATTTTTGATAAGAATGGTATTATTAACAACAATGACGCTATCTTGTTTTTTCATCATGAAGCTAAAGATATTTTTCAGTTAGCTAATTCATTTTTAAATCCAAATTTCCAAGAATTCAAAAGGCCAGTAAGAAAAAATCTTTATATTACTTCTTTCGTTAAATACTTAGAAGACATCGACTATCCTGTAATTTTTGAAGAAAAAAAAATTAAAACTAATTTAAGCCGCGTCATTGCTGAAAATAAATTAAAGCAAATAAAAATTATTGATGAGACAAGGAAAGAACTTCTAAGTTTTTATTTCAACGGTTTTTTTGAAGAAAAGCATACTGGTGAGGTTTTTAAATTCTTACCTCCTTTTAGTGATGAAGAAAAAGATTTCAAGAGTAAGACAAAGGAATTTTTTGATTATTTAAAAATAACTCTTAAAGAAGGGGTTTTTGACCTTATTGTAGCTAGTTTAGCCACTTTTGATATCGTTGGCCACAAAGGGGATTTTAGGTTGGCTATTTCTATTATTGAAGAAATGGATAAAAATTTAGAAGAACTATATAAAGTAGGTTTAGAAAATAACTATTCAATCATTTTAACTTCTGATCATGGTAATATTGAAAAAATGATTGAAGCGAAATCTGGCAAAAAAGAAACTTTACATAATTTAAGCCCTGTTCCTTTTTATCTGATTGATAAGGATTATTATCGAGAAAAATCTAAAGAAGAGTTATTATTTTTTAAAAGAAAAGTTCTTGGCTCATTAGCGGATGTTGCGCCAACAATCTTAGATTTAATGGGAATTGAAATTCCCCAAGAATTTGTAGGTAAAAGTCTTTTAAGATATTTTTAAAAAAAATGGACCTTCAGCAAAAAATCAAAAATATTTCTCAGGGACCAGGAGTTTATCTTTTCAAAGATAAAGATGGAAGGGTTTTGTATGTTGGAAAAGCAAAAAATTTGAAAAAAAGAATCCAACAATATTTTTTTTCGTATTCTTTAAAAATAAAAAAACTTTTAAAAGCAGTTAGCGATCTTGAAGTCATTGAAACTAAAAGTGAAGCTGAGGCAATTTTTAAAGAAAGTGACTTAATTAAAAAACTCAACCCTCCCTTCAATCAGCTTTTAAGAGATGATACTCGTTATTTCTATTTGGTTTTCACTAAAGAAATTTTACCAAAAGTTTTTATTACCCACCAACCAGAAAAATTTAAATTTAAAGAAATTATTGGCCCATTTTTCGAAGGAACTTCTTTAAAAGAAATTTTAAGAATCATTAGAAAGGAGATCCCTTTTTGCACCTGTAAAGAAAAACATTTAAGAACTTGTTTAAATGCAGAATTAGGACTTTGTTTTGGTTGGTGCTGTTTAAAAAATACTAAAATCGAGAATAAAGAAATAAAAATTTATAATCAAAACTTAATTCTCATTAAAAAAATCCTTACCCAGGATTTGGGAATTTTGAAGAAGACTCTTTTAACAAAAATAAAAAATTTTTTGGCCAAGAATGAAATTGAAAAGGCTCAAAAATTAAAACAGGTTTTTGTAGCCATAGAAAAATTAGAAATGAACCAGGGCCTGATCAAGGATGAAAGTATTTTTATTGAAGCAGAAACAAGAAAAATTTTACTTCAACTTAAAGAAGTTTTCCATTTACAAACTCTACCACACTTAATTGAGGTTTGTGATATCTCCCATTTTGCTGGTAAGGAAAAAGTTGGTATTTTAGTTTCTTTTCTTGATGGTCTTTATCAACCACATCTTTTAAAAAAATTTAAAATTAAAACAGTTATGAACCCTGATGACCCAAAAATGATTTACGAAGTTATTAGTAGAAGATTAAAACATAAAAATTGGGGGATTCCTGATCTCTTCTTGATTGATGGTGGGAAAATACAATACAAAATGGCAAAAAAAGCAATCGAAGAAAATAACCTTAAAATTGATGTTTTAGCTTTAGCTAAACCCAAAGAAGAGGTTTACTATGACTTTGACAAGAAAGTGCCTTTAAGGAATTATCCTTTATTAAGGAATTTTATTTTAAGTCTTGATAAAAAAGCTCACCAACTTGTGTTAAAATATCATCAAAAGAAAAGAGAGGCGAAATTAATAAAAAGTTAAAAATGCTTAGTATTATTCAGGTCATTCTTTCCTTAATTATTGTTGTCTTAATTTTAATTCAACAAAGAGGAACAGAAGGAGGAGCTTTGTTCGGTAATCAAACACAATTTTTTCTTAAAAGACGAGGATTGGAAAAGTATCTTCATTATTTTACCTGGGTAACCATTATACTTTTTGTTTTTGTTTCTCTTTTAAAAGTAATTAACTAATGAAAACTTTCCTAAAGTTAAAAAAAATAATCCTTGCCGAAAGGACTATCGATGTTTTAATTATTATTCTTTTTTTAGTTGGTCTTTTCTTCTTGGTTTATTACCTTCAACTAACTCAGCCTTTAAACCCTAAATATGGCGATTTTTATCGAGAAGGCTTATTTGAACCGGTTGACTCTCTTAATCCGATTTTACCTAAAAATGAGAGCGAAAAATCAATTTTAAATATTATTTATCCTCCCTTGATTGAATTTGACAACGGAAAAGTAATTTCCAAATTTTTGAATTCCTATTATTTTTCTCCTGACAAATTAACTTTAAGTCTTGAACTTAAAGATTTAAAATGGAGTGACGGTAGTAAACTTACCACCGATGATTTAGCTTTTTCTTTTGAGCTTTTCAAAAAATATTCCTCTCCAGAAATTGTTGCTAGTTTTAAAAATGCTCAAATAAAGATCATTGATGAAAGAAAAGCTGAGATTAATTTAAGTCTTAATGATAACTATTTTTTATTTAATTTAACTAACTTTAAAATCTTGCCTTTTAAAAACTTTTCCGGTTTAAATCTTGAAAATTTTGATAAACAAGTTTTAAAAATTGGCAGTGGACCATTTGTTTTTGACTCAATAAAAACAAAAGATGAAATAACCATCATTAAACTTAAAAGAAATGAGTTCTATAAACCTAAACCTTATCTTGAAGAAATTTACTTTTATGTTTTTCCTTCAACCAAAAGGGCCTTTGAGGCATTAATTTTAAAGGAAATCGATGGTTTAGCTGGCTTAAATTATTTAGAATTTCCTAAAAATATTTTTGCTAATTATAAAGTTCACAAAATAGTTTTACCAAGAATTATTGGGATTTTCTTTAATAGTCAAAAAGTGGATAAAAAAATTATAACTGAACTTGAAAACAAAATCAGTCGCGAAGAAATTAGTAAAGAAATATTTAAAAATAATGCCGAGGTAAGCTATGGCATCTTTTCAACTACCATAAGAAAAGTTTTCTCTTTGCCTGACTCTTACCACAAAAGCAATCAAGAAATTTCAAATAGCAATCAACCCTTACCTTTAAAATTAATTGTTCCTACTTCTTATTTTTATCCTGAAATTTCCCGTTATCTTAAAGAAAAATATCGCCTCGAAACAGTATTTGTTGAACCAGAAAATTTAAATGAAATTTTAGCAAATAAAGATTATCAAGCAATTTTAACTGGTCTTAATTATAGTCATCCCCCTTTTCTTTCTACATTTTTCTCCAAATTAGGCTATAATATAAATAATTTAGACAATCTTGAATTAGAAAGATTATTTCAACAATTAATTACCGATCCACAAATAAAAATGAATGAAAAATTAAAAGAAATCGAAGAAAAAATCCTAGCCACTAAATCAAATATTTTTTTACTTAATCCTTATTATTTTTATCTGGTGAGTAAAAAAATATCAGGTTTCGATCAATTTTACTTAACCAATCAATCTTCTCGGTTTGTCAAAATTGAATTTTGGTACAGAAAATGAAAATTGATATTTTTAAAGAAAAAGCGTTTGATTTATTAATAATTAATAATAAAAGTGTTAGTTATTTCAAAATTACTAAAGAAAAAAGAAAAATAAAAGTCCTAAAAAATGAAAAAGTCGAAGTGCAAATTTTTTCCCATGGAGTATTTTACTTTGCCAATTTAGAATCAGCTTTAAGTATTATTCTTAAAAAACACAAATTAACCGAGCTAGGTATTATATTAAATTTACCCAACATAATCTTTCAAAAAGTAAACCTGGGTGGAGCCACAGCTCCCAAAGAGGCTCTTTTAAATTATTTAAAGACAAATTTCTTTTTGCCAATTGAAAAATATTCTCTCTTTTATAAACAAGACAGATATAGAACCTTACCGACTTTATCTACATTTAATGTTTTTCTTATCTCTAAGGAAATCATTAATTCTCTTTTGGTTATTATTGAAAAATATGGTTTAATTCCTATTTTTATCACTTCATCAATAGAAATATTCTTTCAGTATCTTCTAAATAAAGCAATTCTTAGTTTTAACGAAGAATATTTAGCCTTTCTTTTAGAAGAGGGCACTCTTTTAGTTTTTTTAATTAGCAATTTAAGACTGGAGAAAGTTATCTTAGAAGAATATGATCCAGAAAAATTAAATCTTGATTTGCTTATTTCAAGAATTTATGACTATCTGAAACCAGAACTCAAACCAACAACAAAAATTATTTTCTTTATGGAAAAGAGGGATTTTCCGGAAATACTTCAGCAAAAAATGTTTTTTTCTACTTCGTCAATTAATATTTTTCTTGAGGGAGGTTATTTTACTTTTATGAATGTTCTATCTGAAAAACCAATAATTGATTTTTCTCCTTTAAAAAATTATGTTGCTTATTTTTTGAATAGAATACCATCAGCAATTATTTTTATCTCCACCTATCTTCTTATCTTATTATTTTTGACTTCAACTTCTTTTTTTGTCTTTCAAAATATATTTAAAAAAGAAATTAAAAGTTTGACTTCTGAAATAAAAATCTTTTCGCCCAAAGAAGATTTGCAAACTCAATTAGAAAACTTTAAAAAATTAGTCTCTCAATTAAACCCAGATATTTTTTATAGATTTTCCTCCTTAGAAAAAATTAAAAATATTCCTGGTTTAGAATCTTCATCTTTCTCTCCACAAAGCTTGATTTTTTCCTTAAAAGTTGAAAACACTGAAGCTGAGGGAATAAAATTTCAAATAAGTCAAGATTTTCCTCAAGCTAAATTGATCGAAGAAAGTACTATAGAAAATCAGGTCTTATTAAAATATAGTTTTTAAAAATGAAAAAGTGCGAAATTTGTAACAAAGGTAAGAAATTAATTATTAAAAGAAAAAAATTAAGAGGCAAGTACAATCCTGTAAAAAAAGCTTGGCAAAAACCAAATCTTCAATGGTTAAAAATTAATAATAAAAAGATTTTGGTTTGCAAAGATTGTCGTCGTCTCATTTTGAAAGGAAAGGTAAGTTAATTGCTTTCAAAAGATCCTCGGAAATTAAAATAACCCTTTCGTCTTCGAGAGCCTCGCCAAATTTATCTTTTTTCTCTTTTTCAAGATGAAGTGGGTCTTTTTGAGCTAAAATTTGTTTTCGGAAAATCAAGCTTTCTTCCTCTGTTCTTTTAACTAACATTTGAAAATTTTTTAATTCTTTTTTATAAGGAAGATTCTTTTTATATTCTTGAAAATATTCACGGCCCGCCAAAATAACTAAAATAAACAAAATAAGACTTGTTATTTTCCAAAAATTAAATTTTGATATTTTCATAATAATTAATTTTAAGATTTTCCCAAACCACCGTAATTAAAGAAATAATCCAATTTTGATAATTAAATTTATTAACATAAAAACTAGCAATTTTTTCAATTTTCCTAAACTTCTTTTTATTAAAATGAATTTCAGGTATAAATTCTGATGCCCTGGCCAAGGATTTAACCTCAACAAAATTAACTAAATTTTTCTTTAAAGCAATAAGATCAATTTCACCAAACCGGTGAAAGGAGAAGTTACGTTCAATAATTTTATAACCCTGATTTTTTAAAAACTCAGCAGCAAGATCCTCAGCTAATTTTCCTATTTTCTCTTTCATTAATAACAAAATTAATTACTTTTCCTTTAACAAAAACAATCTTTTTAATTTTCTTATTTTTAAGGTATTTTTCGTATAAAGGCAATGCTTTTACTTTTTCTTTAATCTCTTTTTCGATTAGAACTTCTTTATCGGCAGAAAGGATTCCTCTTTTTTTACCATTGATCTGAACAACGAATTGAAAAGTTTTCTTCTTTAAAAGTTTCTCATCATATTTTGGCCATGGTTCATAATCAAGAAGTCCTTTTTTACCAAGCTGGGACCATAGTTCTTGACTTATAAAAGGAGCAAAAGGAAAAAGTAATTTAAGAAAATTTAAAAATACATCTTTAAAATAAGGATTCTTATCTTTTTCAATTTTTTTTCTTAATAAACCTTCAAATACCATCATTTTAGCAATAACCACATTAAATCTTAATTTTTTAATTCCCTCTGTTACCTCGTAAATTAAATTGTTTAAAGCCAATTCAATTTCTTTATCAACCACAAACTTCTTTCGGGAAGATATTTTTTTTATCTTTTGACCCAGCTGCCAAATTCTATTTAAAAATCTAAAAACCCCTTTAATAGCGTCTGTTGACCAAGGCTTTTCTGCTTCTAATGGTCCTAAAAACATCTCATACATCCTTAAAGTATCAGCACCGTACTTTTTAATCACATCATCAGGATTAATAACATTACCTCTTGATTTTGACATTTTCTGACCATCAGGACCTAAAATTAGTCCTTGATTAAATAATCTTTGAAATGGTTCTTTGTTTGGCACCCAACCAATATCATATAAAAATTTGTGCCAAAACCTAGCATACAATAGATGAAGTACGGCATGTTCAGCCCCACCTACATACAAATCAACAGGTAGCCAGTATTTTAGCTTTCGTTTATCCCAAACAATTTCATATCTAAACTTCCTGCTTCCTACTTTTGGCTTTTGATTTTTCTTTAATATATATGCTAAATAATACCAGCAAGAGCCAGCCCATTGAGGCATAGTATGTGTTTCTCTTTCAGCAGGAGAACCACACTTAGGACATTCTGTTTGCACCCATTTTTTTATATTTTTCAAAGGAGACTCACCTGTTCCCGTTGGTTCATAACTTTTAACTTTGGGTAAAGTTAAAGGTAAATCTTTTTCTTTTAAAGGTACAACGCCACATTTTGGGCATCTAACAAGAGGGATTGGTTCGCCCCAATATCTTTGACGAGAAAAAACCCAATCTCTTAATTTATAATAAACAGCTTTTTTGGCTAAATTTTTTTCAATCAAATCTTTACCGATTATTTCTCTTGCTTCCTTGCTTTCTAGCCCTGAGTAACCGCCTGAGTTAACCAAAATACCATCTAAAACAAATGGCAAGCTAGTATTCTTCTTTTGTAATGGTTTAATGACTTGAATAATATCTAAACCAAATCTTTTAGCAAAATTATAATCTCTTTCATCATGAGCAGGAACGCCCATAATAGCACCTGTTCCATATTCAGACAAAACATAACTACTAATCCAGATAGGAATTCTTTTATTGTTTAATGGATGGATAGCATAACTTCCAGTAAAAACCCCAGTTATTTCTTTTTCATAAATGCCAAATTTTTTCTTTTTAATTTCATCCTGAATATAATTTTCAACATTTAAAAGATATTCTGGATGAGTAATTTTCAAAGCTAAAGGGTGCTCAGGTGATAAAACTATAAAGGTGACACCATAAATGGTATCTAATCTTGTTGTAAAAACACTAATTTTTTCATTTAAATTTTCCAAAGAAAATAAAACTTCATACCCTTCGCTTTTCCCTATCCAATTTCTTTGCATCTCTTTGATGTTTTCTGGCCAGTCAAGTTCATTTAAATCTTCTAAAAGTCTATCAGCATAGAGAGTAATTTTAATGTGCCATTGTTTTAAAAATTTAATTTCTGTTTGACTACCGCAACGGTCACACCTGCCTCCTACAGCTTCTTCGTCAGCTAAGCCAGTTTTACAAGAAGGGCAAAAATTAATTGGCGCCTCTTTTTCATAAACCAATCCTTTCTCGTACATTTTTAAAAACATAAGTTGTGTCCATTTATAAAATTCTGGATCAGTAGTAGAAATTTCTCTTTGCCAATCATAACTAAAACCAACTGATCTTAATTGTTTTCGAAATCGCTCAATATATTTAGGAACAAAAGTTAAAGGATTCTTTTTTATTTTTATAGCAAAATTTTCTGTAGGCAGGCCAAAAGCATCATAACCCATAGGATGTAAAACATTATAACCATTCATCCGATAAAATCTACTTAAAATATCTGTGGCTGTATAGCCCTCAACATGACCAACATGTAAACCTTCGCCCGAGATATAAGGAAACATATCCAAAATATAAATTTTTGGTTTTTTATCAAAATCAATTGCTCGCCACATTGAAAATTTCTTTCTTTGCCAAATCCTTTGCCACTTTTTTTCGATTTTTTTAAAATTAATTCTCATTATAATATTTATTTTACCATAAATGTGGTTTATAATTTTAGTAAAATATTATGGAAATAAAATGGAAAACTTATAGCCATATTTATCATCCCTATGGTGATTTAATTTGGCACTTATTTTGGGGTGTTGTTATTGGTGCCACTTTAGTTTGGGCAATCTCAGCTCGAGATTTCTGGCTTTTAGTTGTTTCTTTTCTGGCTTTAATTTTTTTCTTTCATCCTAAATTCTATGAACCAAAATTGATGGAGATCAAGATGAACGAGAAAGGAATTTTCATTGATAAAAAATTTTATCCTTGGGAAAAATTCCATGGTTTCGAAATTTTTAGCAATGAATTAAGAAAATTTGTTTTCCTTTTTCCCAACAAAATCTCTCTTGGTCTTCATTTTCCTTTAGAGGAATTTTTTGTCAGCGAAGAAGAGGTAAGAAATTTTATGAAAAAATTTTTAGAAGAATACCAAGGCAAAGTCCCCTTTTTGGATAGATTATATAGAAGTTTTTATTTATAAATTAAATATTTTTAATTTTGCGCTGGGAAGGATTCGAACCTTCGACCCCCGTCTTATAAGGACGGTGCTCTAACCGCTGAGCTACCAGCGCTTATTCTATTTTTATCTCAACTCTTTTCACTTGCTTTTCACTTTTCTTAGGAATCTTAATCATCAAAATACCATTATGGTAGTAAGCTCTAATATTTTCTAAATCTAAATCCTTAGGCAAAATAATTGTTCTTGAAAATGGTCCCCAAAAACATTCTTGGTGTTCATAAAGAGATGGGTCAATATTTTCTGGAGGCAATCTTTCTCCTTTGATCATTAAAACATCACCGTCCACTAAAATCTCGATATTTTCTAAACTGGCCCCGGCTATTGGTGCTACAATAACTAAATCATCATCTTTAAAATAAACATCGAGGGTCAATGTTCCTTCTTTCTTTTCTTCATTCATTCTTAGCCAAATAATTTAATTCACTAAGAACGACCAAAAATGTTGCCCATAAAATTGGCAAAACCAAAATAAAGCCTGGTGGTAAACTAATTATAAGATAATTATACAAAAAATGCAACAATGTCCCAGAAAGAAAGGAAATAATAAAAGGGAAAATTCTTTTCGTTTTTACAAGAAAAGCATAACCATAACCAATTAAGGACGAAGCTAAAATATGAAGCAAATTAGCACCGAAAAATCGATAAGTTAAAACAGGAATGACGCTTATTGTTTTTGCCCTTAGGACTAAAAAGAGATTTTCAAAAAAAGCAAAACCTAAAGCAGAAAACATCATATAAATCATAGCATCAACAGGCTCGTCAAAAACCTTTTGAGGAAAGATTAAAAGCCATATAAGGAAAAATTTAAAAAATTCTTCGATTAAAGAAAAAATTAAAATTCTCAAAAAATCATTATTAATAAACAGAGCATGGATGTTTTCTTGAGCATAGTAAGAAATTAGAGCCGAAGCAATTCCTAAAGTAAAAGCAAGAAAAAGCCAAAAAAAAGGTTCGGGATGTTTATCTTTTTTATAAAAATATAAAATCCATAAAAACGGTAAAAGAAAAGATAAAAAAGCATAAAAAGCTATTGCCACTTTTCAAAAAATAGAGGTTTTTTCTGACCAAAGAAAAAATAAAGAAGCTGCGTAAGGTGTGGCAAAAATGGATGTAAAAGTTTCAAGTTTTCTATCATAATTTTTTCAAAAACTTCAGGATTGTTTTTTGTTTCTCCCTTCCAAGTCTCTAAATAAACATCGCAGAGCTCATGCCAAAAAAACTTATAAATTCTTTTCAAAGCTAATCCGAGCTCAAATTTTTCAATCTTCTTAGAAACAAATTTTTTTGTTGATTTTAATGCTCTCAAAATTTTTTTATCATAAGTGGAGGTGCCTTGATTTCTTTGAATATTTTTTGATCTCTGCAAAAAGTAAAACCTATAAGCATTCCATATTTTATTCATAAATTTTTGACCTAACTCTACTGGACTAGAATCAAATCTTAAATCCTGATGAGCTGACATCTGCCATAAAATTCCAAATCTTAAAGCATCAGTACCATATTTTTGAATTAACTCAAGTGGGTCAATGCCTGTACCCAAGCTTTTAGACATTCTTTTCCCTTCTTTAGTTAAAATTGTTGGATGAACAAAGACAATTTTAAATGGTGCTTTTTTTTGAAAAAACTTTCCAGAAAAAATCATTCTCGCAATCCAAAGCTGTAAAATATCTCGGGCAGTAGCGACCAGATTAGCAGGATAAAGTTTTTTCTCCTCTTTTGTATACAAAATAGCAAATGGCCAAAGAGCGGAAGAAAACCAAGTGTCAAAAACTTCCTCGGTTCTTTGCCAATTTTTCTTTTTACATTTTGGACATTTTGCTTTTGGTTTTTTCTGACTAACAATAAAACTTTCATCTCCACAACTAAAGCAGTACCAAACAGGTATTTGTTGGCCCCACCAAATTTTTCTGGAAATACACCAATCTCTTATATTTCTTAACCAATCAAAATATGGCTTTTTAAAACGAGCAGGATAAATTTCAACTTCTTTATTTTTTACAGCTTTGATGGCTAAATTAGCTAAGTCTTTCATTTTCAAAAACCATTCCTTTGAAGGAACAACCTGAATTTCATTAGAACATCGATAGCACAAAGGCAAATTATGTTTTATCTTTTCAATTTTCTCAATTAAGTTCAATTCTTGAAGCTTGGCAACAATTTTTTCTCTCGCAGAAAGATAATCTAAGCCTTGATATTCACCGGCATTTTCGTTCATTTTTGCATTTTCATCAATAACTGAGATCATCGGAAGGCTATGTCTTAAGCCAATTTCATAATCAATTAAAGAATGTGCTGGAGTAACTTTTAAAATACCTGTACCAAATTTAGGATCAACTCTGGAATCAACAATAATGGGAATTTCACGATTCATAATTGGCAAAATAGCTATTTTACCAATCAAATCAAAATATCTTTCGTCTTTGGGATTCACTGCTAAAGCAGTATCCCCCAACATTGTTTCTGGTCTTGTCGTGGCCACCACTACATAACCACCATTTTTTAAAGGATATTTTAAAAAATAAAGATAACCTTCTGCTTCTTTATATTCAACTTCTAAATCAGAAAGA
>Ga0197143_1002056_pt1 | contig 15643 bp, 14 predicted proteins | sample GBS70_MetaG_FD_148603 | JGI IMG/M metagenome (GOLD analysis project Ga0197143, IMG submission 148603) | Sediment microbial communities from Great Boiling Springs, Gerlach, Nevada, United States - GBS 70_MetaG | ecosystem: Environmental > Aquatic > Thermal springs > Hot (42-90C) > Sediment...
TCAAAAGCAATATATCTATTGTATTTGTATCCATTAAAAAAGCAAGGAACTGATAAACTCCAAATCCAAGCGGAAGAAAACATCTCATGTTCTAAAAATGTCCCAAAATCAGAAAATATAAGTTTTAATGCTAATTTCCTTAATTCCTCCCTATATTCTCTAAAATTTTCAAAGTTAATAAAATCACCTTCTTTTCCCCAAAATAAAGAAACTACACTTCTTGAATATCTTTCTTTAATACTATTAAAACTTAACATTTTTTCAATTAAATTCTTTTCTTCTTGACTAAATGGATAGTTATTAACAACATAAGCAGAAACAATATAAAAGTCTTTTTGATAGCGAAAAGCAGTTTTTTTAACTTGTAAAACTTCATAAAAGAAAACATAAGAAGCTAAATAAATTAATATCAATGAAAGAAAAATAATTCCAATTTTCTTAATTTTATCCTTAAATAATATAAGCATAAAAATTAAAAGCAATGGAACAAGAATAATTCCATTATATCTAAAAAGCATTATAAAAGAAAGTGATAAAATAAATGCTAATAAATTAAATTTATTTTCTTTATATGAAAAATAAACTAAAAATGAAAACCAAATTAACGAAAGTGTCCAAGGTATATCCTTCCAAGCAGTTACTAAGAATAACGAAGTTAAAGGAAATAGAAAAAATAAAATTATAAAAATTTCCTTAACTTTGAATTTACTCGTAATCCAAGCAAATAAAATTGAACTAAAAATAATTTGAATTAAAACATAAAATCCAATATGCTTAAAAATCCTTAAAACTATAAAAAATGTTAATGTGTGAAATGGTGTATGCCAATCATTTATATTAAGTGTTATTGCTTGATCAACCTGGTCTAATGAATCTGAACTATAAATTCCTGGGAAATAAGCAAGGAAATAAACAAGAAGAATTGTAAAAATAATTGAAAAATGTCTTAAAAATAAATTTCTTGAAAATGTTAAAATAATTGAAAAAATAAAACAATAAAGAATTACAATTAGAATATTTAAAAAAATTAAAAAGTAATTTGGTTCTAATTCCTCTCTAACATTGTTATTTAAAATAATTTCTTTGCTTTCTGGTGATATTAAAAAACTCAAAAGTTTATTAACATAAATACTATCCCATTTAACATAAGCACTATCACTTGATAAATTGAATGTTTTTTCAATATCATTTATTTTTACTTTTACTATTCCATATTCAGGATGATGTCCAAAAAGAATTCTTATATAATTCTTTGCTCTAATTTTAATTTTAATCCCATTTTTATCGTTTTCATCATATTGATTTATCCAAGCCCAAGCTCTATTCTCAGGTCCAGAAATATTCCAACCCTTAGGTAATTTTAAATCCCATAAATTAAAAATTTCATAATCACTCTCTATACCCCCAATCCATATATTTGATTTTATTGGTATTATTTCAATCTCATATTGTTTTAATTCAATTTTAGGAACAACTTCTAAAATACTATTTATTGGGAATCCATGAAAATAAAAAGCATAATTAGTTTCAATTTTAACCTCTCTCTGAAAAAATTGAGGCCTAAAAAATAAAACCCCTACTATCCAAATAAAAATAATGTTAATTATAAATTTATTCAATTTAACTTTGATAATTTTAAGGTTAGGTATTTTTCGGCATTTGCCTTGTCCAAGTGCTTTGTCCAATAAATAGTGTTAAGTTTTTTATTATCAATAATTTATGAAAAAATTTTTTGAAACTATTGATTTAATGGGGGGATTTAAGGGGGGCGAAGATATAAGCCGAAGTCTTGAATATAGGGTGGGTGGGGAAAATATAGTAAAATAAATAATTTCAGAATTATTGGACAAAACATTTTATTTTTGCCTTGTCTAGCAAATAATGTTAAGTTATTGATAGTCAGTAATTTGTAAAAAGTATTTTAAAATTACTTATAAATTATTTTCTCTTCTAAACTTTAAAATTTTAAAACCTTATGAGTGAAAATTATGATATTAGCAAAATTAGAAATATAGGTTTTGCGGCACATATTGATGCAGGAAAGACTACTACAACTGAAAGGGTTTTATTTTATACAGGAAAAATTCATAAGATTGGTGAGGTAGATGAAGGAACAGCAACAACGGATTGGATGATTCAAGAGAAAGAAAGAGGCATAACTATAACATCAGCAGCAGTTACTACATATTGGAGAGGTTATAGAATAAATATCATAGATACACCCGGTCATGTTGATTTTACAATAGAAGTTGAAAGAAGTTTAAGAGTTCTTGATGGATTAATTGTTATATTTTCAGCAGTTGAAGGTGTTGAACCTCAAAGTGAAACAGTATGGCATCAAGCTGATAAATATAAAGTTCCAAGAATAGCATTTATAAATAAACTTGATAGAATAGGAGCTAATCCATTTAGGGTAATTGAGCAAATGAAAAGTAGATTAACAATAAAACCAATTTTAATTCAATATCCAATTGGGATTGAAAATGATTTTGTAGGTGTTATTGATTTAATAGAAAAGAAAGCATATATTTGGGATATTGATGAAATAGGACAAAATTACAGAATTGAAGATATAGAATTTAATGAAGAACAAATAAGATTTTATGAAGATATTATATTTAATTTATCTGAAATTGATGAGAAAATTATTGAAGAATACGAAAAAAACTTATTTGTAAATCCTCAAATTATAAAAAATGCTTTAAGAAAAGCTGTTTTAGAATTGAAATTAGTTCCTGTTCTTATTGGTGCTGCATTTAGAAATAAGGGAATTCAACCTTTGCTTGATGCTATAATTGAATATTTACCTTCTCCAATTGACCTTCCTCCAATTGAAGGAATAGATCCAATAACAAACGAAAAAATTATTAGATATCCATCTGAAAATGAACCATTTTGTGGTCTTGTTTTTAAAGTTCAAGTAGATCCTGAAAGTCTTCAAGAATTATTCTATACAAGAATTTATTCAGGTATTATAAAAGTTAATCAAAAAATTTTAAATGTAAATACAAATCAAGAGCAAAGAGCAACAAGAATTTATTTAATGCATTCAAATAGAAAGAATGCTATGAATTTTGCAAGAGCAGGCGAAATAATAGCAATTGTAGGTCTTAAAAACACATTAACAGGTCATACATTATCAGATATTCAAAAACCTGTTAAACTTGAAGGTCTTGAATATCCTCAGCCAGTTGTTTCTATCGCAATTGAACCAAAATCAAGTAAAGACTTAGAAAGACTTGAAGAAGTTTTAAAATTTTTATTAGATGAAGATCCAAGCTTAAGACTAAAAAAAGATATTGAAACAGGACAAATGGTACTATCAGGAATGGGAGAACTACATCTTGAAATTATTATTGATAGAATAAATAGAAATTTTGGAATTCCTGTTAGAGCAGGGAAACCCCAGGTTACTTATAGAGAAACAGTTTTAAATGAGGTTGAAATTATTAGTGAAGAAGAAAAGGAAATTGGTGGTAGTAGGCATTTTGGAAAAGTAAAAATAAGAATTAATCCAAGAGAAAGAGGTAGTGGGAACAGCTATAAAATCTTAGTTAATTTAAATGAGGAATTTATTAAGGCTATTGAAAGTGGTATAAATGAAGCACTTGGATATGGCCCAATAGCAGGATATCCTGTAGTAGATGTTGAAATTATAATAGAAGATGTGTTTTTAAATCAATGGACAACACCACTTGGATTAAGATTAGCTGTTTTAAAAGGTATTAAAGAAGGTTTTAAGAAAGCTAATGGCATATTATTAGAACCTGTTGTTGAAGTTGAAATTATAACACCTTCTGAATTTGTAGGAAATATAACTTCTGATTTATCAAGTAGAGGTGCACATTTAAACTCTATTGAACAATATAGTGAATTTTTACAAAAAGTTATAGCAATTATTCCACTTAGAAAAATTTTTGGATATGCTACTCAATTAAGGTCAATAACGCAGGGAAGAGCAAGTTTTTGGATGAGAATTTCTCATTTTGAGCCTGTTGAAGAAGGAGTTATTATTATATGAAAATTGATCATATTGCTATTGCAGTTGAAAATTTTGAAAAATCAATAGAATTTTATAAAGAATTATTACAAGTTGAACCAAAAATTGAAAAAGATGAAAATAGGGGAATAATTGTTGGAATTTTTAAACTTGAAAACATTAAAATTGAAATAATATCACCAATAAGTGAAAATTCTGAAATTAGTAATTTTATAAAAAAAAGAGGAGGAGGAATTCATCATTTTGCCTTAAAAGTTAATAACATTGAAAAATATAAAGAAAAATTTAAATGTATAACTGATATTCAACAAGGAATAACCGCTAAAAAAGTTCTATTTTTAGATCCAAAAGAATACTTTAAAACATTAATTGAACTTGTAGAAGAATGAATTTTTCATATCCATTTTTCTTATATCTTTTACCACTTACAATTGTTCCAATTATTATCCATTTAATTTTTAACATTATAAGAAGGCAAAAACCCTTTCCAAACATATTTATTCTAAAAATAATAAAAGAGGAAGAGAGAGGACTTAAGAAAATCTCTGACCTAATTTTAATAATTTTAAGAATTTTAATAATTCTGTTAATCATTCTTTTACTTTCAAAACCATATATTAGCTTTGAAAAAATGCCATCGTTAATGATTATAGATGTTTCTGCAAGTATGAAACCATTTAAAGAAAAAATTGAAAAAATTTTAAATGAATATCCAAATATCAAAAAATTATATATTTCTGATAAAGTTTATGAAAAGATGCCAAATCAGATGCTATCTACATTAAATTATGGAGTTTTCAAAAAGCTAAATTTAGATAATTCAATTGTTATTAGCGATTTCCAAAAAAGCAATTTTTTATCTCTTGAAAATTATAGAAAATATAAAATTGGTGAAGTTTCAAAAAATAGAGCAATTATTGATGTTAAGCGAATTTCAGATACTTTAATAGTAAAAACAAAATTAAATGGAAATCTTGAAATTTATGAAAATGAAAATCTCATTTACATAAAACCAATTTTTGATACTATTACAAAAATTACAAATTTAAATGTAAAAACAGGATTTTTAAAATTAAAACTATTACCCTTAGATAGTTTAGATTACGATAATTATTATTATGTATTTTTTGAGCCATCAAAAACAATAAAAGCAAGAATTTTTGCAGATAAAACAAATTATAAAATACTTTTCTTATTTTTAAATTCTATTTTCAAAGCAGAAGAAGGAGATGATTTTATATTTATAGCTCAAAAGAATTTTCCAATTAAGAGTGTTTTAAATAAAAATTCAAAGGTAATTGTATTTTTTGATAATTTTGATGTTCCATTTGAAATAAAAAGAAATTACATTTTTAATGGTGTGGTTATTGATAGTGTAATGCTTTATTTTTCAAGAGATGTTGTTTATAAGAAAGATAATTTAATTTTAATTGGAATTGATATTAAGGAATTATTATTAAATCCTAAGCTTGTTATTTGGTTTGAGAACTTTTTAAATAATTTAGTTGGAAATTATAAAATTTATTATTCAAGTCCTTCTGAAAGAATTAATTTTGATAAACCTATAAGAATTAGAGCACCTGATGGAACAACTTTTCAAACTAATAGTATTTTAATAAATGATGTTGGATTTTACTTTTCAGATGAAGAAAAAATTGTAATTTGTTCAAATGTTGATAGAAGAGAAAGCTTAAATGATTATTATGAAATTCAAAGTTATAACCTTCCAAAAGTAAGAGATATTAGTAATTTATTAGCAATTTTGCTACTTATTATTGTTTTTGTTGAAATTGTTTATTTAAGGCGACATTAAAACACACTTAAACAACAATTCTTTTTACTCTATTTCCAATAGATGTTAAAATTACATACGGAATTTTATTTAATTTTTTTGCTATATCTAAAACATTTATATTTTCTCCAAAAATTTCAACCAAATCTCCCTCTTGTAAATCGTCTCCTTCAATAACTGAACTATCCATAGAAATTCTTCCAAGAACTTTCCTAAATTTATTTTTAGCAAATACATATAATAAATTGCTACCCTCAATAGGAAAACCATCTGCATAACCAAATGATATAATAGCAATTTTCATATTTTTATCTGCTTTAAATGTTCTTGAATAACCAATACTTTCACCTTTTTTTACAAATTTTACTTGAATTACATCACACTTTAAAGTCATAACAGGTTTTAAATCCAAAAATCGTTTTAAGAACTCAGAAGGATATACACCATATAATCCCAAACCAATTCTTACAAAATCTAAATAATAATTATATCTTAGTGCTGCTGATGTATTAGATATATGCTTTTTAACATTCAAATTATTAACAACCTTTATAAATTTTTCATATTGAACTTGACTAAAATCATCAATTTCATTATCTGCATTAGCAAAATGAGAATAAACACCTTCAATTTTCACAAAATTCTTAACATTATTATAAAACTTTTCAAATTCTTCATACCATATTCCCGTTCTATTCATTCCTGTATCAATTTCAATTTCAACTCTTGGTTTTATTCTTAGCTTCTTTATAACTTCAATTTGCCTATGAGAGCATAAATTAAATATAAAGTCATTTTTATATGCTAAGTAAATTTCATCCTCTTTATAAATTGGCTTTAAAATAAGAATATCTTTAAATTTTAATTTTAGTGCTTCTTCTAAATCAAAAACCGCTATTTTCTTAACTTTATCTTTAATAATTTGAAAAATTTCATTTATTCCATGACCATAAGCATTTGATTTAAGAACAGGTATAATTTCTGTTTTTGTTTTTTGTTTAAACTGCTCAAAATTATAAATCAAGTGTTTTGAATTTATTTGAGCTATTATCATCTAGAAAATTTTAAGGTTAAAATACATAGTATAAATACCTTGTCCAATTTTCGGTGGGCAAAGCATAGTATAGAAAATTTTCTTCCCTTAAAATTTTCAAATGTTAAAACCATTACTAACACATGAAATAGGTTCTCTTGCTAAACCAAATTGGAGAGTAAAAGCAATAAATAATGTTCCTCTAAATGATGATGATATTGAGGATGCCAAAAGCTGGGCTAAATTTTTAAATATATATTCTGAGGAATTATTAGATATTCTAAAAAAGAAAAAGAATTTCACAGATGAAGAAAAGAAAAAAATTATTAATTACTCATCATTATTTGCTACAAAACTACTTGAAAAATCAGGAATTGATGTCGTTTATGATGGGGAACAACATCGTGTTGAAATGTACGAATATCCAATATCCAAAATTGATGGATTTAAATTTTATGGACATGTTAGAAGTTTTGATAATAAGTACTATAAAAGAGCAGTAGTTTTTAAAAAACCAAAATTAAAAGAATTTTATCATTTACAAGAATTTAAAACAATTTCTAAATTTACTGAAAAACCTATTAAAATACCACTAACTGGACCTTATACACTTGTTGATTGGTCATTTGATGAATTTTATGTTAAAGGTGTAGAAATTGGAACAACTCTTGGTTTAAAAAATAGGAAATTAGCAAGAAAACAATTTATAAATGATATGGCAAAGGAGGTTATATATCCAAACTTAAAAGTTCTATATGAAAATGGAGCAAAATTTTTACAAATTGATGAACCTGCTGCTACTACAAAAAGAGAAGAAATTGATTTATTTATAGAAGGTTTAATAAATTCAATAGGAGACTTAAAAGGAAAAGTTTTCTTTTCTGTTCATATTTGTTTTTCTGATTACAACTTACTATTTCCAGATATTGAAAAATTAGAAGGAATAATAAATGAATTTCATTTTGAATATGCTAATAGAGATAGCACTGAGCTTGGAACTAATGAAAAAGTAAGAAAAGGTTATGAAATTATTAAAAAATTAAAGAATTATAATTTCGTTATTGGTCTTGGTGTAATTGATGTTCATACAGATTTCATTGAGCCACCTGAGCTAATAAGAGATAGAATTTTATATGTTTTAGATATTGTAAAAGATCCAAATAAAATTTTTGTAGCACCTGATTGTGGTTTAAGAACAAGAACATGGAAAGTTGCTTATGAAAAATTAAGAAATATGGTTTTAGGTGTTAATATGATAAAAATATGAAATTTTTAAATTGGTTTTTATTTTTATTAGTTCTTTTAATGATAGGGTTTGGAGTTTATTTCTATTATTATGAATATCTTCCAATTTTAAAAGCATTTTATGACCTTGAAAATGAAAATAAGAAATTAATTAGAATTTCAGGTTATTCAAATAGTAAAGATTTTACAAAAATTGTTATACAAACTGACAAAGTTTTTAAGCCCGGCTCTGCTGAATTAACTGATGAAGGTAAGAATTATTTATCTGAAATTTTAGAACAAATAAAATCAAAAGGATTTTCTGAGATTAGAATTGAAAGTCATACTGATTCAATTCCAATTCAAACAAATAAGCATATTTATCCTACAAACTGGGAATTAGCTGCACATAGAGCAACAGAAATTGTAAAATTTTTTATATCAAATGGAATAGAACAGAATAAAATATATGCGGTTTCTTATGGTGATTCAAGACCAATATCAAGTAATTCAACAGAAGAAGGAAGAAAGCAAAATAGAAGAATTGAAATTTTGGTTTATTATTGATTAATTTAACTGCTTTGTCCAATAATTATTACTTCTTATTTTTCCTACCCATCCTGAAAATAAGCCTTCGGCTTAAAAATACCCATTTTATGCCTTGGGAGACATTGACTCTATTTACTGGACAAAGTGAAACTAACCTTAAAATTTTCAATATGTTCATGATAACAGAAGAGGAAATAAGAAAAAAAATTAAGGAAATGGCAGAAAAAATAAATGAAGATTATAAAAATTGTGATGAAATAATTTTAATTGGTGTATTGAAAGGAGCTTTTGTATTTTTAGCAGATCTTATGAGAGAAATAAAAATCCCATCTAAGATAGATTTTATAAAAGTTTCATCATATGGTCAATCTACTGAAAGTTCAGGAATTGTTAGAATTGAACTTGATACTTCTATTGATATAACAAATAAAGATGTTATTATTGTTGAAGATATACTTGATACAGGTTTGACACTTAAATATATAAAAGAACTATTTCTTTCAAGAAATCCAAAATCTCTTAAATTAGCTGTCTTACTTGATAAAATTGAAAGAAGAAGAGTTGATATAAAAGCAGACTATGTAGGTTTTGTTGTTCCTGATAAATTTCTTGTAGGATATGGTCTTGACTTTTCTGAAAAATTTAGATATTTACCTTATATAAGAGAATTATTTGAAACCGAAAAATCTCCTTAATACAAAATCAATTAAAATTAGAAGAATAACTAAAAATCCAAAGAACAAATTATTAAAAATTTCCTTTTGAATTTTAACCTTTTCAAACTTAATATCATCTGTGCTTTTTATAAATTTTCCACCTGTTTTATTGGCGATATTAGCAAGTGTAAAACTATCTATTCCTTCTTCATTTTCAAATCCAAGTGTATCAGGTATTAAGGTAATTTTAGTCTCATAAATTTTCCTTGAATTTAAATAAGCATTCAAATTTAAAGTTTCAGGTTTGGAAAATTTAATAACATTGTAATTTGGAATTTCTTTGTTATTTAAATAAAATTTAACATTTGGATTATTTGAACTTACCTTTAAATATGCCTTATTAAAAACTACATGATAATCAATAGTTATTTTTGGTTTTAAGTTTAAAGCGGTATTTATGATTGGCAATAATAAATTTTTATATTTCAAAAAGTCAAATCTTCCAATTTTCCAAAGTTCATTAGTTAAAACAAAAACTTTATTATTACGAATTCCACTAATAGAATTAATAATATACTCATCTAATTTAAAATCAACAACACTATCAATAAAAACCAAATCTTCACCATTATCCTTTCCATATCCAATAGTTAATTCAAAATTTCCAGTAATTTTTTCATTTTTTAAATTTAAAACAACATCATATCCTAATTCCCTAAGAAGTCTATTTAATAATCCAATTTCAGGTGTAATTTTATAAGCATTTATTAAAACTTGTTTTGAAGACTTTCTTACATTTAAAATATATTGTCTTACTTTATCTGGCAATTTCAAAATAATTTTATGATTTCCTTCAAAATTTGGAGCTTTGAGAATAAAAGTAAATGAATTTATTCCTTTTGATAAGTTTAAATTTTTTTTAATAATTGTATCAATTTGAATTTGAAAATTGATCGTTGTATCCTTATTTGAGAAAATTTCAAGATAAGTTTGAAAAATTTCACCTGGTTCAACAAACTTAGGATAAATAAAATTTTTTATTGATATTTCATCTGTTTTTATATCTGGATAAATTACATAAATTGGTGAAAAAAAACTATTATAATCAATTTCAGATGGATAGTTATGCCATCCGTCACCAACATAAATAATTTTATCATAATTTTTAAGATAACTTAAAGCATTTAAATTTGTAATATTGTATTTGAATTCAAAATTTTTAAATTTATAAATACTATCACCAAGCTCATATTCATCAAAATTTTTTGTATCTAAGCTTTTATAAAATTCTAAAAGCCACTTTGAACTTTTCGTTAAATCAAATACAATAGCAATTCTTTCTTTTTTGTTTTCATACGTTATTATTTTTGGATTTAAAACTATTAAAATTAAAATAAATATCGCTAAGGTTCTTAAAATTTTTGAAAATAAAGGTCTTACTAAAATTAAATTTAAAATGAGAAGCAAAATTAGAATAAATATAATCAAGAACTTAACCTAATAATAAATAGTTCTTGACCATATTCAACAGGCTTTCCATTTTCAACAAGTATCCTTTCAACAATACCATCAACATCACTTTCAATCTCATTCATAACTTTCATAGCTTCAATAATACATAAAACTTGTCCTTTTTTAACAAAATCACCTTCTTTAACAAATGGTTCAGCACCTGGTGAAGGTGCTCTATAAAATGTCCCTACAAGTGGAGATTTAATAATATGAATGTTTTCTTTTTTTTCTTCTTTTATTTCTTTAATAATTTCTTCCTTTTGAATTGGTTGAAAACTTTGAATTTGTGGAACTTGAATAACTTGACCTTGAATTTGATTATTTTTTGAAAGTTTTATTTTAAATTTAGGTTCATCAATTTTTATTTCAAGTTCAGTTAAGTTGCTTTTTTCAAAAATTTCTATAATTTTTAAAATATCTTCAAACTTCATTTTTTCCCCACCCTTTCAACATATTTATCTTCTCTTGTATCTACTTTAATAATATCACCAACTTCAATAAAATAAGGAACTTTTATAACAATTCCTGTTTCAAGTTTTGCAGGCTTTCCACCACCAGCCACTGTATCACCCTTAAAATTAGGTTCAGTTTCAATAACTTCAAGCTCAACGAAATTAGGTAATTCAATGCCAATTGGTTGATTGTCTATATATAGTATAAATAATTCCATTCCTTCTTTTAAATATCCAAAAGCATTTTCAATATCAGATTTAGTTAAATGGACTTCTTCATAAGTTTGATTATCAAAAAATACAAATGTTTCATCGTTTAACTTATAGGAAAAAATTCCTTGATGTTTTTCAAGTTCAATCTCTTCAAATGGTTCGTCCCTTTTCATCGTCATATTATAAACATTACCTGTTTTTATATGTTTAACCTTTATAGAATATGTTGTAATATCATTTGCTTTATGAACATGTTTAAAATCAAGGACTAAGTAAGGTTCATTTTTATATTTAATTGCCATTCCTTTTTTTATTTCAGCCATATGAAAATTTTAAAGGATATGCTTTTAAATAGTGTTAAGTCATTGGCTATCAATAACTTAGGGGGCGAAGTTATAAGCCGTAGGCTTATTCAAATAAATGCTTTCAGAATTATTGAACAAAACATAAAGCACTAAAAGTTATACTTTAAAATTTTGAAAATGAATAAAAGAAAATTTTCAGATTTGAGATGTTCATTTTGTGGTAGAAGTGAAAAAGAAGTTGGAAAGTTAGTAGGTGGAAATTTTGCTTATATTTGTAGAGATTGTATAGAACTTGCTTATGAAATTATTAATGATGAGGAACTTGAATTAGAGGAAATGAACTATAATCTACCCAAACCTTCTGAGATAAAAGCATTTTTGGATGAATATATAATTGGTCAAGAAAAAGCCAAAAAAATTATTTCAGTAGCGGTTTATAATCATTATAAACGAATTAAATTCAAAAACAAGTTTAAAGATGTTGAAATTGAAAAGTCAAATATACTTATGATTGGACCAACAGGCGTTGGAAAAACACTTATGGCAAAAACACTTTCGAAACTATTAAAAGTTCCGTTTGCTATCTATGATGCAACACCATTAACTGAAGCAGGATATGTTGGAGAAGATGTAGAAAATGTTCTTTTGAGACTTGTTCAAAATGCTAATTATAATCTAAAAATGGCAGAAATTGGAATTATTTATCTTGATGAATTTGATAAACTTTCAAGAAAAAGTGATAATCCATCAATTACAAGAGATGTTGGTGGAGAAGGTGTTCAGCAAGCATTACTAAAAATTGTTGAAGGGACAATTGCAAATATTCCACCACAAGGAGGAAGAAAACATCCTGAACAAAGTTATATACAACTTGATACAACTAATATCTTATTTATGATGGGTGGTTCATTTGAAGGACTTGCTGAAATTATAAAATCAAGACTTGGGAAAAAACAAATTGGATTTATGGCAAACTTGAATAAAATCTCAGATAGCCAGATATTACACTATGTTGAACCTGAAGATTTAATAAAATATGGTATTATTCCGGAAATGGTTGGAAGACTACCAGTAATCACGGTTTTTGATCCATTAGACGTAGGAACACTTGAAAGAATTTTAAAAGAACCTAAGAATGCTTTAATTAAACAATATCAGAAACTTTTTGAAATGGAAGGGATAGAGCTTGTTTTTACAGATAGTGCTATAAGAAGAATAGCAGAAATTTCTTACAATAAGAAAGTTGGAGCAAGAGGACTTAGAGCAATTGTTGAAGATGTTCTTATGGAATGGATGTACAAAATTCCAAGTATGAAAGGTATAAGAAGAATTATAATAACAGAAGAAGTTATTGATAAAGATAAAGAACCAATTATAGAAGCAGCTTGAAAGCAATTTTAATATCTCTAATAGGAAACAGTAAAGATAGATGGAAAGGGTTAGATAGACTCGAAGAACTTGAAGAGCTAGCAAAGTCTGCTGAATTTGAGGTCTTTGAAAAGTTCATTCAAATAAGAGAAAAACCTGATCCTGCTTACTTCGTAGGTAAAGGAAAAGTTCTTGAATTAAAAAAAATATGTGATGATTATAAAATTCCCGTTATTATTTTTGATAATGATTTAACGCCAGTTCAAAAGAGAAACATAGAAAAAACCACAAATAAAAAAATAATAGATAGAACTGAACTAATAATTGAGATATTCAGAAGAAGAGCAAGAACATCAGAAGCAAAGATTCAAGTTGAAATAGCATATTGGCAATATCAATTAACTCACCTTGTAGGTTTAAGTAAAGAAATTTCACTTTCAAGATTAGCAGGTGTTCCAGGAACAAGAGGACCTGGTGAGCAATTACTTGAAAATGAAAGAAGAAGGATTAAAGAAAGGATAAGACATTTACAAAGAAAATTAAAAGATATAGAAAGAACAAAAGAAATTCAAAAAGAAAGTAGAAGAGAATTTATAAAAATATCACTTGTTGGATATACAAATGTTGGAAAATCAACAATTATGAACTTATTAACAAAGTCTAAGGTTTATGTAGATGATAAGCTATTTGCAACATTAGATGCTACCACAAGAAACTTAAAAATTGAGGGAATTCCATATAAAGTTGTTCTTTCAGATACAGTAGGATTTATAAGGGATTTACCACCAAATTTAATTGCGTCATTCAAAGCGACATTATCTGTTATTGAAGATGCTGATTTAATTTTACATGTAATTGATATTTCTCATCCTAATGTAAATGAGCATATTGAAACTGTTGAAAAAATTTTATCAGAAATGGGTCTTGAAGAAAAGCCGAAAATAATGGTATTTAATAAGATAGACTTAATTATTGATAAAAATCAAATATATAGATTTAAAGAAAAGTTTTCAGATAGTGTATTTATTTCTGCAAAGTTAAAAATAGGCATAGAAAACTTATTAGAAAAAATCAAAGAATTGATATTAAGACAATTTTTAGAATTTGAAATTATAACAGAAAACTATAACTTATATTCAAAAATTAGAAAATTTGCTTTAATTGAAGAAGAGGAAATTTTAGATGGAAAAATAAGAATAAAGGGGATAATTCATAAAAGGTTTTATAGTTATGTTAATAGCAATAATTGTTGATCTAAAAAATATAGAAAACTATTTAAAAAATCAAAAAATTGAATTAGCAATTTCTGAACTTAAAAACTTAAAAACTGAACAAGAATTTACAAAAGCTTATTATTTATTTTTAAAATACAATTTAGATGAATTTGTTGTGATTAAAACTTCAAGGGAAGTTCTAAAAAATGACAATATTATGATAAATGAAGCATTTGAATACTATTATAAAAAAGATGATATTGAAAATGCTTTTTTTGAGCTTTCAAAATCAAAAGATGAAAACTATATTTTTTATCAAATGTTGAGACTTTATAGTAGTTACGGTGGTAAAATATATAGATATATTGAAAAGTATAAAGGGAACAATGTTTTTAGAAAAGCAATTTTTAGATTTTTAATTAGTGATAATAAGCTTGAAACGGCTTTAAAATACGCTGATGATATCTCAGATAGCTTAATTATTGCAAATAGTTATTTTGAAAACGGAAATTATAATAAAGTTATAGAAATTTTAAAAAACAAAAATGACAAATTTTCAAAAAGATTGTATGGACTTTCACTTTATAAAATTGGCAATTATGAAGATGCATCAAGAATTCTTGAAGAATTAGAACCTGAAACATCTGCTATTAGTTATTTGAAAATTGGGAAGTACGAAAAAGTAATTAAACTAACAAAGGATACATTAAAAATTATAATTTCTTTATTTGAAATGAAAAAATATAAAGATGTTATAAAATTTTGTTCTAATGACTTTTATAAAGAATGTTTTTTGTCTTATTTATATACCCAAAGTCCTGAAAGTGTTGTAAGTTATTTTAAAAGAACATTTTCAAGAGCAAGGAATATAGATAATGATATTTCACTTTACATAGAAATTTTAAATACATCTGATTTAGAAATTGCCTTAAATTTCTTTTATATATTGAAAGGTGAAAAAAAGGAAATTCAAGATAAAAATCTTGAAAATTTAGCTTATGCTATTTACTTTGAAAGAAAAAATAATTTAGTTCAAGCTAAAAATTATTATGAAAAAATTTCAGATAATAGTTGGATTAAACCCTTTGCATTATATAAACTTTATGAAATAACAAAAATTAACACTTATAAAGATAAGTTAATTGAAAATTATCCAAATTCCGTTTATTCGGAAATTGTAAGGGATAAATGATTTTTTTCTATTAAATTATAAAGTAGAACTTACCAATGCCGAAAAATACCTAACCTTAAAATTATCAAAGTTAAATTGAATAAATTTATAATTAACATTATTTTTATTTGGATAGTAGGGGTTTTATTTTTTA
>Ga0197143_1002057_pt1 | contig 15642 bp, 18 predicted proteins | sample GBS70_MetaG_FD_148603 | JGI IMG/M metagenome (GOLD analysis project Ga0197143, IMG submission 148603) | Sediment microbial communities from Great Boiling Springs, Gerlach, Nevada, United States - GBS 70_MetaG | ecosystem: Environmental > Aquatic > Thermal springs > Hot (42-90C) > Sediment...
CGCTGGCGCACTGCAATCCGAAGCAGGCATCCCAATCCGCAATCTACCCAGCAGTTGGGCTGATGTAGCCGCGCGTGTATTACAAATCAATCGCATCAGACAGTTGGTGCGTGATTTGAGCAACCCCGAAACACGCAAGCAGGGTATTGGACGGTTGATTGCACGCGCATTCATAGAAGCGTACAACGAAGGTGATCGCACACCCGCACTGCTAATGGAAGCAACACGGCGGGGTAGAAAGTTCAAAAACTTCGCCCGTGTGATTGAAGCACCAGATTTTGATGAGAATCGTCTGAATGCCGTTTTAGACCAGATTAGACAAACGGCAACACATATATTGGAAAGCCCGTACTACACAAGTTCAACTTACCGTATGGACTACAGTGCAGTACCAGAAACAATCGGGCGGTTGAACATAGCACTGCTACCGTTCGTGAACTATCAATATTTCGCACTGCGCGGGTTGCTGAAGGGATTGCGCAGGAATCCAGAACGAATCTACAATATTCTCGGCAAGCCGATAGAACGGTCAACACGAATCACACAAGCGGATGATGAGCAGGGTGTATCGCAATCTACACGATTCGGGTTTGCCGAGCGTGAGATGATACCGATTGGTGCAACACGCGGGCTATCATTCTCCAGCGTGTTCCCGATTGATCCCCAGTTTGCGGAACCGATATTATCACCAGCGAGTTGGATTTCGCGTTCACCACTCACAGCAATCGCCCGACCGTTTGTGCTGAATCGGGATGATGTGCTGGGTGCTATTAGCGGTGTAGCACGCGAGTTTACACCAGCAAGCGTGATACACGCTTGGTATGCGCTAATGGGTGAACCGCAACGCGGGATGCAACCAACACTGCAACACACACGCGCGGAGCGGATACTGCGTGCGCTTGGGTTCAACATCCAACCGCTGGATGCGATGCGCATAGCACAGCAACAACAACGCACACAACAGCAACAACAGCGCGAACAACTACGGTTTGATCCCGCCAGTATCGCTGATATCGTGAAACAGATTCTGCGCAGATTCGGTATGTAGTTCTGTAGTTTCGGGGGTATAATCTCGGTATGCGTAAACAACAGCAACAGCAATACACTACATCACCAGAATCGCAACTGGTTCCGTTTGTGTACGCGCTTACACAATCGGAACTGCTAACCGCACACATCTTGCGCCTACACCCGCAGGAAGTGCGCAAGATTGTGAATAAACCGCACATCAAGCAAGAAATAGACAGTTATCTGGTACACTTTGAATCGCGCCTGCGCAATAACTGGTTAGCGTTGCTGGGCGTGTTGCAATCCAGTATGGTAGTCAATCTGCTTGATTTGATGCAGTCCAGCAATACCAATACACGCTTGCAAGCAATCACTATCGCTGCGGAACTGATCAGTAAATACTCGGAACACAGCGATAATGTACCGCACGAAGTGTTGCAAGCGTTGCAACCCGCTGAATCGTGATGTATGCCATTCGCCAATCACGCGCGTTGGAAACTGATGGAAACAATCTACCCGCCAATCACGCGCGGGCAGGAACGATTGCTATTACCGCTTGCGGAAGGATGCAAGCGTGTTGCGTGGGTGTGCGGTCGGCAAGTGGGTAAAACGGAACTGTTAGCACGGTTCGTTGTTGACCAGATACTGGAAGGTAAACAACTGATTTGGGTAGCACCAACACACGATCTTGCACAGATTGGTTATGAGCGCACAGAACAACGGTTCAATCAGTTCCTGCGGTTGCTACCAGCCAACTACCGCAAGTTCGCACGATTCCGACGCGCATCACCACGCGCGATACGCTGGTTATACACAGGCGGTGCTTGCAAGTGGCTAACCGCACAAAACTATCGGCAACTGCAGGGATATACGCTGGACTGGATTGTGATAGACGAGTGTGCAAGCATAGACGATTTGCAACACATACTTGACAGTTATCTGATACCGACGATTGCTGTGCGTATGGGCGGTATCATACTCGCCAGCACACCACGCGGGCTAACCGATTTTGCGCTGTTAGCGAATAGCGATGAATACACAACGGTACACATCACAACACTTGAAGGTGGACTGGTTAGCGAACAGTTCATCAACGAACAGCGTGAACTGTACCGCAAGCGCGGTGCTGAACATCTGTTTGAACAAGAGTTTCTCGGTAAAGTATTGGACAACGCAGGCAAGTTTTTCACACGCGAACCAATCATTACCGATACACCACCAGAATGGATAGCACCACCAGAATGCGTAATCGGGATTGACTGGGGATACACATCACCATTCGCCTGTGTGCGCGTGCTAACCGATGGCAACAAGTATTATGTGGACGGTATCATCTACGAAACACGAACAACACCAGAACAACAAGCAACACTACTGCGCGATTTCGCAAAACAACACCGCAACACACGCTTGGTGATTGATCCCAGCACACCCGATTCCGCACTGAAAACATACAAACTGCACGGTATCGTGCCAAAACTCGCGAACAACGATCGCGTAGGCGGGTGGCAACTGATACGCGATCTACTCGCAAACGATAGACTATTCGTACACCCAGCCTGCACACACCTGCTAAGCGAATGGCGCGATGCAGAGTATAACATCAAACGCACAGATGATTTGATTAGCACCAGCGATCACGCACTGGATGCACTGCGGTACGCGATAATGGAATGCTATAGACCATACCGCGAACAACAACCAATCACATACCATACGCTACTACAACAAGCACCACGCAGGTATACAACCCGTTCACGATTGCAACGATAACCAACGATTGTGAAAGATTTCACAGATGCCGCGTATTTCGTTTCTGAGCGCGTTTACCCGCTGGGGGGTATTCCGATGTATTGTTTCGCTTCTGGACGGGCTGTGAGAGCCATTTACGGGGCAAAAACGGGTGTTTCTGTGGCGGGTTGCAATAGCGATTCTGGTAGTTTACGGAATACCCAGCAACGCGCACGGGTACACCATTTACCGCCGAGTTCGCGATAGTGTTGCACCAGTTCGCGGTTATATTCGGTACACAGCCAGTACCGTTCGTTATGATAGTAGATGATTGGTGCGCGTGCGTGTAGTGTGGTTAGCCATTCGGTTGCATAGTATAGCGGTATCACCTGCTTGGTCGGGTGGTGTGTGATTCTTGCAACTGGTTCGCCTGTGAATGCGGAACGATCACACAGGATGGGTGTGTGTGCTGGATTGGATACACAGTGTGGTTGGTTGGTTATTTCCCCAAGCGGTTGGATGTGTGATAACTTTGCGGGGAGCGGCAGTATAGATTGTACCGATACCCAGAGTGTAATATCCGATTCTGTTGGTACAATCGTGAACTGATAGACACGCCCAGCCAAGCGTACCGCGAATACCTGTTGCAACTCTATCGTGTCAAGCGCAATATCCATCCCGAACATTATACCGAATGTGGTACAATAACCGTATGCGTAGGCAGATGCTGAAACGAAACGCGCTGGTGATTACGCTTGACTATCTGCGTACACATCCAACTGCGGGTGCGCGTGAACTGTGGATACACTTGTACCGCGCCGATATACACATACCGTTCAACACATTCCGCCGATGGTTGCGTGAATGGTCAAAACAACCCGACCAGACCAGTATCGCACGCATCCAACCGACACGCAACCGATACCAGTATATATTCACACCACCAACCGCCGAACAACCAACATTCGCGTGGTTGATGGAACAGGCTGATCGGTATTTGCGTGCACGGTAGAGAAAAACAAGCACCCCACGCACTGGAGGGCAGACGCGGGGTGCTTGCACGGAGGTGAAACACACACAGATATTATACCGCACGCCCGACAAAAAATGCAACACCCCCTTGACAAGCGCGGTCGGGATTGGGTATATTAGTGCAACCCAATCCGCCGAGCAGAAATCGGTATATCGGATTGGGTACAAAACAAACTGGAGGGTCAATATGATGAATGTTCAGGATCTCTACAATCGGATTGGCAGAAGCAACGCATTCGCCGATTACTGGTTCGCGAATCGTTGGGTTTGTTGGGATGCACAGAAAATCCCATACCAACCCAACATCAACTCGGACACGCTGACACGCGCTTCCAGCACCAACCCAGAAACTTGGGGTGATCTATCAACTGCACTGGCAACCGTTGAGAAACACCCCAACCAACTGCTGGGTATCGGTCTGGTGCTGAATGGTGATGGACTGGTGTGTATTGATTTGGACAAGTGCGTTGCTGATGATGGCACGATTAGCGCAGATGCACAGCGTGTGTTGGATATTTTCACCCACACATACGCGGAATTTTCACCCAGCGGACGGGGAATACACATCTGGGCACGAACCAGTCAACCGTTGCCCGCTGATGGGAAACGCACTGGGAATATTGAAATCTACCAGTCCAAGCGGTACATCACCATAACTTACAACCGCCTACCCAATCACCCCGACCAAATCGCAGATTGCACAAATGAACTGCACCAACTCTATCGTGAACTGTTCGGGGATGAGCAGATGGTGAACGGTTGTGCATCACCAGATACCGATACCGAACAGTATCGCGTGCCAGACTATGATCTGGAACGCGGGCTGGAAATGTACGCTATCACGGATGATATGAGTGATGATGAGTTGCTGGAAGCGTTTCTCGCGGATGATGAAAACCGCACCTTGTGGATGGGTGGTCAACTACCACAACACCCCAGCCCGTCCGAAGCAGATTGCGCACTCGCCTATCGCCTGCTGTGGTTGACAGGCGGGGATACCATACGAACCGAGCGGTTGTTCAAACTCTCGTCGCGCGTTGACCGCGAGAAACTACGCAAGCGACCAGAACTAATCACACGCGCCATTCAAGCCGCGTACGAGTATTACATCCGAAAACAACCGACCATCCAATACACAACGGATGGTGATTGGAATCTATCGCAAGTGCTACCGAGCCTGAACCCCATCGGGTCAGAAGCATACTGCGCCGATGTGGTTGCAAGATTCGCAGGCGATAAGATTCTGTTCAACACAAAAAGCGGTGAATGGGTTTGCTATGATGAACATAGCGGGTTGTGGAAACAAGATCCATACAACGCATACATCCACCGCGTGATTCTGGACACGCTGTCAAACCACTTCCAACTCATAGCAAGCACACAACCCAACATAGCAAAACTCGCAGTCAAGTGGCGCGAACAATACACCAAGATTGAGAATGTCGCGAAAGTGCGTAGACAACTGGAAACACACGCCGAACTGTATACCGACGGTTCCGAGTTTGACCAAAATCCCTTGCTGATTCCACTAAAGAACGGAGTGTGGGATGTGGAGCGCGGCGAACTGCTACCCCATAGCCCCGACCATTATTTCACACGCGCACTGAATGCCAACTACAACCCCGACCAAGCAACACCCAACTGGAACCAAGCACTGGATAACTGGTGCTGGGATGATGAACTCGGAATGCCCAACACCGAACTGCGCGAGTATCTACTGCACGCGCTGGGATACACACTCACGGGTAGCGTGCGCGAACAGAAACTATTCGTGATACACGGACCAGGGGCAACAGGCAAATCAACACTGCTAACGATTGTCCAGCACATAATGGGTGAATGGAGCGGGTTCCTTGAGCAGGATGTGATTACGGAACAGCGCAACCAGACACGAGAGTACAGCCGCGCTGTAGCACCGCTAAAGAACCGACGATACATCATTCACCCAGAACTCGCCGAGAATGCCAAAATCGCCAACGAGAAAATCAAGCGCATCGTTTCAACCGAAGCAATCGCACTTCGCGAATTGTACCGCGAAGTGGAAATGGTCAAGCCCCAACATAAAATCTGGGTTAGCACCAACTATGTACCCCAAGTGGATGATCCAGCACTCTGGAGAAGAATCGTGGTGATACCGTTCCTGAGCGTGTTTGACGAAACCGCCAACACGCTGTACCGTAAACAACCGCCCGACAAGGATCTACTGCGAAAACTAATCGCCGAAGCGGACGGTATCGCAACCCAACTCTGTCAATACGCTACGAAGTGGTATCACAACGGATTGCCTGAGTGCCAGACCGTTCGTGAATACACAGCGCAACAGCGAAGCGAGAGCGATCCGTTTGAAGATTGGTTCGCGAGTTGCGTTGTGCCAACACCTAACGGTCGGGTTCTCAACGATGAAGCATACAAGCACTACCGCCAGTGGGTTGAAGAGCAAGAGCAACGCCCGCTGGGGAAAGAAGCGTGGGGTAAGCGAATGCGAGCCAAAGGTGTTCAGGTGCAACGCCTGCGGGTGGACGGTAGATTGAAACGATGCGTAGTCGGCATCTCTCTCCAATAACAAACCCAGCAAACCCAACGCGGCGATAGCGGGCTGGAACCCCAACACCAGCCCGCATTTTTTCACCCGACAACTATGAACAACAGCCAGCCAACTATGAACACGGACTGTGAACACCAGCACCATTTTGACCGCTTGACCGCCGACCAACCGCTACAGACACGCTTCGGGTGTTCATACTTGAATGCGTTTTGTACAGCGTTTTGTCCATACTTCTTTTTTGACCCGTCGGTCAGTTTTGAGTTCAAATTCACACTCTTGTTCACAGTGTTCATAGTGTTCATAGTTCTCCGAGAAAAAGTGAAAAATGGGGTAGAAAATAGTGTATAAGGAGAGGATATACGGAGAAAAAATAGTTTTCGGAACGAACTATGAACACTGAACACCCTGCACACCCCGTGTGTTTCCAACCCCAACCGCAACCCCAACCGCAACCGCAACCGCTACGCTGATGTGATTCTCATAGTTGCGAAACAACCGCGCAGTGTGATTCGGTATAATAAAACGGGGAGGATGAAAATGAAACGCAATCGGCACACCCAGCAAAGGGCGGAGTTGCTGGGTGAAGTGGTTGAGCGGTTGATGCAGAATGGCGCGGCTGTGTGCCTGATGGATGGTCTATACCCCGAAACGATACTTAAGCAATTGCGGGTATCGCAGAACGCAACTGCTTATGCTTCGCTATCACTCCCGCACATACTCGCGATACTGCCGAATGGTGATGCGCTGTGGATCTATGTGTATCTAAGCAAGATGCGCAGACCAACCCTACCGCTGGAACCGATATTGTTTTTGACCGCACTTGCGGTGTACGAAGTGGACAGTTTGCATATCCTAAAGTGGCATGGCAAAGTGTACGGGTTGACGATGGACGATGTGTGGCGTGCGATGGACAAGGTTGTGATACCGCGCTGTTGTGCTGAGCATTTTGAAACAGAACGCGAGTATGTGGCTACTGCGCTGTTGCCGAGTGATGTGCAGATAGTCTATGATGATGATGTACCGTTCCCGTTGATACAACTCTATCCCGACCGCTTGACGATGTTAGCGGATTGGCAACTGCAACTGGATGTGTGTTTTGCGGGTGTAAGCGATGAACACATTTAGTAGATTGCCGAGTACGCGCAAAGGTGCGATTGCTGAGCAGTATGTGATTGATCTGTTGACAACCCGCGGATGGCATATCTACCGCTACTCGCAAGATACATCACATCCCGTTGATTTGGTAGCAATCACCAACGATGGGCTGGTTCTCGTAGAAGTGAAGTGTAAAGCGGCACGCGATTATTATCCCGATACTGGGATAGATTTGAATGACCACTACAGGTATCACGATTTATGCAACCAAACACAACTCCCGTTGCTGTTGTTGTTTGTTGATCCCAAGCGGGCGAATGTGTATGGTCAATATCTGCACGAACTATCGCAACCTGTGGTTGTTCAGCATAACGGACGCGAGTTGGTCTACCCGTTGGTTGCGGATAAATACATCTACTATCCGCTATCGTTGATGGAAGTGTATGCAACTTTACCGCCCGCTGTGGTTGAGCAACTCAATCGTTTTCATCACCAGCGCTATTACAATCCATTACCCCCGCGTGTGGGGGTTGACAAAAGCGATGGTGATGGGGTACAATATGAGTATGGTTGGTTGGATGTTCCAACTACCGAACCAAACCACAACAATAACGATGATTGAGTGATGGTTAGCGGTTGCTTGTGCAACTGTGAGCAAAACCAAACGAGTGGAGGTTGAACGATGCCGAGCATCATTTTGGAAGCAGTAGATTCTCAGCCTATACCGATGGGCAAATACCCAGCGATTGTGGAATCCGTGGATATGGATACCAACAGTCAGTACGGTGAACAGATTCGCTGGACATTCCGCATAACCGATGGTGAGTATGCGAACCGCAAGATGTTTGCGTGGAGTGCCTATCGCCCCCAAGCAACTGAGCGTAGCAAAGCGCGGCGTTGGTACAGCGTGCTGACTGGTACCATACCGAGCGGTAAGTTTGATCTGGCGGATGTTATCGGCAAGCGTTGTTTGATTCTCGTCAAAGAGCAAACACGCGCGGATGGTACTGTGTTCAGCAAGGTTGATGATATACAACCGCTGAAACCCGTCAATACCAAAAAACCAGCACCCCAGCAACCCGCTATGGATGCTGTGGATGATGTAGATGATGTGGACGAACAGCAGGAGGATCCATTCGCCTAATGTGTGCGGTATCACTATTGCGGGCAGAGCGGTTAGGCAATAGCGGGGTACACCTGCGGTTGTCTACATCGCTATTGCCCGCACCCCGACCGCGATTATCCAAGCACGGTGCGTATCTACCCGCGCAGTATCGCAAGTACCGTGATGCGCTTGCAGGCGAGTTGGCGAAGCATATCCCCAGCGATAAGCAGAACTATGCTATCCGTATCACAGTTTATCGCGAATATGATGTGTGTGATAATCGGTATGGTGATGTGGATAATCTTGCGAAAACGATTATGGACGCGCTACCGTTTGACGATGCGCGTGTAGTTTCTATCAGCATCACCAAGCGCACAGGCACCCCGTGTGTGTTGCTAACGGTGAAGTGGGTGAGCGGAAATGGAACGATTGCTACAGTTGATACTGGAACGGATTGAACAGATCCAGCAGTATCTGTTTTCGCGGAGGAACAACGCACAGGCGAATGGTGCGAATGTTGTTATCCCCGACCGTATCCGCGTTCAGGAACCGCTTCGTGTTATCAGTGATAGCGGTAGTTATGTATCTGGTGATGTGAATATCACCAACACACCGCTACCTGTATCGCAATCGGGTAGTTGGAATGTGGGCATCACCAACAGTTCGCTACCCGTTTCGCAATCAGGTAGTTGGACAGTATCTATCGCTGGTCAACCAATCCAGACCCGATACGCTAATGTGCTGTACGCGCCAATCAACGCAACTGCAAGTGGCGATACCCAGATCGTTGCAGGTGTATCGGGCAAGCGGATACGGGTGATAGCGTATGCGATTGTATCCAGCGCAACTGTGAATGTCAAGTTCCGTTCCAACACAACCGATATAACAGGCGCGATGCGGATTGTGGAAGGTGGCGGTATCGCACACGCTTACGATGGTGGATTGTTCCAAACCGCAGTTGGCGAATCGCTAAACATCAATCTATCCGCCAACGCAACCGTAGGCGGGTATATTGTGTATCGCGAGGTGTAAACGATGGTCTATCCGAACCAAGTGATTAGCAACAGTGGTTGGTACGATTCACCGCCGAACTACGGGATACTGCTTGCGTTGGGTGAGAATGATAATGCGTATGTAGCAACCAATACCTACGGTGCAACACTACGGTTAGCATTACCACAGCAAGCAACCAACTGCCAACTGCGTGTGAGTGGCGATAGCGAGTATATACTACCAGTATTGCTGATTACCTTTTGGTCGGGCGCGAATCCAACTGCGGTACACACAGTGCAACTGAACCCGAACTGGCAGGAAATAGAACTTGATGTACCGTACTGGGATGAAGTAGAGATTGTTGCTGAAACAAACGATTACGCAGCGATAGATTACTTGCGTGGTCTACCATTCGGCGGTTTACCCACGCGCCGATTATTGACTGGTGTTGGTGTGTGATGATTGTGTGCGAGAATCGGTATAATGGTAATGGCTATGGTCTACGAGTATCGTTGTGAACAGTGCGGGAATGTAATGTTAGCGAAGCGCACGGTGGACAATCGTGATGATTGCCCGCTGTGTGCTGTGTGCAATCATTCCACCAAGCGTGTGTTTCCGCCACGCGCGTTGATTGTTGTACCGCGTGCGTTTCAACTTGAATGTGCGCGAGAAGCGGCAAAGTGTGTATTACCCAGCACACCAGCAGAAAAGAAATACTGGGATACTTTTGGTCTGGAGGAATAGATGGCACGCGAACTGAAAAGTATCGTGGCAAGCGAACTGGAGAAGCGGTTGGGTGATAATCCGCCCGACCGTGATATTTGGCTAATCAAGTGCAAGCGGTTGCGCGAGTTGGTGAGCAATCTCGCGCCTAACCAAGTGATTAGCACCAGCGTACCCGAAGGGCACAGCAATCTGTTGCTGGTCAATATACAAATCAAAACACACGCGATGTTGCAACTGTTGCGTGGCACTCTTGTGGATTTTGACGGTAATGCGGAACTCCAGCAAGAGTTTGCAAAGTTTCTGCAGGATAACGAAATAGTATTGCGAGAAGCGATACTGCAACGATTAGTAGTTGGGCTGGGTGCTGTGTGTGTAGTGGGTGATAGCATAACGGGTTGGCGGTTGCAATCCATATCTCCACACGATTTGTGGTGGGATACACAGCGTGGGAATGTTATCCAGCCCGAATGGATTGCACGCGAGTATCGCGATACGCAGGGTGTGCGGTATCGTGAGTTGTGGGAGCGCGAGAAACGGTACATCCAGCGTGTGGGCGATACCGATGTGCGTGTAGAACCGAACCCGATTGGCGAAATACCAATCGTATTGTTCCCAGCATTTTACATACCCGATACTGTGTATCCCGTCGGGGATGTTGAACTCGCGTATCCCCAGCAAGCAATACTGGACGAAGTTAGGCGTGCTATACTGAATATGGCGCGGCGTGGTGCAGGATTTTATTCGGTCAAGCGTGGCAGTATAGACGAAACGGAACTGGTGCGGTTGACCAATCCCGACGAAGTGTATGTGCTTGTCAACGAACAAGATGCAATCGTACCAGTCAATACACCGCTACCGAACAGCGAGTGGCAAGCGTTGGAAACACTTGCGAAACAGGATATGGACGCGCTGATGGGTGTGAGCGAATATATACGCGGTGTTTTGCCTACAGGCAGAGCGAAGTTTGCAACGGAAGTGGTAGCATCCGTTGCTGGTCAAACGGTGCGCATCCAAACCGAATGGTACAATACAAAGTTAGCGATTGAGCGGTTAGCGCGTGTGTATTACAAAATCAAGTATGGCAACCAGTTTGGTGATATTGTACCGCGCGTTGTAGAAGATGATGTATCGGGTATGTTGCAGACCGATATGTTGCAACGCGAGATGGGTTGGCAAGTAAGTGCGGGTATGCCGCGCGGCTAACCGCTGTGAAACATTAGTTGGCGTTTTGCGGTATAATAAGTAGCGCAGATTCGGTATAATACCGAGTGGAGGATGATGATGATGGATGAGCGATTAGTGCGTAAGCGCGAGGATGTAGAGCGCGACGATGAGCAGGAACAGGATGGTCAGTTGCCAGCAGGTGATGATGTACCGCCTGAACTGGTGCAACTGGCTGGTCTGTTGCTACAATCGTTCCTTGCGGGTGATCGTGAAAGCGTGGAAGCGTTGTACGAGATGTATCACGAACCCGAAAAGTTTGTGGAACGGCAGAGAAATGCTGTGAAGGAAATGCTGAAAGAGTTGTTGGCGGATGGTGTAATCACCGCCGAGCAGGCAAAAGCGGTTGAGCAAGCGTTGCCTGCAGAACAATCTGCGGGCGATAAAGTAGAAACACCGCCTGCGCAAACGCAGGTTGGTGATAGTGCGAATGGTGAACTGCAAATACAAGCGGATGCCCAGCGTATCAACCCGAAAGGTAAAACACTGCACGAGATACTGGGTATCACGCGGTAGTTGCAGTTTACGGGGAGTAGAGTATGCAGTTCAATCCGAACACTTCGCATTACGCGAGCGCGATAGGCGCGTGGTTGGACACCAACTTCCGTGATCAGTTCACGGCAACGGTTGCGTTTATGGAGAAACTCAAGCAACGCGGTGCATTCAAGCGCGGTTCCGCGTATCTGGTGCAACCGTTATTCAGCGAAGGGAACAACACCGTTGCTGGTGTTTCCAACTTCAACGCGCCGATGAGCATTCCCAACGATACTGGCTTGAGTGCTGTGTATACTTGGAGTTGGTATCAGGGGCTGACCACCGTGAATGCGCAGGAAGCGGCAGCAATCAACACCGAGTACGAGATGGTGGATTTGCTGGAAGAGCGATTGCGCAGTACGGTTGCCCAGTTCGGTCAAGTGGTTGCTAACGATCTGTTCAGCAACACGGATGCTACGCTGGGCAAGATTGCGGGTATCCCGTATGCGGTGGATCGCCCGACCACAACTCCCAACTCGTTCGGTGGCATCTCGCGTAGCAACACAACCAACCCGTGGTGGCGTTGTGTGGTTGTGGATGCAAACAACAACCCGCTTACGCTACAGTGGTTGGCACAAGCGTACAACCTTGCAACCGAGAATGGCGGTATTTCGCCTGACATTATCGTGATGCCGACCGATCTGTTCACCGCGTTTGAAGCGCAGCTATTGGCAACCCAGCAGTATCGTCAAGATGATGAAATCGCGCGTGCTGGTTTCGTCGGCTACTTGTTCAAGGCTGCCACGGTGCTGTTTGACCCGCGCGTACCCAACAACACCGTGTTCATCATCAACAGCAAAGATCTGATGCTGGTTTCGCAAACCGACCGACCGAGTGCGGAACCAGTAGAATTTCCAGACCGATTGGTGCGCGGGTACAAGCACGGCTGGGCACTGGCACTGGTAGCGAAACGATTGAACAGCCACGCGCGTATCAACAACATCACACCATAACGCTACAACGCGGCGGTGATGGCGTGTGATTACAACAACGGTACGGGATAAACATTACCAGCCCGTGCTGGTTCAACAACCCGAACTGGCACGGGCAATCTTGCTACTTGAACAGCAAGGTGTGTATACATTCACATCGGTATCACCCGCGCCTGCACCGTTCATCTACGAGATAACGAACTATCTCGCACACAAACACTATACACTACCAACCAATCTACCCGCAAGTTATTATCGTGGCAACCGCACCATAGCAATAGAGTTTATGGTGGATACCAGTCAATCGTACACCGTGCAGTGGTTGCACAACAACCAACCGCAACCGCCAATCGTGATACCGCCGCTACCGTACCCACCTGTGATTACGCAACAGCGCACACCCATCTACCCGTTCGCGCATAACCATCTTGCGGGCTACTTGTACGATGTGCGTGTGCTGGGCAGTTATCAATCGGGCGGTATGCGTGTGGATGTACCGACCAGTACCAACGGTGTAATCACAACCGTTGTGGTACCGCTAAGCGAAACAAACTATCTATTCTCGGCATATCGCGATAGCAGTGGCGAATGGAAAATCATTATCCGCAACCCGAACGGTACAGAACTACCAGCAGGTACACCAGTAGATACTTGGTTGCGTGTGTATGTGTGGGCACATTATCGGTGATTGATTATGCGTGTGTTTCGGTATGGACGGGTATTGGATGCGCGTACGGATGCGTTGTTCCAACCGCAATCGGGAAACGCGGTTGCACTGGACAGACACGCTACCGATAACTACATTCGCCCACGCACCCCGAATGTGGATTGCACAACAACACCCCCAATACCGACCAGCACCAGTTATGATGATGGCACGCAAACCAACCGCTGGACAACTGTAGCGGGTAAACAACTGCCCGAATATGTTAGCGGTGTAGGCTGGAAATTTTCACCCAACACAGCAATCCGCACCAGTTATGATATTCCAAAGAGTATAAACAACTACTCGTGCCGAGTGGTGATACCCGAACCGTATTTCCCGAAAAAAGTGATACCCCGCCAGTGGTGTTTAGCGCAAGTGGAACAGGATGATGTGGTTGGCAAAACAATCAGTGCAACGGGTATTCGTTGGGGTGATGTGTTCTGGGGTGTTGGACACTATCGGATACGGTGTTGCCCCAACCAGCAAGTGGAAGAATCGGCGTGTCTGGTGCTGGATGTGGGCGGTAATCTGGAATGCTTTTTCCCGTTGTGGGATAATGTATCGGTTGTTGAACTAACCATAGAACGGTTATCATCATCACTTGTGCGTGTGGTTGCAACTGGTGGTGGGAATACATTCGCGCACACACTATCGCACACGCTTACCTATAATCACCCGTATCGTGCTGAGTATTACTTGTACCAACTCTCCCAGAACTGTACCGCACCCGAACCAACCGAGCATTACGAGATGCAACGGATGTACGCACCGAGTATCAACTACACTTGGAATGCAGAACTACCAGCAGAGTATTACTCGCCCGATGTGTATGTGCTGGTCAAAACACACCCCGATCCATTCACTACACCGCGCATATTGGTTGAATTGGAACTGGAAGTTGATGGCGAAGAGTTTCAAACGATTGGTTGCGAATACAATCCCGATACCAATCTATGGGAACCGAACCGATACTTTGACCGTGTGCCCGTGCGTTGGTGGGTAAACATTAGCACGAACCAGATATTGGATAGAGTATCGGTACTGGTCGGTGGTGCTGTGTTGCACTATGTACCAGCACCGCATCAACGCGAATGGTTAGCGGTACTGCCTGTGGAAATGGAACAAACTGGAATACCAACTGGTATAATACCGAGTGGGTATGATATTATCGGTGTACCAGATTACACGCGCTGGTTGTCAAGCGGTGTGTTGGCTGTGTTGCCAGCGCAATATCACCGCATACTCACGATACACTTGCGCGAAAAATCGGTATAATAGGTTGGGAGGTAAGCGATGAACTATATGGTCTACAATCCGATAACAGGCAAGTGGGAGCGGGTGAATGATCTTGATCGCCCGTATCCTGTGATAGCACGCGATACGCGGCTGGTAATCTACAATCCCGACACGATTGTAGTTTCGGCAACATCACCATCGCCGAACAATATTGATCCGCTTGGCACAAGCGGTACAAACGCACCACCGACGATTGTGCTACCCGATGCGTGGCGTATTCGGCGAATCATCATCACCGCACGGCGCGAGTGTACGGACTCGCTTCAAGCGCAACTTGAAGCGTGGCTGTATGGTAGGTTGCTTGATGTGAACGGTAATCCCGTGTATACTTGGGCATATAGTCCGAATATAACTGTGTGGGCAAATGAAGGTTCGTCATCTGGCGGTACACGATTCACACGGTTGATATTGCCAAGCGCACTGAGCGGTGTGTTGGGTTGTGATCAGTACCGCATTACTTTTCGTCTGGTGAACCCAAGTGGTAGTGGCGAGTTTCGGTTATCGCACATCAAAGTGTATGTGGAGGTTTGATGTGTTCATAGGGTGGGTGAAATGGAACTGGTAGTATCTATGGACTGGCATATTCAGCGTTTACCTGCGTGGATGCAGGTAGCATTCCTGCTGAACATACTGGATTTGGTGCTTGGCACGCTTGCGAGTATTGCACAACGCAGGTTATCATCCCAACTGGGATACGAAGGATTGATGCGCAAGATGG
>Ga0197143_1002058_pt1 | contig 15641 bp, 18 predicted proteins | sample GBS70_MetaG_FD_148603 | JGI IMG/M metagenome (GOLD analysis project Ga0197143, IMG submission 148603) | Sediment microbial communities from Great Boiling Springs, Gerlach, Nevada, United States - GBS 70_MetaG | ecosystem: Environmental > Aquatic > Thermal springs > Hot (42-90C) > Sediment...
TTTCAAAGGCTCTTTCAAGCTTGTCCATGATCATTGAGCAAACTTTTCAATTTTTTAAGTGCTCTATGTTTACGGACCTTGACGTTTTCTTCAGTTAGACCAAGTATTTGTGCTATTTCTTTGTTTTTCAGACCATCAACAAAGTAAAGCATAAGAATTTCACGGTCGATCTCTTCCAGGGACTGCATTGCTTTATCAAGGTCGAATTGCTTTTCTATTTTTTGAATGGGATCATCTCTGGCAGGAATCTGATGAAAATCAGGCTCGCTCCGATTGCTTTCCGGCTTTAGTTTTCTCTGCCAATCAAGATAGGTGCTGTGGGCTAATTTGTAGAAAAATGCATAAAAGTTGCCACTGCCATCGTAATTTTCAAGTGATCTAAAGAGCTTCAGGTAAAAATCCTGCATTACGTCCTCGATGTCGGCTTTATTTTTTATTCTTGTTGCGAAATATTTCCAGGCCATATTAAAACTTTCCCTGTAAAGCCTTTCGAAATATCTTGAGTTCTTTTTTGCTTTAAGGGCAATTTTTTTCAACCTTTTCATTGTTATAGACGTAAGTTTAACCAAAATGGTTACAAAAAAAGCCCGCCCGGCCAAAATGGCCGGGCGGGCTTTTCAGGCCTAACTGGCCGGGTTTTTCTTTAACCTCAGCCAAAAGAAGTGCAGCTGCCACCCCATGAGCCCCCACCTGAAGAGCCGAAAAGTGAGGCAAAAGGGGAGAATACGCGCTTTACATCATCTGAATCGCAGTAGGGGCAGCGTACGTTTTCGCTGCTTTCGCCTACTGGCTGCAGCACTGTAAAGCGTTCATGACAATTTTGGCATTCATATTCATAAAGGGGCACGATTATCCCTCCTTCTTTAATACCTATACAGGTATAAGTATACCATCTGATAGGATTATTTCAAGAGATTTTTAGCGGTAAATATAGCCTGGCCAAAAGAAATGCAACCATCGTTTGGTGGTAAATGAATATGAAAAAATAAATTAAAGTCCGTACCGGCAAAAGTCAACCGAATTAACTCGTTTAAAAGGCTGTTCTGGAAAACACCTCCAGAAAAAGCTAGGTTTTTAATGCCCGTTTCCTTTGAAAGATAGCAGGCAACGTCAAAGATGGCCTTTGCAAGGCTGTTGTGAAATCTACATGCAATAGCTTTTTTGTCAACTGATCTCCTTAGGTCGTCAATTATCGATTGAATCACTGGCCTCCAGTTCATTTCGATAAGCCCGTCATTTGAGGCTGTTATCTCAAATCCGTAGTGACCTGCATTCAAAGAATCGCTTGCACTTATTCTTCCAGGTAGAGCTTCAAGCCTCATGGCAAGCTCTCCCTCGTACGTGGCTTCGCGTCCTATTCCCAGGATAACAGCTACAGCATCAAAAAGCCTACCCATACTGGAGGTCCTGAAGACATTCTTGCCACTTTTCAAGAGCTTTTCAAGCACATCCTTTTCGGCACCGGCAATATAGTCTGCAAGATCTGCGTCTATTTCTTCTAAAATTGCAGCTGCAACCCGATAGGGTTTCTTTATGGCAGCATCGCCGGTTGGCAGTTTAAAAGGAGAGAGTCGTCCAATTCTCCGATAATTTTTTCCGTCAGTTAAAATGATTTCTCCGCCCCAGACTGTGCCATCAAGACCGTAACCGGTTCCATCGAAAGCAAAACCGATTACAGGCTCTTCAAGGTTGTTTTCTCCAAGAATGCTGGCGATATGGGCAAAATGGTGCTGAACCCTAAAAAGTGGTCTGTCTGATGCTAGTTCTTCAGCAAATCTGGTTGAAAGATAGTCAGGGTGATAGTCGCAGGCTATGATTTCAGGGTTAATTCTAAAGAGCCTTTTGTAGAGCTCAAATGTTTCGCGGTAAACATTAAAAGTTAGTTCATCTTCAAGGTCGCCCAAATGCTGAGAAACAAAAGCATATTTTTCCCGCGTGAGAGTAAAGGTGCACTTAAGCTCAGGACCAGCTGCAAAAATTGGAGGAAGATTTTCAAAAGGAAAATCCAGCGGATACGGTGCATAGCTTCTTGCACGGCGAACCATGAAAGGCCTTGCAGCTGCATTAATTACCGAGTCATCGTAGCGCGAGTAAATCGGTCGGTTATGAATTAGAAAGCCATCAGCGATTTTTCCAAGCCTTTCTAAGGCTTCTTCATTGTCTCTGGCAATTGGTTCTTCGCTGAGGTTGCCGCTTGTCATCACCAGAGGCTCGTTCATATCTTTAAGGATCAGGTGGTGGAGCGGTGTCGATGGAAGCATCACCCCGTAGTCAGCAAGTCCAGGGGCAATGTTCTCTGCTAGGTATTCGGGTGTTTTCTTGGGTAAAAGGACAATCGGTGCCTGTGGAGATTCTAAAAGCTGCCGCGCCTCTTTGCTCAAATGAACTGCTTTATCAACCTCTTCGATGCTGGCGAACATTACGGCAAAAGCTTTTGACGGCCGCCGTTTACGCTGTCGCAGTGTTTCAACTGGGTTGTGATCCCTTGCTTTGCAGGCAAGATGAAAACCACCAAGACCTTTAAGTGCCAGAATCATACCATGTTTGAGTAAAGCTTCTGCTGCTTTTAAAGCTTCTTCACCTCTTAAATAGTGAAGACTGGCTTTTCTCGGGACTTCATAGTCTTCCAGAAGTGCAGCTGGTGCATCGCTTAGTGGAGTTCCTTCGTAACCAATTTTTTCAAAAGTTTCCCTGTCGGCTAGAAAGAGAAGCTCAGGACCACATTCCGGGCAGGCATTGGGTTGAGCATGGAACCGTCTGTTGGAAGGATCATCGTATTCCTGCTGGCACAGGGCACACATTTTAAATTTTTTCATGGTGGTTTTCGGTCTATCATAAGGGATGTCTTCAATAATGGTAAAACGAGGACCACAGTTGGTGCAGTTTATAAATGGGTACCGATAACGGCGGTCCTTCGGGTCAAATAGTTCTTTCAAACAGTCTTTGCAGGTAGCGATATCAGGGCTTACAAGAACAAATTCTTCAGAGCTTTTCTTACTTTCGCGGATTTCAAAGTCAGAATAACCTATATAGGGAAGTTCTTCTACCTTTATGCCTTTAATTTCAGCACGGGGCGGCTTTTCCTTGTGAAGCAAACTTAAAAACTGTTCGAGTTTATCAGGACTTCCTTCTACTTCAATGTGAACACCTTCCGAGGAATTAAGCACCCAGCCTTTTAAGCCCAGCCTTTTAGCCAGGTTGTAAATAAAGGGCCGAAAGCCAACCCCTTGGACAATGCCGGTTACATGTATGTGAATCCTTTTCATATGGTAAGGTAATTATAATCGATTAAAAAGCATGTTAAGTTCACACTCACAGGGAGGTTCAAGCCAGACAGATTCCAGAAGTTTCTTATCCGTCAGTATTTTTTCAGGTTTTCCATCGGCAACGATCTGCCCGTTAAAAAGAATGATTACCCTGTCAGCAAGCCGTACTACCAGGTTCATATCGTGTGTGGCAATAATCAGGGTTGACTCAAGTTTATTAAGCGTTTCTATTAAAAAGGAGCGATGTCTGTGGTCAAGGTTTGAGGTAGGCTCGTCAAGCATTATAACTTCCGGCCTTGTTGCCAGCACTCCTGCAATAGCTACGCGTTTTTTTTCACCAAAGGAGAGATGGTGCGCCAGCCTGTTTTCAAATCCTTTAAGGCCTGTAGTTTGAAGTGCCTCTTCTACCAGCTTGCTGGCTTTCTCTTCTGGATAGCGGGCGCCGGCGCCAAAAAAAACGTCTTCATAAACAGAAGGCATAAAAATCTGATCATCAGGATCTTGAAATACTATGCCTGCTTTAGACCTGATGTTTTTCAGGTTTTCCTTAATAACTTTAAACCCGGCTACGGAAGCGTATCCGGTATAGGGCAAAAATCCAAGCAGGCAGAGAAAAAGGGTTGACTTACCTGCCCCATTGGGTCCAATAATGAACACCCGTTCACCGGGAGCTATTGAAAAGGTAATCCCGGAAAGGGCCAGCGTGCCATCTGAGTAGCTGCAACTCAAATTTTTTGCTTCAACAGCAGGAGTTCTCATTGTAGTGCAAAAATCAAGCATAAATAAAGAATACCAGAAAAAGCAAAAAGATAATCGGTTGCCTTTAGTTTTAGCTTTTCAGGTGCAAAAGCTATTTCAGGGTCGTAGTTTCTGGCAAGCATGGACCTGTAAATTCTTTCGGAGCGTTCAAATGACCGGAAGAATATCATACCTATAAGCAAAAAGGTAGCTTTAAGATTAAACTTTCTAGTGGCTTCAGGTAGTTTAAGCTCTTTAGCGCGCAGCATTCTCTCAAGTTCATCCTGAATAACAAAGACATAGCGGTAAAGAAAAGAAAGCAGACTGAGAATAAGGGCAGGCGCACGGAAAAATTTAAGCGCTTTCAGTAGCTTTTCAAAGCGGGTGGTTCCTACCATGGTAAAAAGAAAAGCAAAACAGGTAAGTGCTTTTAAGGTGTAAAAGATAAAAGTGTTTGCATTAAAAAAACCGTCATTAAAAGCGTAAACCAGCGAAAGCATGATTACGGGGGGAAGTATGATCAGGGCTCTTTTAAAATACAGGAGTGGCGGAATGCGGGTTAAAAGAATAAGGACAGCAGCTGCAACCATCAGATAGTAAAGAATATTGATACCGTCTGCTGTTTCAGGAAGAAAAGATGCGGCTGCAGCTGCCGTCAGCAGCACTACAAGCTTAACCCTTGGATCAACACTATGGATCGGGCTTTTTAAATCTGCGTATTTATCCAGAAACCCGTGTTCCATTTTTCTTTCGTGCTGTCAGCGCAAGATAAATACCTGAAGTTGCAGCAAATGTCAGAGCTGTGCCAAAGATACCAGGAATGACAACTTTAAGGTAAGGCGAGTTCACGAATCCGGCTTCATAATCAGGAAACAGCCCCTTGATTAACGGTTCGTGCTCGTACTTTGCCAGTCCATGTCTTTCAGCCACAGTTTCAAGGCCGTCCGGCCAGGGGTTTGCAAAAGGTGCAAGCAAGATTACTATCAGCATGGATGCGAGAAAAAGGATCCAGACTGTTTTCCTATTCACCGCTGCTCACCGCCCCGAGGCTCGAACCTAAAATATCGGGCCTGATAGCCTTTAGCGCTTCAACAAGTCCGAGGGTGATAATGGCTTCACCAATTCCAATAAGAGCATGGATTGCAAGCATAGCTGGAAGGACAAGTTCAAGCTGGGCTCTGCCAGAAAGCCAGAGTTCAATAGAGCACGCTGCTGCAGCCGCAACCACCGAAAGCCAGGCGCTCAACACGATTGCGGCCCTTTCGTTTTTAAAGGTTTTTGCAAGAATAAAATAAAGGTAGTAGGTTCCGAAAGAACCAATAAGGGCCATATTAAGAATGTTAGCTCCAAGAGCAGTTATGCCTCCATCTGCAAAAAGAAGTGTCTGAATTACAAGCACTGTGGTCATTATCAGGAATCCACCATAGGGCCCAGCTATTAAAGCGGCTAAAAGCCCTCCAATCAGGTGACCGGAAGTGCCATAAAATACAGGAAAATTGACCATCTGGGCAGCAAAAACCAGTGCAGCTGCAACTCCGTAAACAGGTATCCTTTCCTCTTCTACCTTTTGCCGGAGCTTTCTTAATGCGTAAACGGCTGCTGCAGCTGAAATTGCATAAGTACCGGCAGCAGTAGTTGTGTTGAGGTAGCCATCTGGAACATGCATTTTCTATCGCCTCCTAGATTGGTGTTATGGTTACGTCACCTTCGGAGGCTTCGGCCTCATCGGCAGCTTTTATTATGCCTTCAAGCTTTGATTTCATAGCTTCAGCCAGTTCCTTTGCCTGCTCTATTTCAGCGACAAGGGATTCAAGACCCAGCGATTTGGTAAGGCTTTCCCATTGTTCCAGACTGCGACTCAGGGTTTCGCTGAAAAGACCCAGCTGATGGATACTGAGCTTGAACTGGGTTAGGTTGATTCCGTTTTTACACAATTTTTTATCACCTCCTTTAAAAATAAAAGCCACGAAGACCATTTGCAGCCTTCGTGGCCTTAATTCTTTACAGGCTTCGGCCTGTAATCTACTTTTTAATTTTTAATTATTTTTCTTTTGCTTCAGCCAGAATTACTTCGTGCTCAAGTAATTTTAACTCTTTAATTGTAGCATTAATATATTTCTGGTTGCCGAATAAATCAATAAGGAGAAGCCGATTATTTTCCGGTCTGATAGTGGTTACATTATCCATAAACGGCTCTAATCTGCCTTCACGGTCAATAAACACCCGAACTTCACACACCTGTATCACCTTCTCTGACTATTCTATCTAAGGTTGCCAGCCCCTCTTCCATTAAATGAGGCAGGGGTTTTTGTTCAATACCCACAAGATTGATGGTTGGGTATGTAATTGGCAGAAGTATTTTTTGTGCAGGAGAATTTGCAATTGCCTCTGCCATTTTTGGTGTTAGCTCGCCCATCATTGAATTGGGTATGACAATTGCCAGTGGGCCGATGATAATGTCGACGTCTTTTACCGTTACCACAATGGCATTTTCTCCGCTTGCTCCTTTATTGGCACCTGCTTTTAGCATCTGGTGAGCTGCAACAGCATTGGTGGCAAGGGCATAGATTTCCAGGTCAGGGAAGTGCTCCCTGACCTGGCTGATTATCTGTGCCCCTATTTTTCCGCCCATTCCATCAATAACGCAAACTTTCATCCTGTTAGCTTATTCCAAGCTCCTGCAACAGTGATTCCATGGGCCTGGCGCCAACAGCAAATTTTTTGGGCACACCTTTTTCGAAAAGAATAAAGGTGGGGATGCTCATTACTCCATATCTGGAGGCTATTTCCGGATACTCATCCACGTTTAGCTTGCCAACCTTAACTTTATCACCGTACTTTTCTGCAATTTCCTCCATGACAGGAGCCATAATGCGGCAGGGAGCGCACCATGCGGCCCAGAAGTCAATCAATACCGGCTTATCAGAGTTTACCACCTCTGACTCCCAATTACTTGCAGTGATTTCGATTACTTTGCCTGCCATTTTCTCAACCTCCTTTTAAAAATTTTACTTGTTTTCAAGGTTTTCAAGATAGCGTTCGGCGCTGGTGGCAGCTACAGCACCTTCACCTACTGCAACTGAAACCTGTTTAAGTACGTTTCGCCTGACATCTCCGCAGGCGAAAATTCCTGGAACACTAGTCTCAAGCTTTTCATCTGTAACAATGTAGCCATTTTCATCAAGCTCAACCAACCCTTTCAAAAATTCCGTGTTTGGCTGATAGCCAATGTAAATAAATAATCCATCAAATTCATATTCTTTTAATTCACCTGTCTTGACGTTCTTCACAACTACGCTTCTCAGAAGGTTGTCACCCTTGATCTCAACGACGACACTGTTCCAGAGAAAATCGATTTTTTCGTTTCTAAAAGCTCTTTCCTGCAGAATCTTATCGGCCCTCAGCTGATCGCGGCGGTGAATGACAGTTACTGATTTCGCAAAACGCGTGAGGTAGAGAGCTTCTTGGATAGCTGAGTTACCTCCTCCGACAACAGCAACCCTTCTATCTTTAAAGAAGGCTCCATCGCAGGTTGCGCAATAGCTTACACCGCGCCCGGTATATTCGCTTTCACCGGGAACATTAAGATTACGAGGGTTTTGACCTGTTGCAACAATAATGGACCTGGCCCTGATCTGACGTCCATCTGTACTTAAAACAACCTTTTCAACACCATCAAGCTGAATTTCTTTAACCGTAAAAAGGTTGATGAATTCGGTGCCGAATTTTTTTGCCTGATCTTCAAATTTTTGCATCAATTCCGGTCCGCTGACGCCTTCTGGAAAACCCGGGTAGTTTTCAATCAAATCGGTCATAGCTATCTGCCCGCCTGGTACACCCTTTTCCACCACTGCAACCTTGCGCAGGGACCGGGTAGCATAAATGGCTGCTGTCAGACCTGCTGGGCCCGCACCCAAAATGACAATGTCGTAACTTTCCAATCTCATCCTCCTTTCTGATGTTTTTATGTATTGTTATTCGGGTTTGGCTGAAATTGTTGCAGCTGCATCATAAGCTGATTTTTTAACTGCTGGGCGTACTGATAGTCAGGACCTGGAGGCACCAATTTCATGAAGGTGTCAAGTTCTTCAATAGCGTCTTTGATCCTGCCCATTCTCTGGTAGACAACTGCAAGGTTAAAATGAGCCTGAGCATGATTAGGGTATTTTTGAATTACCTGTTTTAACTCGCTGGCAGCCAGATCGAGAAGATCAAGATAGGTATAACATATAGCAAGGTCTGTCCTGACGTTTGGGTCGTCGGGTTTGATTTTCAGAGCTCTGCGATAGTATTCAACAGCCTGCTGGTACTGCTGGTTATCGAAGTAAAGATTCCCCAGGCCAACCAGTGCTTCGTAGTTATCAGGATCTTCAGTAAGGATGCGCTTATATTCTTCTTCCTTAACCTTAAATATCTGGTACTGCTGCTGTAATTCAGGAGGCAGGTCGGTGGTAGGGTTGCCTGCCTTAATTACCTGATAGCCAAAGTATCCTACAAAAGAAAATGTTAGGAGAAGCAACAGAACAGGATATATGCTTCTTGCTCTTTTTCTGAGCTTAAGCCTTGTACCCAGTTTTTCCAAAAAGGTGGCCGGTGTTTCTACAAAACGTTGGATGTTTATGCCAAGTAGCTGTGCTTTTATAAGCATATTGAGGTCGTTGGTTACAAGATATACCGGTAGCCCGGATGTGCTGGCAACCTGGTAAGCAATAGCAAGAATTTTATCATCGCTTGTCTTTAAAGAAAGGTTTTCAGGGTATTTTTCATTGGGGTTAAAGATTGCTATTCTCACAATTGATCCGTTGGAAAGCTTTACGCCTTCTGTAAGTAAACCTCTTTCAGCGAGGTCAAAGAGAATTCTGGAAGCTCTGCGGGCGCGATATCTGAGATCCCTATCCTGTGAAGATAGCTTGATCTTATCAAGCTCCTGAAGAACAACCTCCGGAATCACAATTTCGCAATTGTTCAGTTCATTAAACAAATCGGGGTTGTAAAGTATAGCATTTGTATCAAGTATATAGATCTTTTCTCCCATTTTTTCTCTACTTTATGTGATTTGCGTACTTTATAAATACTTCCAGCGCCTGCGCAACTGCTTTTCCGCAATTGGGAAAATCTGCTCCCAGGCACTCTTTCATTTCCTCAGCCACTATAAGCAAGGCTACCTCGTCAAAGGCTCTTTTTGTGGCTGCTACCTGTATTAAAATGTCATCAAGAGGGCGCTGGTTTTCTATCATATTCTGAATGCCCCTTATTTGACCTTCTATTCTTTTTAACCGTCTGAGTATTTTCTGCTTTTCTTCTTCTGACATACCCATGGTGGTATTTTAAACTTCACTGAGCTGTTTAGTCAAACTGTTTATTTAAAAATTTTCTTAAATATTTTCACCCTTGTTCCTTTTTAACTTCAAACGCAGATAGATTGCTACAACTAAAAGAATTAAAACCAGGAAAGAAAGTGAAATAAGGATGATGCGGTAATTGGAATTAATGACGATCGTATTTTTAGCCAGCTGGTAACCGTCTGGTGTTTCCAGAGCAATTGTGACTTTTATTTTGCCGGATCGCCTGAGTTCAATTGGAATTGTAAAAACGTTTTCCTTTGAGCTGAGAACAACATTTTTTTTGTCTGTCTTAAATTTAATGCTGCTACCTTCAAGCTTCAAGATGCATTTTACAGGGTAGCCTGTATTGTTAATCACTGTTACCGGTAACTCGGCTTTCATGGATGCAAGGCTTATTTCTCCGTCAGCAATTTTTAGTTTTTGAAAGAGTTCGCCCAATTTTTCCTGCAGTTCTTTGAGCAGCCTGAATCCTAGGTCAAATTCGTATTCAGGATTAAAAGCAGCCATGAAGGCGTTATCGAGCTTTTCAGTTAAATGATTTTTTTCGCTCTCCTCCGTAACAAATGATTGGTTAAATGCTTCTGCCATCGTTTTTGCTTTCCTGTAGTTTTTAATAAAATTCGGTATCAGTCTATCGAAATTCGGATACGACGGGCTTTGTTCTTCAAGCTTGTTCAGAGGAGCAAGCTCAAATGGTGGAAGTGCCTGAATCTTAATAAAAGGATACTTTTTTAGCTCATTAACCATATTTTCAAAAAAGATGTAATCTTTACTGCTGAAGTCTATTACGAGTGTTTCTGGCTGATTCTTTTCAAGGTGTTTTGCAATCAGGTTAGCGGCAAAATCCTCAGCTTCAGTGTTTTGTGGGGCAAGCTGCGAAAAAAGCACGATGGTGTTGTCATAAAGACCGGAATCGACTGCGGTGCTGCTTTCAACAACCGCTGCATAGCCGTTTCTAGAAAGGAGGTTTACCGTATCTTTACTAATACCGCGATCAGGAAGATAAACATAACCAGAGTATTTTAGTCCATCGATTTCTTTTTCTGCGGCTGATTTTGATTTTGCAATTCTCTCAACTAATTCAAAGTCAAGCTGATACTTGTTAAGTATTTCAGGGCTTAGGTCACCATATGGATATAGCAGGATATTATTTTGCTTTTGCTTGCTGGCATTGCGTAAAAGATCAAGCAGGTTAGCTGCCAGTCTGGCCTGAGTATCCGTCTGCTTTATTTCTTTTATGCCTTGTTCATGTTTGATTCTAAACCCATTTGCAAGAACTGGTAGCTGCTTTAAACTGCTTGAAGAAATGGCAAGCATTAAAGGAGTTTTGTTTTGAAGCGAGATTTCAATTATTTTAAAAACGCTGCTTTTTTCTATCAGATATTTTATAGGTGCCTCATCTTTAAGTACTCCAGAAGAATCCAGCCGAAAGGGCATTCGAATGTTAATAAGTGGTACAACGGTAAGCGTTTTGGGTGCCGTAGCGACAAAAACATAGGATTTGTCTGAGAAAACCTGTTTTCCACGTGCAAAGAGTAAAACTTCTATAATGTAAACGTGTCCGGAGATCCTGAGGTTTTTCAGGTTGAAGGAAACCTCGACTTTTGACTGATTTTGAATAAACCTTCCAATGTAGCGGTTTCTATACGCCAGCGGTTTTCCGGTTTTGTCTTTGAGTGCAATATAAACCCGCAAAGGTGGAGGTGTTTGGGTTGTGGTGTTGGTTATAACAATAGTTGCATTAACTGTATCGGCTGGCTGGTAATAAGGCTTGTTCAGAATGAATTGAAGATTAAAGGCAGGGGCAGTAGTTGCAACTGCTTTTTGTAAAGAAAGCATTGAAGGCAGAAAAGCAAAAATGAGAGACAGTAGTAAAATTAAAATTAGTCGTTTAAGATGAAAAAGCTTTTTCATAGACTTTTATTTATCACTAATCGCATTTTAAGTAAAGCAAAGGAGGCGCAAAAATTGGCCGAAGAAAAAAAAGTGGATGAAATAACTGATAAGCAGGCCGTTATTCCTGTAATCCCTCTCAGGGACATGGTTATTTTCCCCAATTTGGTGGTGCCCATCTACGTGGGGCGGCCTCAGTCCTTAAACGCACTTGAAGCATCGTTGAAGGAGTTTGATCACCGTATAGCTCTTATTGCCCAGAAGGATGCAGCTGTTGAAAAACCAACAATGAATGATCTTTTCGGCTATGGAACTCTGGCCGTAATTCTTCAGGAGCTTAAGCTGCCTGATGGTACTGCTAAGGCGCTGGTTGAGGGAAAAAAGAGGTTTAAGCTTATCGAGATTATGCAGGAAGAACCGTTTATTCTGGCCAGAGTTGAGTTTTTGGAAGATATTAAGCGTGAGGGCATGGAAGTTGAAGCCTTAATGAAAACCGTCGTTAACCAGTTTGAAAAGGCTGCTGAGCTGGGGAAGCCTATTCCACGTGAAGTTATCGTAGCTGCTATTAACATTGACGATCCTGGAAGGCTGGCAGACTTTGTTGCTTTTCATCTGAACCTCAAAACTGCTGAAAGACAGGAGATACTTGAGGCGGTCGACCCTTATGAAAGGCTGGTTAAGGTAAGCGAATTTCTGGCTCGAGAAATACAGATTCTTGAAATTGGATCAAAAATCCAGGACCGTATAAAGGAATCTATGAGCAAGGCTCAAAGGGAATACTTTCTCAGGGAGCAGCTTAAAGCTATTCAGGAGGAGCTCGGGATTCTGGACGAAAGGCAGCAGGAGATCGCTGAGCTCAGGGAAAAGATTGAGAAGGCTGGAATGCCCGAAGATGTTAGGGCAAAAGCCCTTAAAGAGCTCGATAGGCTGGCTGCCATGCCGCAGGGTTCGGCTGAAGTTACAGTTGTTCGGACTTATCTTGATTGGCTGATAAGCCTTCCGTGGAGCAAGAAAGATGAGGAGCGACTTGACCTTAAAGAAGCAAGAAAGATACTTGACGAGGATCATTACGGGCTTGAACAGGTAAAGGAAAGGGTTCTTGAATATCTTGCGGTTCATAAGCTTACGGGCGGAAAAGCCCGGGGATCTATCCTTTGCTTTGTGGGTCCTCCTGGAGTTGGAAAAACTTCGATAGGCAAATCAATTGCCCGTGCTCTGGGTCGCAAGTTTGTAAGGATCAGCCTTGGTGGTGTTCATGACGAAGCTGAAATTCGCGGTCACCGGCGTACCTATGTAGGTGCCCTGCCTGGACGCATCATACAGGCCCTGGCTCAGGTGGGGACTAAAAATCCGGTCTTCATGCTTGATGAAATTGATAAAATAGGTGTTGACTTCAGAGGCGATCCTTCCGCAGCTCTACTAGAAGTACTTGACCCAGAGCAGAATTATGCATTTTCAGATCATTATCTTGAGGTGCCCTTTGATCTTTCAGAAGTGCTGTTTATAACCACGGCTAACATTCTTGATACCATACCTCCGGCGCTACGCGATCGCATGGAGGTCATTCACTTTCCTGGTTATACCGAAGACGAAAAAGTTAAGATTGCCCAGCTTTATTTAATTCCCAAGCAGCTTGAATCAAATGGACTGACGAAGGATCAGCTAAGGATTAGCGAGACAGCCATTCGAAAAATAATCAGGCACTATACGCGCGAAGCTGGAGTAAGGAATCTGGAGCGCGAGATTTCACGCATTTGTAGAAAGGTTGCTCGAAAAATAGTTGAAGGAGAAGTGAAAAGGGTTAGTGTTACTGCCCGCAACCTCGAAGATTTTCTCGGACCCATTAAATTTAGATATGGAGTGGCTGAAGGTGGCGAGGAGGTTGGCATAGCCACTGGCCTTGCCTGGACTGAATCAGGCGGAGACATTCTGTTCATTGAGTCTACTATAATGAAAGGAAAAGGAAACCTGATACTTACCGGGCAGCTTGGTGAGGTTATGCAGGAATCGGCTAAAGCTGCCGTCTCTTACCTTAGAGCTAATTCCCGTAAGCTTGGGCTCGATCCTGAATTTGCCGAAAAGTATGACATTCATATTCACGTACCTGAGGGGGCTATACCTAAGGACGGGCCTTCGGCTGGTGTAGCAATAGTCTCTTCTCTTTATTCTGCTCTTTCAGGCAAACCCGTTTTTAAGGACATTGCCATGACAGGAGAAATAACCTTGCGTGGACGTGTGCTACCGGTGGGAGGTATCAAGGAAAAGGTTCTGGCTGCTCACCGCGCTGGAATTAAAAAGGTAATTCTTCCAAAGGATAACGAAAAAGATCTTTTTCTTGTTCCTGAAGAAGTTAGAAAAACACTTGAGTTTACTTTTGTCAGGCATCTCGATGAGGTTTTGAAAACAGCAATAAAAGATTTTTCCGGCTCGAGACAAAAGAGGGCAGTAGAAAAAGAAAAGCAAGAGGTATCTTCCTTGAAATGATCAAGATAGGAATTATATCTGATACCCATATTTTTGCCATAGACGATGAGGCCGAAGCACTTTTAAGCTTTTTAGCAAGGGCTTTTTCAAAATGTGATCTTATATTCCATGCTGGCGATATAGTCAGTGCGGAATTCATTGATGAGCTGTCAAAAATCCTTCCTGTTGAAGCTGTGAGCGGGAATATGGATCCCTGTCAGACGCGCGCAAAATACCCTCCTAAAAAAATAATTGAGGTCGAAGGAAAAATTATTGGCCTTATACACGGAAGCGGTCCACCGCAGGATATTCGCTCAAGGCTATATTTTGCCTTCACAATTAAACCCGATATTATTGTTTACGGCCATACTCATGAGCCGTTTAAGGGTTATGAGAACGGTATATATTATCTAAACCCGGGCAGCCCAAACGACAGGCGTTTTGCAACTGTTAATTCCTATGCAATTTTAACCGTTGCAAGGAGAAAGCTGGACGCAGAAATAGTAAAGTTTAACTGGGAAGATGTCTATAAAAAAATAAAAAAAGCGAGAGCTTGACACTAAATGGTGGTGTTCTAAAATTAGCAGTTTATCAACAAGCTCTATGGGGGTTTAGAAAAAATGTTCGTTGTTATTGGGGGCTGCGGACGGGTTGGTTCTCAGCTTGCCAGAAATCTTGACGACCAGGGACATTCTGTCGTTGTAATCGATAAAGATCCCGAGTCCAGACGCCGGTTAGGAAGCTCGTTCAGCGGCAATTTTGTGGTTGGCAACGTATTTGATGTTGATGACCTTGTTGAAGCTGGAATTGAAGAAGCCGACGTGTTTTGTTCGCTTACCAACCTTGATAATACAAATATCATGGCCTGCCAGGTTGCTAAAAAGATTTTCGAGGTTCCTGAAGTCATTGGCCGTCTTTATAATCCTGAACGACTTTCAACATACCAAAAGCTGGGTCTTGAAATGGTCTGCGGTACGTCACTCATTGTAACCGAGCTTATGAATCGTGTTTTGACAAGGGGTTATGATGTTATAGAAACGCTTCCCAGTAATGACATCCACATTATTAAGGTCTCGGCAAGCAAAAAAATCCAGGGAAAGAAACTTTCTGAATTTATGAAAGAAGAAGAATATATGCCCACCGCAGTTATTCGTGATGGTAGAGGAATTATTCCTTCAGGCAGCCTGGAGCTGAAGGAAAACGACATCTTATATTTTGCAGTTAAGAACGTTGCTCTGAAGACGTTGCTCAAAAAGCTCGGCATAGAGTCAGGTGAATAGAAATGAATATTTTAATTGCCGGCGGAGGAAAGGTCGGTTTTTACCTTGCGCGGGAACTTTCGGCAATGGGGCATAATGTTTCTTTGATCGAACGGCGGGCAGACAGGGCCCAGAAAATTGCTCAGCAACTTGAAAAGGTTCTTGTTATTAAGGGCGATGCCTGTGATGCCGAGTACCTTGAACAGGCTGGCATTGAAGATGCTGATATAGTTATTGCTGCTACCGGTGATGATGATGATAACCTGGTTATTTCCCAGCTGGCTAAGATTACCTTTGGCGTAAAGAAGGTAATTGCAAGAGTAAATAATCCCAAAAATGAAAGAATTTTTAAGGTTTTGAATGTTGATATTCCGGTTGCTTCTACAAGCATTATAGTAAAGATAGTTGAAGAGGAAGCTGTTATTGGCGATCTTATATCGCTTATGCCAATTGGCGATGGTAAACTTCATATTGTTGAAATACGTGTTCCTGAGAATTCCCCTATTTCAGGCAAAAAAGTTGCGGAATTAAGCCTGCCCAAAGACTGCATCTTTGTTGCCATTGAAAGAGAAGGCGACATAATGATTCCGCGTGGTTCAACAATCATAGAAGGCAACGATCGTGTTTTTGCCATTGTAAGTCCTGAGCATGAGAAAACCCTGGTTAACATTATCAAA
>Ga0197143_1002059_pt1 | contig 15630 bp, 11 predicted proteins | sample GBS70_MetaG_FD_148603 | JGI IMG/M metagenome (GOLD analysis project Ga0197143, IMG submission 148603) | Sediment microbial communities from Great Boiling Springs, Gerlach, Nevada, United States - GBS 70_MetaG | ecosystem: Environmental > Aquatic > Thermal springs > Hot (42-90C) > Sediment...
CGGCGCTTCTCGCGACCTAGGAAACGCGGACACACCTCTCTCCCGACCGGACCGGCCGATTTAGGACCGGAGTCATCTCCCCGCTGTGTACTCCTCTCGGTTACACCGAGGAACGGGGCGATACGCAGGCGCCGAGGGCGGGAAGGTACCGGCAACGAGAAGGGACAGCGAGCATGCTCAGCGGGGCACGATACACCGGTGAGCCGGCACCGCAACGGCGGCCAGCCTGCCCGTACTTCCGCCTGCTCGTCGATCCGGAGACCCAGGCGCTCTCGCTCAGCGAGCAGCGGGTCTGTGCAGCGGATCATCGTCCACTCACCGATCTCGCTTGGCAAGCATCCTATTGTCTCGGCTCGTTCGAGAGTTGTCCACGCCTGCGCCTTACGCGTGGTGAGCCGGACCCACGACCGGATTCGTATCTGCTCGAACTCCTCGCTGCGCAGCGAGCCTGGGCTCCCGCTGGGATGGGCAGTGTGGGGCCAACTGGGGGAACAGCTCCGGCAGCGGGCGCAGCATTCGTGCGCTCCCAAACGGGACCGACTGCGGCCCTGCGCCAGCGACTGATCGACCTCACCCGTCGCCCCTTGGCAGTGGCCGTTCTGACCACCGCACTGCTCGGTGGCCTGTGGGCTGGCATCGCCCTCGCTAACTCGCTGGTAGCGAACCGACCGGCGGTGGATGCCGGGCAAAGGGCGGTCACCAGCGCTCCAGCCTTTACGCTCCGGACCGATCGGCCGGCACCGACGCCGACTCCATTACCAGCTCCGGCTCGATTGCCTGGGCTACCGGTGCTCTCGGCGAGTCGGGCCAGTACGCCGACGCCGACACCGGTTCCGCGTCCTTCGCCGACTGTCACCCCGACTCCAGAGCCGATGCCGACGCCTTCTCCCGCGCCAGCACCGACTCCCTCACCGGCAGGTGTCGCCCCGAATGCACCAGTCGTTCCGCCGAGCACGAGCCCGCCCGCTGTCACTCCAACCCCGGTCCCGCGCCCGGAACCGACGCCAGAGCCGGGAGTGACACCGACCGTGTGGCCATGGCCGTCGGTCAGTCCGCCGGTCGCGGCTACTCCTGAGCCGACCGCGACGCCGCTGCCCAGCCCGACGCCCACCCCTGATCCCTGGCGGGATTTGCCGCCGATGGCCCGTATCGGGCAACCGGTACCCGTCGCGAGTATCGGTGGCCTCCTCGGAACGCTCACCCCGTATGCCTTCGCCGGTAACGCTCTCGCGGGCGCGGCACCGGCAGATTCCGATGCCGTCGCGCACCTGTCCCTCCCAGCGACTGCCGCTGTTCTCTACGGAACGCAAAGTGGTTCCTCGATGGGCCGCATCTGGCTGAACCCGTCCAGCCCGGTGCAGCGACTCGTGCTGGTCGCCGAAGGGATGACAAATCCAGGATCGCTCGCGCCGATCCTGCGCATCGGCATCAATGGCTTGACGGTCTGGGAAGGTGTGAGCCCCTTCCCACGCGGCGAGTGGAGAACCTTCGCTTGGGTGATCGACAAATCCCAGCTCCTCGCCGGTTCGCAATTGACGATTTCGCTTTCGCTCGCCACCCCGGGAGACTACGGTACCGAACCGTGGGTGGCTCTCGCGACCGTCACCGTGTACGTCGATTCCTAATGGAGCGGCAGAGGTAGGGTCAGCTCAACCAGCGCGCGAGCGCGGAGACGAGTGGACCCAGCACGAGCGCGGGAAGGAACGAGGCCACGCGGATCCGTCCCAAGCCGAGCAAGTTGATCGCGATCCCGATCATCATCACGCCGCCGACACCGGTCACCAGGAGGATGCGCGGGTCATTGGCGGGATCAGGGAGCAGTTGGGCCAGAGCACCAGCTGCGAGCGAGACGCCTCCCTGATAGAGCAGGATCACGAGGATGGAGAACCCGACCCCGACCCCATACGCACTGGCGAGGGCGACACTGGAAATCCCGTCCAACGTCGCCTTGATGACCAACAGTGTCGCGTCACCGGTCAGGCCATTGTTGAGCGAGCCGATCAGCGTCATCGGTCCCACGCAGAAGAGCAGGCTCGCGGCCACGAATCCCTCGGTGAACGATCCGCCGCCACCCACGCGCCGTTTGATCCAGTTTCCCAGCGTTTCGAGCCCCTCCTCGACGCGCCACCACTCGCCGAGCAGTCCACCCAGTACGAGTGTCACCAGCCCGAGGACGACGCCATCGAAACGCCCGACCGTCGCTTTTCCGAGACTTCCAGCCATGGAGAGCGCGATGAAGACGGTCGTGAGGCCGACACCTTGGACAGCGATTCGTTGCATGCGTTCCGGTAAGCGACCGTGGAGAAGAAGACCGAAAGTGGTTCCGACTGCTACCGTCGTGGCGTTGATCCATGTGCCGCTGGTCCGTGACCAGAAATCTGCGAACTCCATCACCGCCCCATTCTCTTGACCGTACCAACTCTCTTCTTTACTTCTTTCCGCTTCGGTGACGTGCTACCCCCTGCCGTGCGCTACCGGCAGGGCGAGGAGCGTGCTTGCTCGCCTGGAGCGAGAGCCTACCGCACCTGACCGGCTCATGGTAGTGTCAGCCGCGATGGCGAAATGGAGGATGCGCAGCGATGACCGACGCACACGATGCGATCGCTCGCTATCGAAGCAATCTTCAGGACGAGATCGATAGCGCCGCGTTGTATCGAGCTCTGGCTGAAGCGGAGCGATCGCCGGAGCTCCGGGAGGTCTTTCAGCGGCTGGCAACCATGGAGGAGGAGCACGCCCGATTTTGGGAACGGAAACTCCGCGAACTCGGTGTGCCACTTCCCCAGCTCCGCCCAAGCTGGCGCACGCGTGTCCTCATCGCGATCGCACGGCATTTTGGTGCGGCGCTGGTCCTCCCGACTGTCACCGCGCGGGAATGGGCTGACCAGGCTAAGTACGATGCGCAGCCCGAAGCTGCGGCGACTCCGTTGCCAGCGACCGAGCATCAGCATGCGCGCTTGCTCCAGTTGATCGGGCGCGAACGGCCGAGCGGTCTCCCAGGGAGCGCGCTAGCCGTCTTGGAGGGCCGTCACCGTGCTGTCGGAGGAAACGCGCTGCGCGCTGCTGTGCTCGGTGCGAACGATGGACTCGTGTCCAACCTGAGTCTCGTCATGGGGGTGGCTGGTGCTGACTTGGCTCCCAAAGCGATCCTCCTGACCGGCATCGCCGGTCTCTTGGCTGGTTCGCTTTCCATGGCGATGGGCGAATGGCTCTCCGTGCAGAGTGCGCGGGAGCTCTTCGAGCATCAGATCCGGATCGAGCGCGAGGAACTCATCGCGTTCCCGGAGGAAGAGCGTGAGGAACTGGAATTGATCTATCGTGCGAAGGGACTCCCGCCCCAAACGGCTCGCGAGTTGGCCGATCGGCTCATTCGCGAGGGAGCGCCAGCACTGGAAACGCTGGTTCGCGAAGAACTCGCGATCGACCCGGAGGAGCTGGGTGGATCGGCTTGGGAAGCGGCGGTCGCCTCCTTTCTGCTCTTTTCGGTTGGGGCGATCGTCCCAGTACTTCCCTATTTCGTGTGGGGAGGATGGCGAGCCGCTCTCGCCAGCATCGTCGCGAGTACGCTCGCGCTGTTCGTACTGGGTGCGGGAATCACGGTCATTACCGGGAGAAGCGCGCTCCGGTCTGGTCTCCGCCAAGTCGCGATCGGGTTGGCTGCGGCGGCTCTTACCTTCGGTGTGGGGCGCCTCTTCGGCGTCGCAGTGGGAGGATGAGCGGGAGGAAAAGAGTCTGCTCCTCCCGCTCATCCTCTCGCGAGTTAGGCAGGTACGATGTTCTGATTGAGTCTGAACAGATTATTGGGATCGTACTTCTGTTTGAGCGTCGTGAGGCGCGGATAATTCAGCCCATACGCTGCCCGAACGCGTGCCGATCCCTCGTCGGCCAGCTCGTTGACGTAGACTGCATCCGGCAGAGAGGGGAGTAAATCCCAGGTCTCTCGAATCCAGCGCGTGTTGTCTCTATCATCAGCTGGGTCGGTCCAGATGCCTAGGGCGGTCAGGGACCATGAACGCTGGCGATGGGGGAAAGCAGTATCCGATGGTCCGACACGCGCGACCGCACCGCCGAGCCGCACAAAGAGCATGAGACTCTGCGGTGAAGGGACAGCCTGGTAGGCTGCAGCGAGCGGCTCGATGATTTCAGGTGCCAATTCATCGAGGAGGTTGGAGCGTGCGTAGTACCGTAATCCGATCGGAGCGATCTGATCCATCATGGATTGCAGAGCGGTATAGGGAACACGAACGAGTTCCTCGAAGATCGGAAGTCCGATCGCGCGGAACGGTGCGATCTGGCGGACCGCCTCCGGTTCCGACGCGGTCGAAACGAGCGTGAGGGCGGCCAGCGGAATTCCTTCGGGCGTGTGGAGAAACGCAAAAGTGCCTGTCAGTGAATCGGGCGAGCGCACGAGCAGTTCTTCCCCTTTACCGAAGACGGTCGCTGCCTCTTGAATCGGGTAGGCGATCTGCGCGACCGTGACGAGCGGGCCAATCTCGTCCAGCCGGTAATCGAATGCCGTCACGACACCGAAGTTTCCCCCGCCGCCACGGATGGCCCAAAACAGCTCGCTGTCGCTCTCGGGCGCAGCCCGCTGGAGCGCCCCATCGGCGGTGACGACATTGGCTCCCTGGAGATGATCGATCGTGAGTCCGAACTGGCGAGCGAGCCAACCGATACCCCCGCCAACGGTCAGTCCAGCGATGCCGGTGTGCGATACCTGTCCACCGGTTACCGCTCGTCCGTACTGTTGTGTTGCGGCGTCCAACTCGCTCCAGCGGAGTCCCGCTTCGGCCCGTACTGTCCGCGCGGTGGGATCGATCGTGATGCGCTTCATCGCTGAAAGATCCAGAACGAGTCCACCATCGCATGTCGAATGACCGGGGAAGCTATGTCCACCGCCCCGGACGGCGAGGAGAATGTCGTACTCGCGGGCGAACGTTACCACGCGTTGGACATCTTCCGCCGTGCGGCAACAGGCGATCAAGGCAGGGCGACGATCGACCATCGCGTTCCAGATCACCCGAGCTTCCTCGTACTCCGGTGAGTCATCCTGGAAGACTCTGCCCTGCAATGATTCGTTCAAGCGACGGACGGACTCTCGGGCAATGCTCTCTCGCTCTCCATCGAGCCGGCGTATGTCGATTGTCGACGACACAGTACACCTCCGAAGGGTCGTCGGAACGCACGAGGGTGAAGCGATCGTGACCCCCGGATCACACGACCGAGCACCCGTATGGCAACGATACAGGTTCGCCAGCGTCCCTTCTTGTCCAGCTGGTGCTCAAAGTCTCGTCACTCGCGGAGAGGAACATGCAGACGTGGCCGCTCTTCGTAGGTCGCCATCTCGATCGTCTGGACGACATAAGTGGCCTCGGGTGACGTCGAGGCTGCGGCCACATTTCCGTAGCGATCCATGGCCACGATGTTCATCACGGTGTCAGCCTCGGCATAGGGATCGTCGAGGCGGCGGAGATCGAGCATCGCTTGGCGGAGGGCTTCCTCGAGTGGCAAGCCGAAGCGAAGGAACATGACGACACTATGGGCAGTGGCGCAGCGGATCGCCATCTCGCCGCGTCCAGTACAAGCGGCAGCACCATACCGGTTATCGGCATAATTACCAGCTCCGATGATGGGGGAATCGCCGAGCCGTCCGGGCCACTTGAATCCCCAGCCGCTCGTGGACACCGCGCAGGCGATATTCCCTTCGAGATCGCGAGCGATCACGTTCGTGGTGCCGAAAAGTTCGCGGTGCAAGAGTTCAGTCCAGCGACGAACGACCGCCATGTACAGCTGGTAGCGGTCCTCGTAGACGTTCTGTTCGGGAGCGAGTCGCCCTTCGATCACCGCACGCCAGATCGCTTCAGCTTCCGCAGTGAGCAAGTTGGCAGGCTGGAAGCCGTGCGTCCGGGCGAACAGTTCCGCTCCTTCCCCGACCAGCATGACATGCGGTGTGCATTCCATGATTCGGCGGGCAACCTCGATCGGATGGGGATAATGCTTGAGCGCGCCGACTGCACCGGCGGCCAGCGTCCGGCCCTCCATGATGCTGGCATCGAGTTCGACTTCGCCGAGGATATTCGGGATACCGCCAGTTCCGACTCCCTGGTCGCGGAGATCGTCCTCGACGGCTTTGACCGCAGCGATCGCTGCCTCGAGGGCACTGCCGCCACCCCGCAAAATCTCGATGGCTCGTGGGAACCCGACCGCAGCGTTGCGGCTGCCGACGACGATACCGCGGATCTCCTCCGGCATCTTACCCCCTCAGCGTTCCGTTCCAGTCGCCCCGTGGGCTGCGCGCTCGAATTCGTCACGCCACCAGCGGAGGTACAGCACGCCATCATCAGCACTGCTCACGGCGTCGATCGGGATGTCGAGATCGTGCGGTGGAAGACCGTACCGGACGCGGACGTGGAGCAGCCGACCGCTGGGAATCCCGGCACAGAGGTCCTGCAAGTGCCCCACTCGTTCGCCCTCGGCAGTGACGACCGCTGCTCCACGGTGGAGAACGGCATGAGCCTGATCGATCGTCCGGACAATCTCACCGAGCTCGATCACCTCAGGAGAGGGCGGCGGCTCAGAGAGGGAAGCTGGTGGTAGCCAACCGGGAATGAAGAAGGGGCTCGCCCGTTCTCCGGTCAGCCGCCAGGCTATTTCGCCCGTGTAGAGTTCGCGATGAAACTCCGGGAGCTGCTCGAGCTCGCGGCTCGTGTGGCGAAGGATCAAGCGCGTGCCGGTTTCCTCTAGTCCGATCGCATCGAGCGGTACGACGAGACTATGCCGGAGAATCAGCCCGCGCCGGATGACGAGCGCGTTGACCCGCAGTCGCTGCGGATCGATGAGAAGCCACTCGACGGTGCCAGCTTCCTGTCCGTCACGAGTCCACAGCCGATCGCCGAGACAAACACGCATGCTCTCCCTCCCCGCTCCGCCGATACGCTGCCCATTCTAGCGGGGATCGTACTTGCCTGGGAAGGAGACGGAATGCACCCGGAGGCGCAGACGAGCGGTGCCGCGGTGAGACAGCGCCTGCAATGAAGAGCGCGAAGCGTTACCGGGTCGTTGCTTGGTCGAGAGATGCCTGCGGGGACCGGGACCTGACGAGGCGGTCGGTACAGGGATGTCGTCGATATCTCCGTTCGGTCATGACTGAAGAAGAGCGGGAGCCTCTGGGCACGCAGTGCGTTGGAGACATGCCGGATGAGGATCCGCGGACTCGTGAAGTGCCGATCGTTGCGGGATCAGCGTGCAAAGCGTACGATCGGAGCGCAGCATGTCAGGTCGAGCGAGGAGGTGACAGGGAAAGAAGTTATGCGACGATTCGCTCCGTGGTTGTACGAGGGTAGCATGGCCGCCTTGGCTATCATCGCAGTCTGGCTGCTCACGCTGCCAGAGACGCTGGCGGTGGAAAGGGCGAGCCAGGCGATCTGGGCGGTCTTCGTCGCTGATTACGCCTGGCGTCTCGCTCGGGCGCGCGACCGGCGACGGTTCGTGCGGGCGCACCTGATCGAACTGATCGCGATCCTCCCGTGGGACTGGTTCCGGCTCGCTCGCGTCCTCCGGTTGGTGCGACTGCTCCGCGCGGGTGTCTGGTTCTGGCGCGCGACCCGGGAGCTGCGCGCCATTGCACGCCAGAACGGGCTCGGCTATGTCCTCATGGCGGCGAGCGCGTTGGTCGCGCTCGGTGGCCTGGTCCTGCGTCTGGTCGAGCCCGGCGTCCGGAGTTATGGAGAGGCGCTCTGGTGGGCGATCGTGACGGTTACCACGGTGGGCTACGGTGACATCGCGCCCCGCACACCGGCTGGTCGAGTGGTCGCGGTCGTGCTGATGCTGATCGGGATCGGCGTCATCGGGATGGTGACGAGCAGCCTCGCCAGTTACTTTCTCGGGACGCGCCAGCGAGCTGGACATCCCACGATCGAGCATATCCGCGAGCGGCTGGCTGGCTGGGAGGAGATGAGTCGAGTCGAGCGGCGTCAGCTCGCTGCGTTGCTGTGGATCCTGGCTGACGAGAACGACCTGCCGCCGGAACTCGCCCGATCAGCGGAAATCGTGCGAGAGGGTGCTGACGCGAGTCGGTTGCATACTGAGCGGTCGGCCGAGCGGGCGCACTTCCTCAGCGACCAGGCTCACTAGTGCTCCCTCGCGCTCGACACGCCCATCGATCACCAGCACCGGTTGCCGACGGAGCAGCGCGCGGTGCTGCTCGCGCACGGCGGGTGGGACGATCACGTTGACGAGTCCGGTCTCGTCTTCGAGCGTGAGGAAGAGGACGCCGCGTGCCGTCGGGGGTGCTTGCCGGCAGATGACCAGGCCGGCGACTCGTACGTTCGCACCTGGTGGCAGCGTGCGGAGTCGCGCGGCGGGGATGACGCGGAGAATCCGCCGTTGGGCGCTGTAGAGCTCCATGAGATGCCGGTCGAGGCAGAAGCCGAGAATAGCGTAGTCGAGGAAGGTCTGCTCGACTGTGTCGAGCTCGGGCAGCTCGACCGTCGGTTCGGCAAGGTCGAGGAGGCGAGGACACTCTGGGCGCTCGGTTGCGACGGCGAGGAGATCCCACAAGAGTTCGCGCCGGCTGCGACCAGGTGCCAGCCGATCGAACGCGCCGACGAGGACGAGTGCCTCGACTTGCTCGGGGGTGAGTTGCGCCCGGCGGACGACGTCCGCGGCATCCCGGAAGGGCTCCTCGCTCCGCGCGGCGACGATCCGCTCGGCGGCCGTACGCCCCACGCTCCGCACGGCGGCGAGACCGAGTCGCACCGGTCCCCGAACCGGATCGCCCGCGAGTGTCATGCCTACCGCGCTCATCGTGACATCCGGTGGGAGCACGTGGATACCGCGTCGCAGCGCGTCCCAGATCAACACCTCCGGTGCATAGAAGCCCATCGGCTGATTGTCGAGGAGCGCACAGAGCAGGGCTGCCGGATAATGGGCGCGGAGCCAGAGTGTCTCGTAGGCCGTGCGAGCGAGTGCAGCGGCATGACTCTTGCAGAAGCCGTATTCGGCAAAGGCAGCGATCTGCTCGAAGATCCGCTCGGCTACCCGACGCGCAACCCCGTTCCGCTCAGCGCCGGCCAGGAAATCGCCGCGCAGTGCCTCCATCGCGGCGCGCGAGCGCTTGCTCCCCATCGCCCGGCGGAACGCATCGGCTTGCCCAGCCGTCATCCCGGCGATCGCCATGGCGACCTCGAGGACCTGTTCCTGGTAGAGGATGACGCCGAGCGTCTCGCGCAGGATCGGCTCGAGCTTAGGGTGGAGATAGCGGACCGGCTCCAGCCCGCGTCTTCGCCGGATGTAGGGATGGACCATCCCGCCTTGGATCGGGCCTGGCCGGATGATCGCGACCTGGGCGATCAGGTCTTCGAACCGTTCGGGGTGCGTTCGCGGCAAGCTCTGCTGCTGGGCACGACTCTCGACCTGATACGTGCCGATCGTATCGGCCGTCTGCAGCAGACGATAGACGGCCGGATCGTCGAGCGGTAACCGCTCGAGATCGATGCGGACACCGCTCGCCTGCTCGATGAGCTCGAGCGCCTGGTGGACGACCGAAATCGCCCGGACGCAGAGCACGTCGGTCTTGATGAGTCCAGCCTCCTCGATGTCCCGCTTGTCCCAGCCGAGCACGACACGGCCAGGCATGCGCGATGGCTCGACGGTGGTGAGCTCGACGACCGGCCGGCCGGCGATCACCATTCCCCCGACGTGGACGGAAAGATGACGAGGGATGTCCTCGAGCTGTGGGGCCAAGCGCACCAGCCAGGCGAGTCGGCGACGGAGGTCGGGCGAGAGGCGAGGCGCCAGCGCGCGGGCGAGTACCGCAAGCGGCTCGCCGAGTCGCCCCTGGCTCTTGGCTAACTCGTCGACGATCTCCGTGGGAAGCGCGAGGACGCGCCCCAGATCGCGGATGGCACTGCGAGCCTGGAACGTGACGTAATTGCAAACCATCGCCGCGTGCTCGATCCCGTAGGTCGCGTAGACGTACGCGATCGCTCGCTCGCGATCGTCGAGGCCGAAATCGATATCGATATCCGGCATCGAGGGGCGTTCCTCGTTGAGGAAGCGCTCGAAGAGCAAGCGATGGGCCAGGGGATCGACCTGGGTGATGCCGAGGCAATAGGCGACGAGCGAGTCAGCTGCCGAGCCGCGACCTCGGCCACGGAAGCGATTGGCGAGATCGGCACAAATGAGAAAGAACTCGGCGACGCCGAGTCGTTCGATGACGCCGAGTTCGTGCTCGAGCTGGCGCACGACCGGCTCGCTGAGCTGGCCATAGCGTCGCTGCGCTCCCTCGTACGCCTGGCGCCGCAAGACCTGCATGGGCGTCTCGCCGGGTGGTACGAGATGGGGCAAGGGTGGGAAACGCACCTGCCGGAAATCGAGCGAGACCTGGCAGCGTTCAGCGATACGGAGCGTGTTCGCGAGAGCCCCCGGCAGGGAGCGGAACCGTCGCGCCATCGTCGCTGGTGCGACGAGCCGGTACGCTGCCGATGTCTTGCGGGCCGGATGGGGCAGATCGACCGTGATACCTTCGCGGATGCAGACGAGGATGTCCTGCAAACGCCAGCCCTGTTCGTCGAGATAATGGACGTTCCCGGTGGCGACGACCGGCAGGCCGGTCGCGTTCGCGAGCGCAGCCAGCTCGGCACAGCGCTCGCGGTCTCCGCGTTCACCGTGGTCCTGGAGCTCGACGAAGCAACGCTCCGGACCGAAGATGCGAGCGAGCCAGCCGGCACGCGCGAGTGCGCCCGCTCGATTCCCCTCTGTCAGGGCGCGTGCGAGTGGGCCCTGACGGCAACCGGTCAGGACGATGAGGCCATCGTGGTAGTCGACGAGCCAGCGCCAGGGGAGCGCCACCGCTCGCCGCGCGGGCGAGCCCGCGAGCGCAGTGTCCTCGCTGCCCGGCCCCTCGGGTGTCGGCCAACCGAGTCGCGCCGCCGAGAGGAGACGCGCGAGCGTCGCGTAACCGCGCTCGTCCTCGGCGAGGAGCGTGAGGTGGCTCCCGTCTTCCATCGTCACTTCAGCCCCGATCACCGGATGGAGACCGGCGCGCTCGGCTGCGCGAGCGAAGCGGACGGCCCCGTGCAGCGCATCGTGGTCAGTGAGCGCCAGGTGCTCGTAACCGAGTTCAGCCGCTCGTTCGACCAGTTGCTCGGGCTGGCAAGGTGCGTCGAGGAGCGAGAAACAGGAATGGGCATGGAGTTCGGCGTAGGGTGCACCCATCCTGCGCTCCTCTCTTCAATCGAGTCGTCCGACGAGTCGCCAGGCCGGTCGTTCGGACGCGCTATCGCGCGCGAGGTGGTCGCGGGCGAGCAGCAGCCGCTGGCCATCGGCCAGTTCGACCCAGATCGTCCGACGGTGGCGTTCCACCGGCCACCAGAGATCGAGCCGCTCGTAGAGGCCACCGCGCCTGATGGGGATCCAGCGCTCACCGAGCCAGAGCCACCAGCCGCTCGGGCGGCGCGCCAGTCGCACCGGCTCACCGTGGAGCGGATGCGCGGCGAGATTCCTCGTACCCTGGACGCGCCAGCGGAGTTCCGGAAGCGGAGCGACAGGCACGTGCTCGAGTAGGCGGACGACTCGCCCTCGAGCGAACCGCTGCGCGGCCTGCCAGAGACGCTCGCGTTCGGCAGCCCGTGCTGGTGTCTCGTCGAAGAGCGCTGGCTGACGTGCGTGCACGGGCGCGTGTTCCTCGACCGTGAGACGGAGCAGCACGATCGGGCGAACGACAGTGATACCGGTGAGCAACGACCAGACGACAGCAAACAGATCAGGCGCTGTCCGGAGCGGCCGGGGCAGACGACGGAAGCGCGAGACTGTCCGATCGGCTTCCTCGACCAGTTCGAGCTGGATACTGCGAGCAGCGTGATCGAGCGCAGCGAGCGCATCAGCGATCTGTTGGCAGAGCGAACGGAACACCGGCTCGAGAACATCCTGCGTTGCGACCGGTGGCTCGAGCGCGCGCTCAGCGCGGAGGGGAGCGAGCGGTGTCCGACCGTGGAACGGAGTCGGGTCGTCTCCGCGGGACAGGCAATGCGCCAGCACGATGTCGGCTCCAAAACGCCGGCGCAGGCTCTGGAGCGGGAGATCGGCGAACTGGCCGATGGTCACGATGCCGAGCGCGCGGAGCCGATCCTGGACGCGGGACGGCAACGGAAGCCACTCGAGCGGCAGTGGGCGAAGGAAGGCGCGCGTCTCCGGTTCTGGAACGACGATCACCTCGTCCGGAGTCGCGAGCCGGGCAGCCAGCCGAGCGACCCAGGGCGTCGCGGCGATCCCGATCCGGCCAGTTCCCCCAGCACGCACGACCGTGGCGAGGACTGCTCGTCCATACCGATCCTCGTCACCATACTGGAGCCGGATACCGCTCGCGTCGAACCAGACTCCCCGCTCTTCCGTGTCTTTCTGGATCGCTGGCGTGAGCGGAGCGAGGAGTTCATCGAGCGGTCGGTGCGGCCAGCGATCGATCGCCAGATAGCCAACGGGCACGGATCTCCTCCTCCAACTGGGACCAGAGCGACGGATCGTACTGGAGACGCGCGGCTGCTCGCTCACGTGTTCGCCCGAGGACGGTCTCAGCGAAAACCAGGCCGAGCGGATGCGGGTGGATGACGCCGAGCGCCAGGCCGAGATCGATCCGTTCGAGCGCGACCCGCACTCCCTCGCGCAGGCACAACTCGATCGGTACCGGTGGATCGCGCGGTGGCCACAACGGACCACGCTCGATGCGGACATGGACGCGCAAGCCCTCGGGCAACGCCTGCGCGGCGAGCGGTCCAGGTCGGACGAGCTGGGTGAGCGGCTCGAGCCGGAGTCGTACCTGTGCCGCGGCGAGCGCGCTCGTATCCACTCGATCCCGGACGACGACCAATGCCGTCGGCCGACCGCGCAGGAGCGGCCGGAGCTGGCGGAGACCACGGTCGAGTGCCGACTGCAGCGCGCGATGCGGTGGGAGATCGAGTACGACCAGGTCGAGCGCTCCGGACAGCAGGAGGAGACGAGCCAGTTCGAGCGCTTCGGTGACAGATTGCGGGAGCGCGACGAGGAGATCGAGGACAGCGACACCCCACTGATGCAGGCGATCGAAGTCGACGCTGTGCGCTGCATCGAGGTAGGCGACCCAGCCGCCAGCACGCTGGACGGACCGAACGAACCAGCCCGCGAGCGTCCGCTTGCCGGAGTAGGTCGGGCCAGCCAGCTCGATCGACCGGCCGCGGGGAAGGCCACCGCCGAGCGCGAGATCGAGTCCGAGGAGATCGGTCGAGAGGAACCGCGGACTCATGGTCGAGCGGGGCGGCCTCACTGAGCGAACCGGGGCAGCGCTGAACGCCAGGCGTGCCGGATCGAGCAGCACGTGCGGGCCGAAGCGCTCGACGATGAGCTGACGGAGTCTGGCGATCCGCTCGCGCCGGGGATCGTCCGCGTGGTCCGCGTCCACGACTTCCGGAACGGAGCGCGCCTCGCTTTCGAGGGTGCTCACCCCTTGGCCAGAGTTTCGCGAGACCGGCACGTGTCCCCCTTCCCGTGCCGAAATTCGTACATGTGTTCGTATGCATCGTAATCGAACGCCTGTTCGTAGTCAAGGGTTGCCTCGTGGGCACAGGGGGAAGAAGTCTGCCGCGCTTCCCGTTGGCTTCGTCAGGGGACTGCCGAGCGGCTGAGTGCCGCTCGAGGGAGACCTACTTCTCTCCAGTGCGTCGCGCCACGCGATCGTGCGGGAAGCGGTGGGTCAGTAGGCGAGTCCGATTCATGAACGCGCAACACCGTGCGTTCGTCTCGCTCCGATCATGACAACGATAGTCCAGTGCGCTTCCTCTGACGTATCCTGGCACTCCGATGCCGGCATCGCTCGATCGTTGGGAGACGAGCGTGCGCGACGTACCGCCGGTGCGCAGCAGCCTCGCCGAAACGGACAGCGCGCAAAGCGGCCATCTCGCTGAAGTCGCGCTCGTCGCGCTCAAACTCGGCTGCTTCGCCTTCGGCGGTCCGGCTGCCCACATCGCGATGCTGCGCGAAGAGGTCGTCGTTCGCCGGCACTGGCTCAGCGAGCAGGAGTTTCTCGACCTGCTCGGGATCACGAACCTCATCCCGGGGCCGAACTCGACCGAGATGGTCATCCATTGCAGCTATCGGCGGGCCGGTTGGCCTGGTTTCCTCGTCGGCGGGGTGCTCTTCATCTTCCCGGCTGCCGCGATCGTTCTCGTCCTCGCCTGGCTCTACGTCCGTTGGGGCAGTGTACCGGCAGCGATCTGGCTCCTCGAAGGAGTGAAGCCCGTTCTTCTCGCGATCATCGGTCAGGCGATCTGGAACTTGGGGAAGCTAGCCATCCGGCGAACGAGCCGGATCGTGCTGGCCTCGACAGTCTTCCTCCTGTACCTAGCAGGAGTCCACGAACTCCTGCTCTTGACTGGCGCAGCACTCGCCATGCTAGTGTTCCGTAACGGACGACGTCGCGCCGAGTCGTTCGCGCTCGCGCCCGTGGGAGCCTTCGTGACCAGCACGTTTCCAGTCAGCAGCGCGAGCCCTTCGGTCAGTCTGCTCGAACTGTTCCTTACCTTCCTCAAAATCGGCTCGGTCCTGTACGGGAGCGGGTATGTTCTCCTGGCCTTCCTCCGACGCGACTTCGTCGAGCGGCTCGGCTGGTTGACCGACCAGCAACTCCTGGACGCGATCGCGGTCGGGCAGGTGACGCCCGGACCGGTCTTCACGACGGCGACCTTCATCGGGTATCTCGTGGCGGGCCTACCGGGAGCCGTGCTGGCCACGATCGCGATCTTTCTGCCAGCCTTCGTCTTCGTCGCAGCGATCCGGCCAGTGGCCCCGCGGTTGCGCCGCTCGGCCCGACTCCGCCTCGCTCCTCGACGGCCTCAACGTCGCGGCAGTGGCGCTCATGGCCGGTGTGCTGTGGGAACTCGGCCGCCCGGTGATCCGCGATCCGCTGAGCGCGTTCGTGGCGATCGGAGCGCTCGTCGCGCTCGTCCGCTTCAGGGTGAATTCGGCCTGGTTCATCGTCGTTGGTGGGGCGATCGGGGTCGCCATCCGCCTCGTCTGATCATGCACCGAGCGGTCAGCACCCATCACCCGTCCCACCACTCGCTGCTCGGCCGAGCAGAGTCCAGCCCGTGCCCCGCATCGGCCGACCAATCTCGACAGAACATCATGCATCGGAAAAGGGTAGGGGTGCGGTAGGCGCAGCCCCTCTGAACGGACGGAGTGCTTGCCGTCGCGGTGAGCGGGCTGCTCGCTGCTCCAGCGTTCCAGCCGCGAGGCAACAGCACGAGCCGATCGCTCGACTGCACTGGCCGCGCCGGCACGCCCGTTGCGTCGCACGCAGACAGCTGCGCAGCCGCCGAACTGGCCAACAAAGGCGTACCGCAAGCGGCTGCTCAGACGTCACGCTGCTGAACCACGCCGCTGGTCCTGCCCGCGCCGGCCTGCGGCGACCGACGCGGTGTCTTCGGATCGCTGCCTGTGACCCATCGAGCGGCCCGAGCTCGAGTCATCGCTGCTATCAGCGCATAAGCACAGTTATACGCATCAGCGAGATGGCGCAGTTCCACCCGTAGAACCCACTCGCCCCGAGTTGTCCGAGCATGTCCCCCGCCGTGCCGGAAACCCGCGACACGGCTCGTCGCTCGC
>Ga0197143_1002062_pt1 | contig 15609 bp, 15 predicted proteins | sample GBS70_MetaG_FD_148603 | JGI IMG/M metagenome (GOLD analysis project Ga0197143, IMG submission 148603) | Sediment microbial communities from Great Boiling Springs, Gerlach, Nevada, United States - GBS 70_MetaG | ecosystem: Environmental > Aquatic > Thermal springs > Hot (42-90C) > Sediment...
CATGCCCACCTGCCGGGCGCCAAAAAAATCCTTCGTAGGATTGTCCGCTACATAAACAACCTCGAATCCGGGGACCTTTAGTCTCTCCAGAGCAATCTCAAAGGGTTTGGAATTCGGTTTCCAGGCCTCTCTACCCCACTCGTCCGAAAAGACAAGGACATCAAAAAATGATGCGAGACCCAGCGCGGCAAGTTTCCTTTTCTGTACTTCAACGTAGCCGTCGCTGACCAGGCCGAGGCGATAGCGCAGGCGGAGGCGCTGCAGCAAGCCCGGTACCTCTGGGTAGGGCTCGATCTTTGGATAGTGTTCTCTATAGATCCGCACCATTTGAGGGGCCCAGTCTTCTGGTTGGAATCCATGGCTGTCCAGCCAGCGGTTGAAGGTGTCTCCCCGAATACCGTCCTCAAAAAGCTGACGAAGCTCATTAAAAGCCTGATCTGCCGGGATACCCAGACGCTCCTCAGCCCACATGGCTACAGCCCGAAAGCCACTGAGCACGAAAGACCTTTCGGGGTAAAGGGTGTCATCCAGATCAAAGATGACGGCTCGCAATGCGGGCATAGTCCTCCTCGGTCAAGAAAAAAGAATCGTCAAAGCGAGTCAGATAGATCCCGACTTTATAAGAGCCCAACGGTGGGACTTCCACGGGTAGCCCGGCCGCCAGGGCCAGGAACCAGTGTGGCGAGCGAACGCCAGCGGCGATTCCCAGAGGTACACCACCGCCAAAACGGGCATTGATCTCCGTGAAGTAAGGCTTGCCATCGCGCAATATACATTGTACCGTGATGGGCCCGATAGATTTGAGCCCTCTAGCGATGGTCACACAGTGCTGGATGATCTTTGGGTCGTAGATGGTTTTTCCTTTAGCCACCTCTCCCCAACGCACCTCAATGCGCTGACGGGAGACGACGGCCAGGACGTTGCCTTCAAAGTCGCAGATAACGTCGTTGGTGATCTCCGGACCTGGCAGGTATTCCTGCACAATAGGATCAGGCACGTAGTCCAGGAAGAAAAGCAATTCCCGCTCATTGCGGACTGGGAAAGCCTGCTTGCCGGCGCTGCCGAAACGAGGTTTGATGAAGACCGGGTAGACCAGAGCGGCACTATTGATTTGCTCGGGAAGCCAGGAGTAAGGTGTTGGGACACCCAGTTTACGGAAGAACTGATAGGTCAGCCATTTGTCGGCCGTCGTGATTGCCGCTTCTTCAGAAACAACGATCACGCGAGCGCCAACAGATTCAAGTTCCTGCCGATGGCGGGCCAGTAAAAGGATGTCCGGATCAATTAACGGGAAGATCAAATGCACTTGCTCTCGGCGGCAGATTTCGGCCAGCGTGGGAATGTAGGATGGCTCCGACAGGCGCGGGACGATGTAAGGGCGATCCGCCTCCTGCAAGGCTGGAGCCAAGGGATCAATGTCCACGGCGACGATGTTCCCGTTGAGCCCCAGGTCGGCGTAAGCTCGCTTGAAAGCCCGCAGCAACTCTACCCGCCGTCCGACACTTGTAAAAAGAACATTTATCCTTAAAGTCATGATGGATTGCCTCCACTTTTAATCACAACTGCCTGAGCTGTAGGAAGAACGATCGGTTTCTCTTCCATTTGGGCAAAAAACTCATCTACTGCTGCCCGTATTGCATATCGGTAGGAGCGAAACCCGTAATCATCATAGAGCATTACCCCCCGGTGTTAGCCTGGGCCAAAACCATTTACAACATTCAAGGGCGGTCGGGTAAATGTCCACATCCACATGGACAAATGAAAAACGATCAATATTTGCGATCTCCGAAAAAGTGTCGGGAATAAAACCAGGATGAAACTCCACAAACGGAAATTCTTGCAAGCGCCTTTGAACATACTCCAATGAGGTGTCTCCAAAATCGCCAGGCGCATGAGCATCACGCTCTGGAATGGCTATATCAGGTATACCTTGGAATGTATCAAACAGGTGAAGACGCTTATCTGAATAAAATCCGTCGTTTCATAGATCCCTCCCCTCAGGAGCTTTGGCTCCAGTGCCATCAAACTTGGGCATCGTCGCATGCCCCTTCGCGCTTACCCCCTCCCGCTTCAGCACCTTCCAGGCCGTTCGGGCCAGAATCTGGAAATCCAGCCATAAAGACCAGTGGTCCACGTACCACACATCAAGCCGGAACTTTTCCTCCCAGTCCAGGAGGTTCCGGCCGCTGGCTAGGACCGGGCCAGCCATCCCTGGGGGCATCTCATGGCGCCGCCATTGCTCCGGGGTATAGAGGTCACGGTATTCCACCAACAATGGCCGGGGGCCCACCAGGCTCATCTCCCCCTTGAGGACGTTGAAGAGTTCCGGGAGTTCATCCAGAGTCAGGCTGCGCAAGAAGCGGCCCAGCCGGGTGAGCCGTTGCTCATCAGGAAGAAGGTTGCCCTGCTCATCCCGCCCATCGTTCATGGTGCGGAACTTGTAGATGGTGAACACCCGGCCCCGGTAGCCGATGCGAGGCTGACGGAAGAGGATGGGACGCCCCATCGTGACCCAGATGGCCAGGGCGATGAGGGACATCAAGGGAGACAGAGCGACCAGCGCAATGAAGGAAGCCACAAGGTCAAAGGCGCGTTTGAGGGCCAGTTGGACACGGCGGCTCATGCGTGCTCCCCTCTCCCCAATACTGCTCGTTCATACCACTCCAGAAACCGGGTCACCCCCTCCCGCACTGATACAGTTGGATTGTAGTCAAGCAACTGGCGGGCTTTGCTGATGTCGGCATACGTGTAAGGGATGTCCGAATCCGGCATTGGAGCCGGCACCAGATGGGCCTTGCGGCCAGTGAGTTCTTCAATCAAATACACAAAGTCGGCCAGGAGTACCGGCTCCCCACGACCCAGGTTGATGACCTCATAGCCCAGGGGACGGTCCACGGCAGCCAGAACGCCCCTGACAATGTCGTCAATATAAGTCCAATCCCGATGCATCTGACCATTGTTGTAGAGGGGCACTTCGCGACCAAAGTAAATGCTCTCGGCCATCTTGTAAGCCATCATGTCAGGACGGTTGCGAGGATCATAGACGGTAAAGAAACGCAGGGCAGTGAAATTCAGGCCGTAGAGATGGTGATAGGTGTAGCCCAGAAGTTCAGCAGCCCGTTTGCTGGCCGGGTAGGGAGCCAGGGGCTGGTCACACGGATCGGTTTCAACAAAAGGGATTCGGCGAGTCGCACCGTAGACAGATGAGGTGCTGGCAAAGATGAAGTTACCGACCGGCGCAGGCCGAGTGCTGGCCACTAACCGACCGACCGCAGCGTCCAGGAGCACCAGAGTGCCGTTGAGATTCACGTCGTAGTAAAGGGCCGGGTCCTCAATAGATGCCCGCACGCCAGCCATAGCGGCCAGATGGACGATAACATCAAAACAGTATTCGGTAAAGAGGCGGGAAACAAGCAAGCGGTCACGGACATCGCCTTCCACAAAGGTAAATCGAGAGGTATGCCCCGTGGCGCGCAGCACCTCTTCCAGATTGGCGCGTTTGCGGGCGGGGTCGTAGTAGTCATTCAGGTTGTCCAGCCCGATGACGGCATCACCTCTGGCTAAGAGCGCCTGGGCCACGTGGCTACCGATGAAACCGGCGGCACCGGTGACAAGGATTGTTTTACTCACAAGTGTTGTCTCTTGAGAGCTACCTTAAACGGGTGATAAGACCATAAATAAATCTCCGCTAGCTTTGAAACCAGCAATCCTTCTGATAAGCGGGATATTCCAGCCAAGTTCCTCCTTAGCCACAATCCGATAACCGGCCTGGGATACGAGTGTTGTCCACTGCCCCCGGGTGAGGAAGCAAATTCCTACTCCCTGACTACGTATGCCCAAGGCAATCAGCGAAGCAAGGAACCGAGGCAGCTGCAAAGTACTTAAGTGAAACAGAAGATAACTCATTAGCTCGGCTCTAACGATAGATTCGTGGTATACTTCGTGAACAATGACCTTTCCATTCGGTTTCAGCAGTAATTTAAGCGACTGGAGGAGCGTAACGAGGCCGAAAACAGTTTCTATATACCCCCTGGAGTCAATGAGATGGTGCAATATAACATCTAAGTTGATGATATCGAAACTGCAGCCCCGAAATGGGAGTTCCAACGCATTAGCAACCACTAAACGTTTTCCAGGTCGGAGAACCCCTTTCTTCAACATTACCAAAGAAATATCTATACAAACAACTGAAGCCGAAGGATAATCGTCCAGAAACAAATCAGCCCAAAGACCTGGACCTGATCCAATATCAAGAACATAAAGCGGAGAGTCGGGGTTGTTTTGTAAAACTCTCTTCAAAAAGGTGTTCTTCTTACGGTACAAAGCTATGGTGCTTTCCAGGTACTTTTCAACGTACTGCTCGCTGTGCTCATCAAAGTGTCTCCGAACCTTAGAAATATCGTTGTTGTTCATGCCGTTCTCCTTCCGAATGCTCACCTACCAATATTGAGCACGAGCAGCCCTTCTTTCTGCAACAGCCTTTCATTACAGATGAATTTTAACCCTGGTGTTCCAGTATCTCTGCGTATAGTTCAAGATACTGCTCCACAATTCGCTCCACCGCAAAATGCTGGACCACGCGCGCCCGGCCGGCTCGCCCCATCCGCTGGCGTAACTCTGGATCCTCCACCAACCGTTGGATGGCCCAAGTTAGTTGTTCCACATCCCGAGGCGGCACCAAAAAACCGGTTTCTCCGTGGACGACCGCCTCCCGGCACCCGGGCACATCCGTGGCCACCACTGGCAACCCCATCGCCATCGCCTCCAGCACCGTAACGGGTGTTCCCTCTCTATAAGAAGGAAGCACAAAAATATCCGTAATCGCCAGCCAGGGGGGCACATCCTTTTGCCACCCCGGGGCCAGAACAACGCCTCGTTGCACGTATTCCCCAATTTCCTCCCAGGTCAGCGAGTCCAGGTTCCCGGGATCGGGTTCGCCGATCAGCACAAAGCAAGCCTTCCCGTTCAGACGCTCCGCCGCCTGCAGGAATTCCCGAACCCCCTTGGGGGCAATCAGCCGCGCGATCATCGTCACAACAACGGTATCCGGAGAAAGGCCGCGTTCCTGGCGCAGCCTCTGACGCTCATACGGGGAGAAGCGATCAGGCGAGAATGCCCTAACATCTATGCCCGAGCTCACGATTAACCGGGCCTGCTCCGGACGGCAGAGTTTCTGAGACAGGTAATAACGCTGATCATCCAGATTCTGAAAGATAACCGCGTCAGCTACCCGTAGGGCCAGGCGAGTTACCTGCTCCACTCCCCAGCGAAGCAAACGCGTCCTTAAGTCATGGTTGGTGTAAAGGGTACCCAGGCCAGTCACGCTGCAAACAACAACGGGCACTCCGGCCAACCATCCGGCCAGGGCACCATAGACGTTGGGCCGCAGCGTGGACGTATGAAGCACATCGGGCCGCAATTCTCGCAAGATAGCCCTTAGTTGGTTAACCGTCACCCACGCCTTCAGAGGGTTAAAGGTTTTGCGGTCCAGGGATATGGGCACGAACTCAATCCCGTGCTCCCGAAAGCGCGGGCTATATTCTCCCGGCGGGGAAATGGCCCATACCTGCGCCCCGCGCTCCCGCAGCGCCTGCATCACGGGCATGCGGAAGCGGTAGAGGTTGAAGTCGTGCTGGGAGAAAAAAACGAACCGTTTTTCTCTTAAATATACCGCTTTCATAGCATTTTGTTCATAAACTTCGCTGTCTTTGCCATTCCATTGTTATTTCCTTTACAGCCTGATAAAAGGCGCGACGCTTCTTCTGCAATACTTCCTCGCGGTATTCCTGTGCTTTCTGAAAGTTCCGCAAAGACATTTGAGCCATCCGTTGTGGATTCCTCAGAATTTCTATAATTTTAGCCGCAAGCGCCTTTGCATCGTTCGGCGGCACCAGGTCCTCTGAGGGTAATAATTCTGGAATCCCGCCAACGTTGGTAGCAATACAGGGCAACCCTCGCGCCATGGCTTCAAGCAATGCTCTGGGTAATCCCTCCTGTCTTGAGGCCAGAACAAACAGGTCTGCCCGGTCCAACTGGGCGTAGACGGGTTCGCCGGCGGGCAACTGGCCCAAGAAGTGCGTCCGATCCTCAATCCCCCTTTTCCTACACCTGGCTTCCAGATAGGGGCGATATCTCCCATCGCCAACAACAACAAGGTGGATGTCTAACCCCTCCCTGACGCATAGCGAGACGGCATCAATCAATACATCTACTCCTTTATAAAGGTGTTCAAGCGACCCGACTGTAATCAATGTAAATTTGTTCGTTTGATGATAATCCTTGTTCGGCATTTTAAAAGCAGAATCAGATAACTCGACAGATGAATAATGGGTGACCCTTGGGGTTTGCGCCATTGATGCAAAGGACGCGTCAAATAATTCAACTCCCGAATAATTGTAGCTAATTTTTCCAGGCGGATAGCGGCGCTGGAGGGCAAACTTTGTGACGTAAGCAATAGCCGCGGCCTCCTGACACTGCTTTTTCAAAGCCCAGGTAAACCAGAAACGGGCCAAAACGCGCACAGGCCACAACCACTTTACCGCACCCGGCGAAAAGACGTCCCAGGGGTCTCCTACCACCTCTAGGCCAAATGGTTGCCCTCTTTTTCTCAGAACTGGCACCATCAGGTTGGCTAAGGTTGAAGGAACACGTAAAATGACAGCATCATAGGGCATCACGGCTTCCTGGAGGGCCCGCATAACGCTCCATGCGCGAAGGGCAAATTGCCAGGGGCCCACATAGTACGGGACTGAGGCGAAGGTTACGTTCTCTCCATCGGCTCTCCGGCACCCATCGGGCACATCCGGGACATCCCGAACCCGTGCCACCACGCGCACCGATTCAAAGACCTCCAGGTACCTTTGCCAGAAGTTGTAACCCAAAGTAATTGGTGTCCATACCCGACCATCCGGGGTTCGCAGAAAGCGATGTTCAAGGACGACTACAAGGTTCATGGTTCATCCCCTCTTCACAAGTATATCTGGCAACAGTTTGGTCAAAAGATACGGACCCAACGCATACCAGATCAAAGGACGTACAACCGATGCAGACTCACCCCGGGCGTAGATCAGGAAGAACGCCAGAAACGCCGCGACAGCCGCTGATTTTGCCGGATCATTTGTCTTCTCTCCCCAAAGCACAAACTTTGCTAACAGGAAGCCAATCAAACCCACTACAACAGGAATTCCGCCCCAGCCGAAGTTGGCGTACGCTTCGGCTATAAAGGAAAAGCCATATCCCCCGCCCGCATAGAATGTGGCAGGACTGACAACGTATGTCAACCAGTGCGAATAAAGGCCCCGCGCAACAGTGGGATGAATCTCCCAAAAGAAATTGGGGAAAATCGTCAATATAGAATACAGATAACCTAATCCGAAATCAAAATCTCTTGCTGTTGGAATAAGTTCAAGAGTGTGGGCAACGGTGAGTAATGTACCTCCCATTTCTCGTAGAATCGCAATGATCGGATTTTGCAGGGATAAAAAACCCTGAATATAGGTATCTAAGGAAAGTCGCGCTTCTCCTGGTAGATTTCTAACAGCCATAATACTGGGAAACACCACGAACCCTATCGCTGCTGCCCCCATCCACAGAAATATCGTGGGAATAGGGGAAATCCGGCGATGCCACAGCCAGACATAGGCTACCAGGGGCATTGCCCACCACAGCCTGGTTCCTGTAAAAGCCTGAACCAGCGAGTACATCAGGATGATCAGTGTTGACAATGCCAGCAGACGGGGCCTGCCCTTGCTACCAGCCAACAGAAACAACACCCCTGGTACCATAAAACTGGCCAAAACCTGAGGGAGATTTCCAAAACCAGTTTCCGGCGGACGTTGAAAAAGCCCAAAATAGCCGGCTTGCATAACCACCTGATATTTATCTATGACCGTGATAACCATAGGTAGAAAGGATATAGAGAGCAGAAACCACCCGACCCAGCGCAACGCTTTCGCTGATTGCGCAGTCGGCTGCATGAGAATCTCCTGCGTCCTTCTCTGCGAAGCCGCCAGCAACGCGCCGAAGTGCAACGAGCCTAACCCGATGAACACCAACGCGAGCGCGTGGGTAATGGTATCTGTAGAAAAAGAAAATATTACATACCCATCATTGGTGATAAATGTTTCTATCCCGCGCTCGTTGAGGCGGAAAACTTCCAGAATTCCCTTTCCGCCATTAAACAGATAGGCTGCAACTAAAAAAATCGTGTACGGATCAAAGAAGTTCCCTGTTACTACTTTCCAGGACCAAAGGGACCAAACAAACTGGAGGAGAATGAAAACCGAGATCAAATAAGCAGTTAACGCCTTCCCTGACGTGATCCACAAAGCGACAAAAGTCAGCAAAACAAACCCCTGAATCCATATCATGAAGTATGAAACAGGCCGGATCCGCTTAGTTCTTTGAATCGTTGACATATATCCTCGCCAGCAACTTGGCTACTTCCTGCACATCATATCCATTTCGCTGCAGGGCTTCTTTTCTCACACTCCACTCAGGCCGATTACCCTGTAAAGCCTTGAGCACATGCTCAACCCAAATATCAGGGCCTGCTTTTAAACTAACAGGGTGTAGTAAGCCAATTCCCAAATCGGCCTCTTCCGAAATCACATCGGAAACTACGCAAGACAGCCCTGCTGCTTGTGCTTCAAGCAAAACCAAAGGGATACCTTCCCACAAAGATGGGAACAGAAACACATCCAGACACCCCATAATCTCTGGGACATCAGTGCGAACACCCAGGAAGAAAACCCGGTCCTGAACGCCCTTCACTTGCACCAATCTCTCAATCTCCGGCCGCAACGGCCCATCTCCTACCAGAACAAGTCGGGCAGTTGGGCACTGGGCTACCAAACTCTCAAAAATTTCTATGAGAAAACGATGATTTTTCGGAACATCAAAACGCCCCACATGACCGATCAGTACACAATCCCTGGGAAGCCCAATCTTATCACGCAGTAGATTCCGGTCCTTCGGAAGTAATTCAAACGGGGTGAGATCAATACCATAATGAACCACTTGCACGCGCTTATCTTGCCAACATCTGGAACCATAAAGGGCTTCACAGGCTGGCCGGGAGCAACCCAACATATGTGTGGCATAACGGGAAATCAGGGAACGCATATACCAGCGGTATAAGCGACGAGGCCAGCTGCTCCTCTTCCCATCTGAGAGGCTATGGGAATGGGCAATGCGGCGAGGAATGCCTGCAGATGCCGCAATGGCGAGAGGAATGCCGCTATAGAAGTGGACGTGGCTGTGAACAACGGCAAAGGGACCTTCCTCTCGCAAAACCCGCGCCAGTGCCCGCCGATACGCAGGCAATGTCGCCAGGCGCGGGCGAGGCAATACGAAAATCCGTCCGCCCAGGCTGCGGATTTCGTCATCGTAATGACCTGGCTGATCCGAATGGACGGCAAAGTCAAACTGAATTTTGCTGCGGTCCATATGCCGGTAAACGTGCATGATAAAAGTCTCGGCGCCGCCACGGTTCATTCGGCCAAAAATGTGAAGCACCCGGATAGGCTGGCTCATATCCTGATTCTCCCCTTTGGGTGGGTGAAGAGAAAGTTCTCGTAGTGCATTCGCCTCGGAACGACCCGCTCCACATTAACAGGCCCCTTGCGAGTGAGGGCATAGATTTGGTAGCCCTGGACCTTGAGCATTTCCTCTACCTGCTGGTAAGGCCCATCGGGAAGGCATTCTATGAAAAGGGCAGGACGGAACCGCTGCAATGTCATCTGCATTCCCTCCAGAACCTGTGGTTCAAATCCCTCTACGTCTATTTTTGCCAAATCCACGGTTCTCTCTCCTACCACTGCGTCTATCGTGGTTACAGGGACTTGCCGCAAGACTCCATCAAATCCCCGAAACCCCTCGGGGTTCAACGAGGCCGATGTGGGCAGATCTCCCAACGGGATGTGCATCTCGGCCATACCGACAAAATTGGAAACCGCTATTTGGTAGGCCTCGCAGCGGTCCTCAAAATGATTGAGCCGGATGTGTTCCAGAAGTTTCTCATACACCCTGGGCACGGGCTCAAAAGCGATCACCCGGGCTCTGGGATTGGCAGTGCATGCCAGGAGCGTATAGAAACCCGTATTTGCCCCGATGTCCAGAACAATCTCAGCAGATTGTGCCAGCCTGTAGAAAACAGGGATCGTCTCGCTTTCCCAATCTTCAAGACCTCGCCAGTACAGAGCCCGAGCAATTACATCATTGGGCGTAGCGGAGTAGAGGAAGGAACGTCCGTCAGGCAATTTTACTGGAAAGACCACCTCCACCGGCAACCGTTTCCAAATTGGTGGAGGGAGGAATCCGGCCAAGGAAAGCATCCTTAAGACCTCCCGCAAAATGGAAATGCGCATCAATTGACGGGCGATGGAACGTCCTTTATCTTTCCAGTCCATAAGGTATAGCCTCCCACCTGGGTTCATCTTTTGGCAAGCGATGCAGAGCGATGAAAACGCAGGTTAATGACAACAGAACCTGCACTCCGTTGGCTATTCCCATTGCCCAAGCCGCCCCCGGCAATCCATAAGCGGGAACCAGGATGATGCAAAACAGGGCATTGGTCAAGGCTACAACGCCGAAAATGACCGGTTGGATAGCAAAATAGTGCGCCGCTGTCATTGCATATCCCAGAAACGAGGCCACATAACTCAGCGCAGCAGCCGCCATCACCCAAACCAGCACATGGTTGAACTGGGCATATTCAGGCCGATAAAGCAAGGTGAGAATTTCCTGCCCCACTGCAAGCGATACCAGAATGCCCGCTACACCCAGAGCCAATCCTATCCCAGTCAACCTCAGCAACAAGTACGAAAACTGCTTTTTATCTCCTAAAACATAATACCTGGCCAGACGAGGACTGGCGGATTGCCCCAGTGCGTTGACCACGGTGTTCCCTGCGACCATGAGATAAGCGACCGCAGCGAAAAATCCCAGTTCTCGCTGTCCCCAATGATGTTCTATAAAATACCGAGGAATATTTGTATTGAGGGAGATAAACATCAGCGTCAGGCCCAGAGGAAAAGCCAGCCGGGTGAGTTGCAGTAAGGTTAGCAGATGCCAGTTCGGTCCTATTTCGGCCCTCCAATTTACACCCAAAATCTGCACACCATTGGGAATATCATATAAAACCAAAACAACTAGCCAGACAACAGCTAAAGCGGCCGCACCGGCCCAAACTCGATGGATAAGCAGCACTGTAACTGTTAATGCAACCAGAGAAAGCGGGCCCTTGATCATCATAGACTTAGCAATCAGGTCCATCCGCTCCCGTTGCTGAAAAAGCCCATAGAAAATGTCGCTGACTGCTTCAAACGCCTTAGCCAAACCGATGAGCAAGATGGTCCATCGGGTTTCCTCATTATAGTTCCTTCTCCAGGCAATCCCGGCAATCACAACTATTGCGAAAAATGTGGTTGCTAACCGCAATCCCAGATAATCGCCAAACTGATAAATCCTCCGGGCATCGGTTGCCTGAACTGCCCGCAATGCCAATCCCGCAAAAAGGATAATGGGTGCGGTGATTGCCAATCCCAGAGCGAATTGTCCGACCATTTCCGGGGAACCACTCTTCGCAAGGGCAACTGTCATACCCCATTGACAGGCTGCGTACACGATGTTGCCGACGAAAGTCCAGGCAAAGTTAGCCTTTAACGATAAAGGTGGCGAAGAAACAAACTTTGTTATTGATGTTATTATCTGCATAGATTGTGGAATCCTTTGCATTCCGGATTTACCCATCACAGTTTACTGTTGTATCCATGTAAAACGAGTGGGAGATTCTTGGCTTATAGGCTGCATCAGTGTTGCAAATAGCCGCGAGTTTTTTTCGAACACACCTCAGACTTCCGCCTTTATGCCCATGGCACGCCAGCTTTTTTACCACTTAGGGCACATAAGTGGCCGCCCCCCCGACGTCGGGCAGGAAGATGCCCATCGCGCTCAGAACTTTCACGTCATCTCCAGCCCCAATTGCTCCCGTTCATAGGCGATGATACGCTCCAGCATCTCAGGAAGCCGCAATGTAGGGCGATAGCCGATAAGGGCTTGGATCTTGGAAATATCGGGTAGACGCCGGGGCATATCCTCAAAGCCTTCTTCATAGGCCTGCTCATAAGGGATGAAGACGATCTCCGAATCGCTACCCGTCAATTCCTTCACTAAGCACGCAAGTTCGTAAATGGAGATATCCTCGGTGTGGCCCACGTTGAAGACCTCTCCGTAGGCTCGGGGCTCCTGGATGAGACGAATCATGGCCTCCACCACATCGCCCACCCAGGTGAAGGAGCGCCGTTGCCTCCCGTTGCCATAGACAGTAATGGGCTGCCTTAAGAGAGCCTGTCGCACGAAGCGGGGGACGACCATCCCATACTGACCCGTTTGACGGGGCCCGATGGTGTTAAACACCCGCACCACCACTGTCGGCAATCCCTTTTCCTTCCAGTAAGCCCTCGCCAGGAACTCGTCGATGATCTTGGAGGCCGCATAGCACCACCGGGATCGGGAAGTGGGTCCCAGCACCAAGTCATCCTCCTCACTGAACTTTTCCTTATTGAGCTTTCCATAGACCTCGGAGGTGGAGCTCACCAGCACCGGCTTCTTTTTCCTGGCGGCCAGCTCCAAGACCACCTCCGTGGCCTTGATGTTGGTCTCAATGGTGCGGACAGGAGCCTCTACAATAAGCCTGACCCCCACTGCCGCCGCCAAATGAAAGACCACATCCGCCCGATCCACCAGCTCCATCATAAGTGGACGGTTCATCACCGTGTCTAACATATAAGAGAAATGGGGATGGCCTTTGAGGTGCTCGATGTTACGGATGGTCCCAGTAGAGAGATCGTCGATGACCTCCACCTGCCAGCCCCGCTCCAGCAACGCCTCCGCCAGGTGGGAGCCGATGAAACCTGCCCCGCCGGTGATCAAAGCACGCAACGCGTCTCCCTCCCCTCACAAACACCAGTATAGAAAGCCTTCCCGGGGAAGACGGCCCCAGAAGACACCCTTCACATCGATGAAGACTCCCGGGAGGCCATCGTCCCGGAGAAGGGCCAGGAAGTCCTCCACCGAGCGCTTCCGGAAAGGACGGTGGGGGACGGCCAGGACGAGGGCATCGTAGCTCCCCCTAAGGCCCTCCAACACCCCCTCAAAGGGATCGGGAGCCGGGATCAGGCCGAGGGCCCGAAGGGTTTCTTCTCTTACCAGGGGGTCGTGGGCGAAGACCTCTATCCCGTGTTCCTGAAGCTCCCGGGCCAGCTCCACCACCCGCGTGTTCCGCACATCGAGCACGTTTTCCTTAAAGGTGACTCCGAGGACCAGCACCCGTGCCCCCTTCACCGGCCGGCCCGCTCGGATCAGGAGCTTCACCGTTTCCCGGGCCACATACACGCCCATACTATCATTAATCCGGCGTCCCGCTAAGATCAGCTCAGGGTAGTAGCCCACCTCCTGGGCCTTGTGAGTGAGGTAATAGGGGTCCACGGGGATGCAGTGACCGCCTACGAGCCCGGGCTCGAAGGGTAGGAAGTTCCACTTGGTCCGCGCGGCCGCCAGCACCTCCCACGTGTTCAGGCCCATACGGTGGAACAGCATGGCCAGCTCATTCATCAGTGCGATGTTGAGATCCCGTTGGACGTTCTCGATCACCTTGGCGGCCTCGGCCGTGCGGATGTCCGGCGCCCGGTAGATGCCCGCCCGCACCACAAGCCCATAGACCCTCGCCAGCCACTCCGTGGTCTCGGCGTCCTGGCCGGCTACCACCTTGACCACGTTTTCCAGGGTGTGCTCCGGGTCACCCGGGTTTATGCGTTCCGGAGAATAGCCCACTTTAAAATCCACGCCTGCCTTCAGCCCCGATTCACCCTCAAGGATGGGCACGCAGATTTCCTGCGTACAGCCAGGATAGACTGTTGACTCGTAAACGACTGTAGCACCCTTCTGAAGGGCCCGGCCAACGAGGCGGCTTGCCTCCTTCAGGGCCGTAAGATCAGGCCGCTTAGCCCGGTCAACAGGCGTCGGGACCGTAACGATGAAGAAATCGCAGCCCTTCAAGGCTTGGGGATCGTTTGTAAAGTGTAACCGAGTGTTACGCAACCTCTCCGGGGGAACTTCCCCGTTATGGTCGCAGCCTTGCCGTAGCTCCTCAACCCTCTGGGCATCAATATCAAAGCCCACAACATTGAAATGCTCCGCGAAAGCTACCGCCAGCGGCAGACCTACATATCCCAGCCCGATCACCGCCAGCTTTTGAGGCAATTGTATATTCATTCCGTGCATAATACCCCCTTACGGTAGGATGATCTCCCGAGCCCATGAGCGGTTTCGGAGATACCATTCCACGGCCTGGCGCAAGCCCTCACCCAATGGGGTGCGGGGTGCCCAGCCCAGCAGGGCTTTAGCCTTAGAGATATCCGCCCAAGTGGCAGGGACATCTGCCGGGTGTCGCGCCCTCTGCACAATCTGGGCTTCGCATCCCAATAGATCTTCAATGTGCGCGATCAACTCGCGCAGCGAGACAGGGTGATCGCTGCCCAGGTTGATAATCTCATAGCCCAGAGGCTGAAGCGCTCGGAGGGTGCCTTCGGCGATGTCGTCCACGTATGTGAAGTCACGCGATTGAGAGCCATCACCATAGAGCTGGAGAGGCTCCCCCTCCGCAATCCATCGGATGAAGCGGAAGACGCTCATGTCGGGCCGACCAGCCGGGCCGTAGACAGTGAAATAGCGCAGCACAGTGATATCCAGGCCGTAGAGGTAGTGGTACGTATAGCATAGCGCCTCCGCCGCCTTCTTGGAGGCCGCATAGGGGGAAAGTGGCCCATCGGTGTTAGCATCCTCACGGAAGGGCCGAGGGTTGTTCGCTCCATATAGGCTGGAAGTGGATGCCAGCACAAATTTCTTCACCCCATGCTCCCGGCAAAGCTCCAACAGGTTCAGCGTGCCAGTGACATTGGTCTCAATGTACACCCACGGGTTCTCCACGCTCTGGCGCACCCCAGCTCGGGCGGCCAGGTTGACCACCGCGACGAAAGAGCCATTCTCCTGGAACACTTTCCCCATAGCTGGGCGGTCACAGATATCCAGCGGGTAGAACGTAAATCCCTGCCGCCCCTCCAATTGCGCCAGGCGCCACCGCTTCAGGCGCACATCGTAGGCATCATTGAGATTATCCACGCCCACCACTTCATAGCCTGCGGCGAGCAGGTATTCGCAGACCTTCCATCCGATGAAGCCAGCACAGCCAGTCACCAGCACGCGCATTATTCTACCTCTCATCCAGCGCCTGGATTTTCAATTCTATCCATTGGAGCAAATCCCGATGCCAGGTCTCCCCACTTGGAATGGCACCATCTACATGCCTGGCAATTAGCTCAAACAGGCGCTCCAATCCCGAATAGAAGCCATGTAAGTTCAAAGCCGCTGAATCCAGGTAGAGAGCGTTCATAGCTCTACTCCATAGCGCTCAATCGCCCGCTGCAGAGACTCCCCCGCCGTCTCGATCTCAATCAAGTCCACCAAGCGATCACCAATGATCTCTTCTGCCTCACGAACATGAGCCAGCAGGCGTGCCCGCTCGCTTTGCTCCGTCGGCGTTAGCTCCGA
>Ga0197143_1002063_pt1 | contig 15605 bp, 15 predicted proteins | sample GBS70_MetaG_FD_148603 | JGI IMG/M metagenome (GOLD analysis project Ga0197143, IMG submission 148603) | Sediment microbial communities from Great Boiling Springs, Gerlach, Nevada, United States - GBS 70_MetaG | ecosystem: Environmental > Aquatic > Thermal springs > Hot (42-90C) > Sediment...
GTGGGGAATCCTCGGGGCTCTCTGCTTCGGTACCTTCGGGGGGGCGGGGGTGGCGGCCTCCCTGGACGCGGGGATCCCCCCCTTCCAGTACTGCGCCCTCGTGGCCGTGGGGGCCTGGGCGGTCTACTTCCTCCGCTCCCTGGTGACGGGGAGCTTCGGAGTCTGGCTGAGGGGGAAGGGGAGGGAGCACCTGCTGGGCCTGCTGGCCGGCCTCCTCTGGATGGGGGGCAACCTGATGAACTTCTCGGCCGCCCCCTCCCTGGGCGTGGCCGTGGCCTTCCCGCTGGGCACCGCCAGCACGGTGGTGGCGGTCCTCTGGGGCGTGCTCTACTACCGGGAGTTTGGGGAGCTGGGAAGGGAGGCCAGGATGAAGGCGGTTCTGGGGATCCTGCTGGTGGTGCTCGGGGTGGTGGGGCTGGGGGCGGCGAGGGTCTTGGCCTAGCCTATCAGATGGCTCCCGTCGCAGCTGGGGGCCAGGTTCAGCTCGGTCAGGCCCTCCCTGCAGGTGGAGAAGGTCAGGCCGACCGAGAGGCAGGCCTCCCTCACCCTCTCCAGCAGGGCCCTCCTCACCTCCCTGGGCAGGTAGAGGCTCCTCTTCCTCCTCTCCCCCCTCGAGTACAGCTCCCTGAGCCTGGGGAAGAGCTCCGGGAAGCCCCTCTCCATCCTCCTCCAGCCGTCGGGTCGGGGCTTGAAGGTGGAGGAGGTCACGTGTCTCACTTCGGCCGAGGCCGCCTCCCTCACGATCTCCTCCACCTCCCCCTCGTTCAGGCCGGGGATAAGCGGATCAAGCCTCAGGGAGGTGGGTATCCCGGCCTCCGAGAGCTTCCTGAGGGCCTCCAGCCTCTTCTGTGGGGAGGGTGCTCCGGGCTCCAGCCTCTTCGCCAACCCGGGTTTGAGGGTGGTAAGGGTCAGGCTCACCGCACAGGGGAGGCGGGAGAGGAGGTCAAGGTCCCTAAGGACCAGGTCGGATTTGGTCACTACCAGCACCCTCGCCCTCCCTACCAGCCTCTCCAAGCAGGATCTGGTGAGGAGGAGCTCCCTCTCCTGGGGAGGGTAGGGATCGCTGCTGTTGGACATGGAGATAAGGGGCCGCCCCTTAAGCCTCTCCAGGTCCCTCTCCAGCTTGCGGAGGAGATCCCTCTTGGGCCTGCACTGGAACCCGCGTGGAATGTAGGAGGTGATGTAGCAGTAGAGGCAGGCGTGGGAGCAACCCGTGTAGGGGTTCAGGGAAAGCTTGGGGGGACAGGTGCAGAGGGGATCCCTCCAGGGATCGAACTCCCTCAGCAGCTCCCTCCTTCTCCCTTCGCGCGGGGTGGATGGGTCCTGGGGCGGGTCCCGGTTGGACGCCTGCTGCCTCACTCCCAGTCCCAGTAGTCCTCCTCGGCCTCGAAGACCTCCTCGCAGTCCGGGCAGACGCCCAGCTCCACCATCGTTCTCGGCCACCTCTCCGCGCACTCCCTGCAGTAGGCCTTGCCGCACTCGTAGCACCTGAGCAGCTCCCCCTCTGGCACCGCCTTTCCGCATACTTCGCACCTCCCCCACTCCTCCCCCATGTTTTCCTTCTCCTCTCCACCGGCGGGGAAATTAAGGTGGATGCCTTTCGGTAATTTCGCCGGTTCCCTGGGGACAGGGCCCGCTTTCCCCTCCGTCGCCTTTCCCTAGCGGAGTCCGGGCGTGGCCGTGGCCCTCCTTCAACCGGTTCGTACGGCTCCCGGGGGAGGAAATTTCGGGAAAGGGGTGAGCCGGACACCAGCGGTGGTTGTGTGAGATGGTGTAGGTTTGAGGATCTGGGGCTTAAAACGAAGTAGTGGGGAAGGAAGGCCACTTCAGTCCTCCGATTTCTTTGGTTCCGAATTCACCCTCCGTAAACACGATCGCCCTCTTATGTCTGTAGGACTTCAGGACCACCATTGAGGAAAACCTGCCAGGGTCGGTGCTAGGAGGGACCGAGCTGGCCAAGGCAAGACCGTGGCATCACAATACTTAAATTAGTTGAAGAAAGAAAAATTCTGGTGGCTTAGAACGTTAGGCTCTAAAGTTGAATCCCTGCTGCTCGTGCTCGCGTGTTGTTTAGCCCAAGTGACGCTTCTGGCGCTTGCTTCCACACCAGCGCAGGCACAGACGAGCGGACTGAATCTGAACTACACGGTAACCATTCAGAAAGGGCAGCCGTATGCGCACATCAGGCTTGAAATATCGGGTATAACCTCCTCCTCCCTCACGTTGAGGTTCAAAGAGGAGGCATGGTACGCGGAGAATTATGTTCACAACCTGTCTGCAAGCTCTGGGGGAAGTCCTCTAACGATAACAGACCAGGGGCAGGGAATTTGGAAAGTCGATTCGATAGGAAGCTCGCTCACGCTGGAATACGACATCGATAAAGTGATACCATTTGGGTATTACACCCCAAATCAGAATGAGATTTCAGTTTACCTCAGCGACGAAGGAGGCGTCATCATGGCGCCTTACTTCTTTATCTACCCAGATGTGGCCGATGCAAACTCTATTCAAATAAAATTTGAGGTCCCTGCAGACTGGATGGTTGTTACGCCCTATCTGCCAGAGGGCGACCACTTTGAGGTGCAGAGAATTACACGATCATTGTTGGTTGACTTCATAAACAGGCAGCAGATATACATGGGAAAGATGAAATTTTATGCTGAGCTGGAAATTGACAACTGCACCGTCAAGCTTGGGGTGCTGGAAGCGGATAAAAGTCACGACACGATGGAAACGTACAGAACTCAGGCGGATGTCGAAAATGCTTTGAGTGTCATCGTCAAATGTTTAGAAAATCTCGTGGATCTCTTCGGCGAAAACCCATACAGGGTTTTCACCATGTATACCCGTTTCTCCCCATCCTCAGGCGGGCCTCGTTTCCCGGATGAGAGATATATGGGGAACGGTTACGCGTACTGGTGCGAACATCGCTGGGACGAACTGCTTGGGCACATGATATACGCCTTTGTGGCTAATGCGGGTATTCCAGGTTGTGGATGCGCACCACTGCTGGCAGAAGAGGAAATAATGAAAGGGATTGGGGAGATGTACTATGGACCGAAACTGGCTTGGGGGCTGTTCAACGATTCGGTTTACCTAGGCAAAAGTTATTACTGGTATCTGATATACGAGCGCTTCTCGCAGTCCGATAAGATCGGTTGGTGGGAATTTCCGGTATATTTAAAAGGGCCTTTTGTGGGTCTCATGCTGGATAATGAAATCCAAGAAGCAACGGGCGGTGCCAAGAGCCTCAACGATGTTATGAAATACCTTTATTCAACCTACAAAAATACAGGGCACATCGTGGATTACCATGACCTTCAAGTCGCGACGAAAACGGTGACCGGCGAAGATTTCCCGGAGCTTTTTTCTCGATACATATACGGCAATGAGAAAATACCATACAAATATATCCAGAATTATAAGTCTTATTTCCTTGACTATCCCGATAGATTCGTGGAGGCCTACAGATTCGCAGAGGTTCCCCTTTACGGCTACACCATTCCTCTCTTCATAAATATAGAACTAATAGTGCATCGAGAAGAACACGTTCCAATGGGTGCTTTCATCTTTGCAAGTAACAATGTCAAGAACTTCGCCGATTACATGCTTTCCCATTACACGATCGACAATCTCACGGAGAGGGACGTTGAAGAGGCTTTGGGTGCGCTTACGGGCGCAGACTGCTCCGGTTTCTTCACCCGCTGGGAAGAATCTTATGGCCGCCTCTCACTGGAAGAGCTCAAAGATTGGCTACGTGATTACAGTAAAGGGCAAGGCGGTGGGGAAACCTCTGGAGGGGGCGAGGGACCCTACCCATGGAATTCCGTGATCGTACTCATAGGCATCGTCACCGTCGCGGTAGCGATTTTCGGTATACTCAAGAAAGGCACGTTTCGGAAGCGGCGGGGATGAAGGGTGGGAATTAAGAACGATACCATAAACCAGGCTGAGAAAGGGTTGAGCAGCGGCTCGAAGAGGCAAGTAACTGCCCCTTTGCTACTCCCATCAAGGGCTGAGGGAACTCCTTGTATCAGGTGAACTCGGAAGTGCGCTGGGGGTCCCTCGCTATCCTAGGCACCCTGTTGCGTGTCTTCTTCCTAGCCATAAGGCCCAAGAAGTGGAAAGAATAAAAAAGGCTTCGGGAGGAAACTCCTGTACGGATCCGCCCATGGTTCGCGACTCCCGGGATAAAGCCGTCCTAGGCTAGCGTGGCCTGAGGCTTAGGAGGGAAAGAAGGTCCTTTCTCCCCGTCTTTTGGATTCCCTCCACCTCCCTCTCCACCAGCTCCCGCACCGCCTGCCGGTGGGAGGCCTCCCTGAGCAGGTGGACGGCCAGAACCCTCTTCCTGAGGAAGTACTCCTCCAGGGCCCGGTCAAAGGGTTCCCCGTAGAGTTCCAACAGAACGCGGTCCCTCTCCCCCGGACACCCCCTCCTCCTCATGCAGCAGTAGGAGAGGGACCCGAAGCAGACAGCGGGGGAGTCCCAGCCCACCACCCCCGAAAACCACTCCTTGATCTCCACGTAGCGCGAGGGGGAAAGCCCGGCCTCCTTCAGGGCCTTTTCCCTCAGGCACATGGAGGAGAAGGTCAGGGGGTAGTCGGGGTGACAGCAGAAGGTGAGGGCCCTGAGGTCCCCGCCGTGACAGATGGGAACGGGGGCATCGCTCCAGCCCGGAACCTCCCGAAGGTAGGAACCCTTCACCGTGATCCCTAAGAGTGGGAAGGATAACTCTTTCCCCGTTTTGCTTGAAAAACTGGTGGGGCCGCCGGGATTTGAACCCAGGTCGCCAGCACCCCAAGCTGGTAGGCTGGACCAAGCTACCCCACGGCCCCATCCTTTTATAACCCTCCCTCCCTTTAAGGGAGATACTTTGAAGCTCTTCACGGCGGGACCGGTGGCCTGCTACCCCGAGGCCCTGCAGGAGATGGGGAGGCAGATGTTCAGCCACCGGAGCGAGGAGTACCACCGCCTCCACCGGGACACCGTGAACCGGCTGAGGTGGTTCCTGGAGACGGAGCAGAGGGTCTTCCTCTTCCCCAGCTCCAGCACGGGGGTGATGGAGGCCTCCGTAAGGAACTGCGTGAGGAAGAAGCTCCTGTGCACGGTCACCGGGGAGTTCGGGGAGAGATACGCGAAGGTGGCGGAGGCCAACGGCAGGGAGGTGGTGGTCCTCCAGACGGAGCCGGGGCACCCCGTCCTCCCCGACCGGCTGGACGAAGAGCTCCGCAGGCATCCGGACGTGGAGGCCGTGACCATAACCTACTGCGAGACCAGCGTGGGCCTGCTCAACCCCCTCCCCGGGCTGGCGGAGGTGGTGAAGGCCCACGGGAAGCTCCTGCTGGTGGATGCCGTGAGCGCCCTGGGAGGGGTGGAGCTCTGCCCCGACAGGCTGGGGGTGGACGTGTGCTTCGCGGGCTCCCAGAAGTGCCTGGGCCTCCCACCCGGCCTGGCCGTGGTTTCGGTCTCGGAGGAGGCCATGAGGAGGTCGAGGGAGATGAGGGAGAAGGGATGGTACTTCGACTTCGAGAGGTTCGAGCGCTCCCAGGAGAAGGACGAGACCCCCGTCACCCCTCCCATCCCCCAGATTTTGGCCCTGAACCGGATTCTCAGGATGGTGGAGGAGAAGGGCAAGGGGGAGTACTTCAGGGAGTACACCTCTAGGGCTAGGAGGATCCTGGAGGGGGTGAGGAAGCTGGGCCTCACCCTCTTCACCCAGCCAGGCTACGAGAGCCCCACCATCTTCTGCCTCAACGCCCCCCAGGGTCTCAACGGCTTGGAGGTCTACCGGAGGATGAGGGAGAGGGGTGTGGAGCTGGCCCAGGGGTACGGTAGGCTGAAGGAGAAGACCTTCAGGATAGGTAACATGGGGTACCTAACCGCCCAGGATATAGATGAGATGCTGGAGAAGCTCTCGGCGGTTCTGCGGGAGGCCGGGTGCCTATCCAGGGCTTAGCCCTTCCCCTCCAGCACCTCCCCCAGGAACCTCAGGACGCAGAACTTGGAGCACATGCTGCAGGTTCTGGGATCCAGCCTGGGGGGCCTCTCCTCCCTGAGCTTCCTCGCCCTCTCCGGGTAGAGGGAGAGCCTGAGCTGCTTCTCCCAGTCCAGCTCCCTCCTGGCCCTGGCCATCTCCAGCTCCCTCTCCATCCCTATTCCCTTGGCCACATCCGCCGCCCGGGCCGCTATCTTGGCCGCGATCACCCCCTCCCTCACGTCCTCCACGGAGGGAAGGCAGAGGTGCTCGGAGGGGGTGACGTAGCAGAGGAAGTCCGCCCCCGCCATCCCTGCCACCGCCCCGCCGATGGCCCCCACCAGGTGATCGTAGCCGGGGGCCAGGTCCGTCACGATGGGACCGAGCACGTAGAAGGGAGCCCCCTTGCACACGGTCTTCTCCAGCTTCACGTTCCACTCCACCTGGTTCAGCGGAAGGTGTCCCGGACCCTCCACCATGGTCTGCACCCCCCTCTCCCTGGCTCTCTCCACCAGCCTGCCCAGCGTGAGCAGCTCATGCATCTGGAAGTAGTCGGAGGCGTCCCCTATGCTTCCGGGGCGCATGCCGTCCCCCAGGCTGAGGGTCAAGTCGAACTCCCCCGCTATCTCCAGCAGGTAGTCGAACTCCCGGTAGAGGGGGTTCTCCTCGCCCCTCTTCAGGATCCAGGCGGCCAGGAAGGCCCCTCCCCTGCTCACCACCCCCAGCAGCCTCCTCCCCTTCAGCTTCTCCACGGCCTCCCTGGTGATGCCGCAGTGGACGGTGACGAAGTCCACCCCGTCTCTGGCGTGCCTCCGTATGGCGTTGAAGAGGTCGTCGGAGTCCATGTCCAGCACGCTTCCCTTGCGGGAGGCCTCCACCGCCGCCTGGTAGACGGGGACCGTTCCCACCGGGAGGTCCACCTCCCTCAGAATCCTCCTCCTGATGAGGTCCAAGTCCCCCCCTATGCTCAGGTCCATCACGGCGTCGGCGCCGCACTCCTTCGCCACCTTGGCCTTCCTCACCTCCTCCTCCACGTCCGCGTAGTCGGGGGAGGAGCCCACGTTGGCGTTCACCTTGGTCCTCAGTCCCTCCCCTATCCCCTTCAGGATCACCCTCCCCCTCCGGCAGGGGTTGCAGGGTATCACGATCCTCCCGCTCGCCACCCCCCTCACCACGTGGGAGAGGGGGACACCCTCCTCCTTGGCTACCGCCCTCATCTCCGGGGTGGCCCTTCCCTTCTTGGCCTCCTTCATCTGCAAGGTTCTCCTCCCTCTTCGGGAGGGGGGAGATAAAAGAATGGTTAAATGGGGGGAGGGAGAGGGAGGGAGATGGTAAGGAGGGCGCTTTTCATAGGCCGCTTCCAGCCCCCCCACCTGGGCCACCTGCAGGTCTTCAAGCGCATCCTGAGCGAGGTGGACGAGCTGATCGTGGGTATAGGCAGCGCTCAGGAGAGTCACACCCTGGAGAACCCCTTCACGGCGGGGGAGAGAATCCTCATGCTGGGAAGGGCCCTGGCGGAGGAGGGGATAGGGGTTTCCAGGGTGCACATCGTCCCCATCCCCGACGTGAACAACAACGCCCTCTGGGTCTCCCACGTCCTCTCCTTCTCCCCACCCTTCTCCGTGGTCTACACGGGGAACCCCCTGGTGAGGAGGCTCTTCAGGGAGGCCGGATACGAGGTCAGGAGCCCTCCCCTCTACAACCGAAGGGAATACGTGGGGACGAAGATAAGGGAGCGCATGATCAAGGGGAGGAGGTGGGAGCACCTGGTGCCCCCCGCCGTGGTGAAGGTGATCGAGGAGATAGACGGGGTGGGGAGGTTGAGGGACCTCTCCAAGACCGATCACCTGCTGGGGCCCCGGAAAACCTGAACATGAACCTCCCTAGGTCTACCCTTCCTCCCCTCACCTCCACCCCTTCCTCCCTCAGCAGCTCCACCTTCCTCCTCCAGCCCAGGGAGTAGCCACCCACCCTCCCGTCGGACCTCACCACCCTGTGGCAGGGAATCTCGATGGGTCTGGGGTTGCGGGAGAGGAGGCTCCCCACCGCCCTCCAGGCCCCGGGCCTTCCCGCTGCTCTGGCCAGCTCGGCGTAGGTGGTCACCCTCCCCCTGGGTACGAGGGTGACCAGCTCCAGCACCCTCGAGAGCAGGTCCATCTCCTAGGATTCAGGCTTGGGGTTAAATCGCTGGGGGGGCTCTAAAGCTATAACGGGGAAAGGGGGGTCTTTGGGATGGAGCTCCTGGAGATAGACGGCTCCATGGGAGAGGGCGGGGGGTCGGTCCTGAGGATCGCCCTGGCCCTGGCGGCGGTGAGGGGCCGGCCCGTGAGGGTGCACCACATCAGGGTTAAGAGGAAGAAGCCAGGGCTCCAGCCCCAGCACCTCAGGGCGGTGGAGGCCCTGGCCGAGGTGAGCGGGGGACGGGTGGAGGGGGCGGAGCTGAACTCCACCGAGGTGACCTTCGAGCCCGGGAGGATCTCGGGGGGTAGGTACAGGTTCGAGATAGGGACGGCGGGAAGCACCACCCTCGTCCTCCAGGCCCTCCTCCTCCCCCTGGCCTTCGCCTCGGGGCCGGCCGAGGTGGAGGTGACGGGGGGAACAGACAATCCCCTGGCTCCTCCCGTGGACTACCTGAAGCACGTGACCCTCCCCCTCCTCTCCAGGATGGGGTACTCGGTGGAGCTGGAGTGCCAGAGGAGGGGGCACTACCCCAAGGGGGGAGGGAGGGTGGTGGTGAGGACCAGGCCCGTGGAGAAGCTCCAGCCCCTCAGACTCACGGAGGCGGGGAGGGTGGAGAGGGTGGAGGGGATCTCCCACTGCGTGGGCCTTCCCCCCCACGTGGCCACCAGGCAGGCCCACGCGGCCAAGCTCCTCCTCCTCAGGGCGGGGTACGGGGCCAGGATCAGGGTGGAGGTCCCGGAGGGACCACACCTCGGGCCTGGGAGCGGGATCGTCCTCTGGGCCCTCACCTCGGGAGGAGGAATCCTGGGAAGCAGCTCCCTGGGGAGGCCGGGGAAGCCCGCGGAGAGGGTGGGGAGGGAGGCGGCGGGGCTTCTGCTGGAGGAGCTCCGGACGGGGTACGCGGTGGACCGGCACCTCACGGACCAGCTGATACCCTACCTGGCCCTGGCGGAAGGAAGGTCGGAGATCTGGAGCACCCACCTCACCCTCCACGCCCTCACCAACGCGGAGCTGGTGGAGAGGATGCTGGGGGTGAGGTTCGCGGTGGAGGGGGGGCTGGGATCCCCCACCAGGCTCTCGGTGGAGGGGATAAAGCTAATTAGGGAGGAGGTATAGGGAGACCGTGGAGTCCGTGAAAGGCAGGGAGGATCCCTTCGAAAGGCGCAGGAGGAGTGAGATCCAGCTCCTGCGCGAGCTCTCCTCCCCCCAGTTCGACAGGGAGAAGTGGGAGCGCCTGCGCAGGTTGGTCTATCGTCCCGTCCCCCTCAACGTGGAGGTGGTGGTGGATGACACCACCCTCAGGGAAGGCCTGCAGATGGCCGGGATCATCACCCCCAAGCCCGAGGAAACCTGCCGCATCGCCCTCCTCCTCAGGGACATAGGGGTGGAGAGACTGGAGGTCCTCACCTACACCAAGACGGATCAGCAGGCCGTCAAGCTCATGAGGGAGGCGGGCCTGGGTGACATCCTGGCGGCCTGGTGCAGGGCCTCCAAGGAGGATGTGGACACGGCGCTCTCCCTGGACTTCAAGCAGGTGGGGATCTCCCATCCAGTCTCCTACATCCACTTCGAGAAGTGGGAGCAGACCCCCCTCCAGCTGCTGGACAGGGTGGTGGAGACGGTCTCCTACGCCGTGGAGCACGGCCTCACCGTCTTCGTGCACGGGGAGGACAGCACCAGGGCGGACTGGGAGTTCGAGAGGGAGTTCGTGAACGCGGTGGCGGAGGCGGGGGCGACGGTTTACAGGATATGCGACACGGTGGGGGTGGGCCTCTCCGATCCCCTGGCCACCCTCCCCAACGGCATACCCGCCAAGATCAGGCACCTCAGGAGGGAGACCAAGATCCCCTACCTGGAGATCCACGCTCACGACGACCTAGGAAACGCGGTGGAGAACACCCTGGCGGCGGTGAGGGCGGCCTCCGGCCTCTACGACAAGGTCTACGTGAGCACGACCTTCCTGGGGGTGGGGGACAGGGCGGGGAACGCGGAGACGGAGAAGGTCATGCTGAACTGCTACCTCCACCACGACGTGACCAAGTGGAACTTCGCCCCCCTGAGGGAGCTGGCCCTCCTCTTCTCCTCCGCCACCGGCTACCACCTCCCCATCAACAAGGCCATCGTGGGGGATGCGGCCTTCGCCCACGAGTCGGGGATCCACCTCCAGGGCATCTCCGCCCTCCCCCTCACCTACGAGCCCTTCCCCCCCGAGCTGGTGGGTCAGCGCAGGACCATCGTGATAGGGAAGAGATCGGGGAAGCACGGAATAAGGCTCAGGCTGCAGGAGATGCTCGGGAGGGAGGTGGAGGAGGGGGACCCCAGGCTGGAGCAGCTGGTGGGGATCATCAGGGAGAAGTTCGTGAACGGGAGCCGGAGGATGCCCCTGAGGGACGAGGAGTTCAGGCAGCTGGCCAAGAAGGTGGGCTTCGAGGTCTGAGGGATGCAGGTGCATCGCGTCACCCTTATTCCAGGGGACGGGATAGGACCGGAGGTCATGGAGGCCGCCCGCAGGTGCGTGGAGGCCACCGGGGTCAGGATAGAGTGGGAGGTGGTGGAGGCGGGGGAGAAGGCCCTGGAGGAGAAGGGGACCCCCCTCCCGGAGGAGGTGCTGGAGTCCATAAGGAGGACGGGGGTGGCCCTCAAGGGCCCCATCACCACCCCGGTGGGGAAGGGGTTCAGGAGCGTGAACGTGGCCCTCAGGCAGGCCCTGGACCTCTACGCCAACGTCAGGCCCTGCAGGTGGTACCGGGGGGTGAGGAGCAGGTACGAGGGGGTGGATCTGGTGGTGATTAGGGAGAACACGGAGGACCTCTACGCGGGGGTGGAGTTCGAGAGGGGGAGGGAGGAGACCAGGAGGTTCCTGGAGTTCCTGAGGGGCTTGAAGGGGGTGTCCCTGAGGGAGGACTCGGGGATAAGCCTGAAGCTCATCTCGGAGGGGGGCTCGGAGAGGATCGTGAGGTTCGCCTTCGAGTACGCCAGGAGGAACGGGAGGAGGAAGGTCACGGCCGTGCACAAGGCCAACATCCTGAAGTTCTCCGACGGTCTCTTCCTGGAGACCGCCAGGAGGGTGGCCGGGGAGTACCCCGACGTGGAGTTCGAGGACAGGATCGTGGACAACATGTGCATGCAGCTGGTCCAGAAGCCCGAGCTCTACGACGTGCTGGTCTGCCCCAACCTGTACGGGGACCTCCTCTCCGACCTCTGCGCCGGACTGGTGGGGGGGCTGGGGATGGCCCCCTCCGCCAACGTGGGGAGGGAGGCGGCGGTCTTCGAGCCCGTCCACGGGAGCGCCCCCAAGTATGCGGGGAAGAACAAGGTCAACCCCACCGCCGCCATCCTCAGCGCGGTGATGATGCTCAGGCACCTGGGGGAGGAGAGGGCCGCCTCCAGGCTGGAGGGGGCGGTGGCGGCGGTGATAGCGGAGGGCAGGAAGGTGACCTACGACCTGAAGCCCTCCCCCTCCGATCCCTCCGCGGTGGGGACCAGCGAGATGGCCGACGCCATCATCGAGGCCTTGGAGAGGATCTGAGGCCCAGCAGCTTCAGCATGAACTGCTCACCCTCCAGGAACCCCGCCGATCCCCTCTCCCCGTTCCTCTCCGAGAAGGTCAGGTTGTCCCTCCCTAGCCCGGGCCCCCTCATCACGAAGGGAACGGGCTCGGCCACGTGGGTCTTCACCTCCAGGGGGGTGGGATGGTCGGGGAGCACCGCCACCCTGCAGTCCTCGGGCAGGCCGTCCAGGAGGGGGCCCAGGAGCCTGCGGTCCAGGTCCTCTATGGCCTTCACCTTCATCTCCACGTTCCCCTCGTGCCCCGCCTCGTCCGGGGCCTCCACGTGGACGTAGACGAAGTCGTGGTCCTCCAGGGCCCTCAGCGCGTAGAGGGCCTTCCCCTCGTAGTTGGTGTCGAAGTACCCCGTGGCCCCGGGTACCCTGATCAGGGTCATGCCCGTGTAAACCCCTATTCCCCGGATGAGGGGAACGGCGGAGATGAGGGCCGCCCTAAGGCCGTATTTCCTCCTGAAGCTCTGGAGCCTGGGCCTCCCCCCCTGGCTCCAGAGCCAGATCATGTTGGCGGGGTTCTTTCCCTGCATCTCCCTGGCCCTGTTCACGGGGTGCTCCGAGAGGATTCCCTTGGATTCCAGCATCAGGCGGTTGAGCTTTTTGGCCAGGGGATCCGAGGGTGGCCTGATCAGGTGGTCCCTGATGAGCTCGCCCGGGATTTCGTGGGGGGGATCCGTCTCCAGCCTCGGGTCGCAGTTCCTGAGGACGAAGACGTGCCGGTAGGTGATCCCCACGTGGAACTCCCCGAACCTGAACCTGCGGTTCAGCTCCCCCAGAAGCTCCGCGGCCTCCTCCGTGGTGATGTGCCCGGCGGAGTAGTCGTGCATCCTGCCCTCCCTCTCCGTGATCAGGTTGCACCTGAAGGCCACATCCCTGGGCCCCAGCCTCACCCCTATGTCCGCGGCCTCCAGCGGTCCCCTCCCCGTGTAGCACTTCTCGGGGCGGTATCCCAGGATGGAGAGGTTGGCCACATCGGAGCCCGGGGGCATGCCCTGGGGCACGGTCTTCAGCATCCCCATCTCCCCCTCCCTGGCCAGGGAGTCCAGGTTGGGCTTGTGGGCCTCCTCCAGCGGTGTCCTGCCCCCCAGCTTCCGCACGGGATGATCGGCCATCCCGTCCCCAAGCACCACCACGTACTTCATTCGACCTTCCCCCGCTTCTTCCCCCGGCCGTAAATCCTTTCCGGGTCGAAGATCCTCCTCTCCACCTCCCTCAGCCCTCCCCTCCTCCACCCCCTGAAGAAGCAGGAGCGGTAACCCTCGTGGCAGGCCCCCCCCACCTGCCTCACCAGGTAGAGAACGGCGTCCCCGTCGCAGTCCACCCTCACCCCCTTCAGGTGCTGGAGGTGGCCGGAGCTCTCCCCCTTCAGCCAGAGCCTCTTCCTGGAGCGGCTCCAGTAGTGCATGAGCCCCGTGGTGAGGGTCTTCAGGACCGCCTCCCTGTTTTGGTGGGCCACCATCAGCACCTCCCCCGTCTTCCAGTCCTGCACCACCGCCGTCACCAGTCCCTCCCCGAAGTGCAGCCTCCCCACCAGCTCCTCGGCCTTCTCAGGAGTGAGCCTCACCCCACCCTCCTCCTCACGCTCTCCGCGTGGGCTTGCAGGCCCTCCGCCTCCGCCAGCCTCTCCACCACCGGGGCCAGCCTCCTCAGGCCCCTCCTATCAAGCTCCTGCACGCTGGGGCACCTGAGGAAGTCTTGCACGCTCAGGCCCGCCCTCCACCTCGCCGCCCCGAGGGTGGGGAGCACGTGGCTCGGCCCCACGGCGAAATCCCCCGCGGCGGGAGGAGTGTCCTGCCCCAATAGGATGGTTCCGGCGCACCTCACCCTCCCCAGCCACCTTCCGGGATTCCTCACCGCCAGTTGCAGGTGCTCGGGGGCCAGGAGGTTGGCCAGCCTCACGGCTTCCTCCAGGTTGCCCGTCAGCACCACCTTCCCCCCCCTCAAGGCCTCACCCGCCAGCCCCCTCCTGGGCAGCCCCTCCAGGGCCCTCTCCACCTCCCTCTCCACCTCCCTGGCCAGCTCCTCGGAGGGGGTGAGGAGCCAGACCCGGGCGTGGGGATCGTGTTCCGCCTGCGCCAGCAGGTCCCAGGCCAGGAGGGAGGGATCGGCGGAGCCGTCCGCCACCACCGCGAGTTCGGTGGGCCCAGCGGCGAAGTCTATCCCCACCTCCCCCGACAGAAGAAGCTTGGCCGCCGTCACGTATAGGTTCCCAGGCCCTACGATCTTGTCCACCCTGGGTACGGTTTCCGTGCCCAGGGCCATCGCCGCCACGGCCTGGGCCCCCCCCACCCTGTAGACCTCCCCTCCCCCCGCCAGGTCCACGGCCACCAGCGTCAGGGGGTTCACCTCCCCATCCGGCCCGGGCGGGGTGCAGACCACCCTGCGCTTCACCCCGGCCACCCTGGCGGGGATCAGGGTGTGAAGGGCGGTGGAGGGGTAAGGGGCCAGGCCCCCCGGGACGTAGACCCCCACGCAGTCCAGGGGGAGCACGAGCTGGCCCGCCCTGACCCCCGGGGAGAGGGTGGCGAACCAGGGGCGGGGTAGCTGCCGGCGGTGGTACCTCTCCACCGCCCTCGCGGCCTCCCTGAGCGAGCGGAGGGTTTCGCGGTCCACCTTCCGGTAGGCCGCGGAGATCTCCCCCCTCCCCACCCTCAGCTCCTCCCTCCTGAGCCTCACCCCGTCGTACCTGAGGGTGAGCCTCAGCAGGGCCTCGTCCCCTCCCCTCCTCACCTCCTCCACGATCCTCCTAGTCCTCCTGAGGATCCCCTCCCAGGAGGGCGCGCCCTCCCTGAGCCTCTCCCTGGCCCCGGGGTCCTTCCTGAGGTCCAGAAGCTTCAAGAGAGGACCCCCTTGGTGCTGGGGATTCCCCTCCCCCTCCTGCTGCAGGCCTCCGCCAGGGCCAGCCCCAGGGCTTTGAAGGTGGCCTCGGCCTTGTGGTGGTCGTTGTCCCCCCTGAGCAGCAGCACGTGCAGGTTGAACCTGCCGTTCACGGCGAAGGTGTTCAGGAGGTGCTCCAGCATGCCCGCCTCCAGATCCTCCACCCTCTTGGACCCCAGCTTCATCTCCACGGAGGAGTAACCCCTCCCGCTCAGGTCCACCGAGACCATCACCAGGGTCTCGTCCATGGGGACGATGGCGTCCCCCATCCTCCTTATCCCCTCCCTCTTCCCCAGCGCCTTGTCCAGGCACTGGCCCAGCACGATCATCACATCCTCCGCCACGTGGTGCGCCAGGTCCCCCTCCGCCCTCACCTCCAGGTCGAAGCCGCCGTGCTTGGCCAGGTGCGAGAGGAGGTGATCCAGGAACCTTATCCCGGTATCCACCCTGGCCTCCCCCTTCCCGTCCAGGTTGAGGGAGACCGTCACCCTGGTCTCCCCGGTTTTCCTCTCCAGCTTGCTCCTCCTCACCCCGCCACCTCCATGGCCTCCCGGAGCGTGAACCTTCGCTCGTAGAGGGCGGTGCCCACGATCAGCCCCGCGGCCCCCGCCTCCTTGGCCCTCCTCACGTCCTCGAGGGAGCGCACCCCTCCCGAGAGGATCACGGGAAGCCTTATCCTCGAGAGGATCCCCTTCACCTCCCCTATCCCGCACATCCTCCCGTCGGCCTCCACGTCCGTGTACAGGAGGTAGCCCACCCCGGCCTCCTCCATCTCTCTGGCCAGCTCCACCACATCCTTTCCCGTTTCCTCCCTCCACCCCTCCACCACCACCCTTCCCCCCCTGGCGTCCAGCGCCACCACCACCCTCTCCCCCCCCAGGACCTCCACCAGCCTCCTCACCAGCTCAGGGTTTTTAACCGCCGAGGTCCCCACCACCACCCTCTCCGCCCCTGCCCTCACGTACTCCTCCGCCCTCTCCACCGATCTTATCCCCCCTCCCACCTGCACCCT
>Ga0197143_1002064_pt1 | contig 15596 bp, 13 predicted proteins | sample GBS70_MetaG_FD_148603 | JGI IMG/M metagenome (GOLD analysis project Ga0197143, IMG submission 148603) | Sediment microbial communities from Great Boiling Springs, Gerlach, Nevada, United States - GBS 70_MetaG | ecosystem: Environmental > Aquatic > Thermal springs > Hot (42-90C) > Sediment...
AATCGTGGCAAGGTCATTGGGATGTGAAGAATCATGGTCTCCGTCATCTATCACTTCTTGCCCAGCATAGACCATTGCGCCTTCTGGAAGCACCATATCCTCCACCTTTGTGTTTTCTGTGACAGGTAGATAGTTTGTGGAATAATAATAGCCTCGGGTTACAAGGCTTGAGTGCCCATAAAAATCGCTCGCTGTGACGACAATCGGATTTAGCCCATGCCTGCTAATGATCCTATATTCAAAATACCCTTTTTCATCCAGTTCGACAGGGTTGTCGTTCACACGAACCTCCTTTATCCCCCCAATATCGCTAACCGTGCCTTTCACTGTCACAGATGCGTCCTCCATGAACATCTGTCCTCTGTCGGGGAAAAGGATCGAAATCACAGGCGGAGATTGGTCACACAGTAGTTCCCTTTCGTCGGATATGTCCTGATATGGGGCATCCAGCACCACCCTGAAAAGATAAAAGCCTTCCGCGTCAAACCTAAACTTGTTCTGTGTTATCTTGCTTATGCCCGCCCCCATCTTAGGCACTTCAAAGGAAGCCCCAACTCCTTGAACCTCGTTGTCAAACCTATCGAACACCTTGTAATCCAATGTAACCTCGTCCCCGATTGAATAAGCCTTGTAATCAGGCTTTACAACTAGTGACACCATTGCTGGTTTTGAAGGCACCACTGTAAGAGTTGCAGGAACCTCGTTTGCCTCTACACCTTTGACGCTACATCGCACCTCATACTGCCCGACCTTTCCTGCCCATACCTTGTCCCCTTCAACAACCACTCCTTCGCTGGCTTTCACAATAAAGTTCAAGTCGGTAATCTCATTTCCGAACTCATCTTTTGCACTGCACACCACCTGTGCCCTTTCGCCAGCTTCTACTTGCTCAGGGACAAGTTTCGCGATTGTCTCAACAAGGTCAGAAGGCAACACGACAAGGGTTGCGCCCTCTTCGTCTATAAGGTTCAACGATGCCGCGTGACATTGCACCTTATATGTGTTCGCGACACTTGTCTTTAGCACATGGTCTTGAACAACGATGCCCTCTTGTGGTGTAACTACAAGGTTCGTCTCGATGTCAGGCACCGCATTCTGATGCTCGTCAAGCACAATGCACTCTACTTCAACATCTTCCCCTGCCTTTACCTCGCTTTTAGACAGCTCTGTCTTAAGCGTGAGTGGTGCACCAACTCCAGAGGTGCCGCCACTATCGCAACCAGCATAAAAGCCTAGAACGACGCAGAACACAAAAAGCCTTGCTTCGGTGGCGAAGAGAATCTTCTCTTTTTGCATCTTTAGTCCCTCGCGGAAGCCACGAACAGTATATAAAAAAGTTACGAGACTTCAACTCAAGTGATGTCTCCGAAACTTAGAGACACCATACGGAAAAGTGGGTTATGATGGATTTGACGCGGAAAATCTCTACAGTGGGACCTCAGCTGACTTGAATCTAGCATGTGAATACGGGGGCAGTTTTTGGCAGCACGAGGTATCTTGTTCTCTTTAGGAGGTAGGATCATTTTTTGACTGATAGTGTATAGGGAAGGGTGTGTTTGTAGAAGAGTCGAAGAAGAAAGAACACGGTAGAAAACGGATGTTTCGGGAGGATGTATGAGGGGCGTACTCCCCCCCTCCTTAGGGGAGAGGATAATGGCAAGGAGAGGGGAAAGGGGGGGGAGGAATGGGCCTGGGACGCTGTGGCGAGCATAAAAGGAAAACAATCTCTATCGGCAGTTTACGGAGGGGAGCTGACACTTGCAAAATTACGAGAGACAGATTACCATAATCAAAGTGCATGCTCATCATACTGGCTGAACCATGAGCGCGCTAAATGGCATGAAGCTAGTTCCCGACTTGACTCGCACTTTCATCTCTGTTATTAGGCGAGCCATGAGGCTGTCTAGAGTCGCGCTGTTTGCCTATGGGGAGTCAGGTTCTCTTGAGGTGGCTTGCCTCGACGGAGACCTTCCTGAAGACAGCACTCCTGAAGGAAACCCAGTGCATGACATGGGGGTGTTAAGCTATGTCGTAACTACGAAAAAGCCTTATCTTATTTCACTGGACGAGCAATCTCGAGTAAAAGTCCCGTATGCTGCTTCACCTGTGCGTCTTCGCTCGGCAGTGGCAGCCCCCGTAAATGGCGGGATTTTGTGGGCAGACAAGGAATCTGCCGAGCTCACTGACGAGGAAGTCAAGATCATTGCTGACCTTTGTAAGTTCCTCGAGGCTGAACAGAAAAGGGTATTTGAGCTGGACAATGCCTTGAAAAATGCGACAGGACTTTCGGCACTAGTTGACGGGATTCGGGGCCTTCTCGTTGCCAAGAGCGAAAGAGAGTGCGTGCGAGTGCTTTGCCAGGCTGGTTTTGAGCACACACGGTCAAGATTTGCCTTGGTCATTCTTTCCTTGGGTTCATCAGACAGATGCGTTGTGGTTGGTGCTATCGGGGATGTGGACGAGAATCTCGTTGGTGCTTCGTTTACATCCACTAAAAGTTTGGTAGGATTAGCAATCCGAAACTCTGCTGTTGTTCCCTCTCGTCTTGTTTACAGCCAATCATGTGGTGCTATTGTCGGTGAAGGGGACAGGATAAAGGTCAAGGAGGGCGAGCCACTTTGTGTGCATCCGATAGGGCAGTCCATTGGCGCACTTGTGTTAGCTGGTGGTTCATATGAACGGATCCATTGGATCCGCTCCCTGTGCGACGCAACCGCTTTGATAATAGAAAGACTGAGACTGCAAGAACGGATCTCTAAAGAAGCCATGGTGGATAGCCTTACTGGTCTCTACAATCGAGCAGCGTTTTTCAAGCGATTTAGGGAAATTCTCGCGTTGTGTGGGCGAAAAGGCGACCCCGTTTCTGTTCTGATGATCGATGCGGACCACTTCAAGTCAATAAACGACCATTTCGGACATCAGACTGGTGATAGGGCATTACGGTTCATTGCGGAGGTTATCGCAAAAAACCTTAGGGAATCGGATGTTGCTGGGCGCTATGGAGGCGAAGAGTTTTGTGTTGTCCTGCCAGCAACCAGGTTGGAAGGGGCAACACTCGTCGCCGAGCGAATCAGGCGCCTTTGCGAGGCAGGAACGATATTTGTGGGAGGAGAAGCACTGAAGATCACAGTCTCCGTCGGCTTGACTGCACTTGAGCGAGTCGGAGTCCTTGATGCAGAAGATATTTTACGACAAGCAGATGAAGCACTTTACCGCGCAAAAAATCTAGGAAGAAATCGCGTCGTCACCCACGGGAAATAGGCAGGAAAACGCAAAAAAGGTCAAGAGGAGCAAAGTTTTCTATCGAGCATTTGAGATTAGTCGTTGACTTTGCCAACTTTTTCCTTTAGCGTGACGAAAGGTTCAAAGCCCAATGTGGGCTATATTGCGGGTGTTTTGAAAACAAGCTGTTGCGTTGGGTAAGTGTGACCATTTTGAGGTAATATAATGGGACTAAGCGAGATTGCAAAAGGAGTTGCGCCTTCTCCAACCTTGAAGCTAAACGAGAGGGCGCTTTTGCTAAAACAACGTGGCGACCCCGTTATACATCTAGGGATTGGCGAGCCTAAAGGAAAAACCCCTTTCGATGCAATGGTCGCTGCATCCTCGTTTTTGAGCGCTGGCGACATCAAATACACACCCGCAGATGGGATTCCTGAACTGAAGCAAGCAATCATTCGCTACATGGAGGACAACTACCATACGAGCATTGACGCCAAACAGGTCATGGTATCGTCAGGGGCGAAGGCTGCAATCTATGCTATCTTGCGCACACTCCTAAACCCCCAAGAAGAAGTTATCATAACCGTTCCTTACTGGTTGTCCTATCCCGAGATGGTGAAACTTGCTTTTGGTGTCCCTGTATTCGTGCGCCCAGAAGATGGAAGGTTTGAACCTAGAGTCTCGGACATCGAGCAGGCTGTCTCGAAATATACCAAGGCGGTGATTGTAAACAGCCCAAACAACCCCTCAGGTGCGGTCTATTCAGAGGGATTCATAAGCGACATAGTAGATTTCTGCGAGAGGCGTGGCCTTTACCTTATCATGGACGACATCTATCATAAGATTGTATTCGATGACATCATCCCCCCAAATCCTTACAGGTATGCGAAGGAGCAAGGGGAGAACTCAAAACTTATAGTCATAAACGGCATTTCAAAACTTTACGGAATGACAGGATTTCGCATCGGCTGGGCTGTTGCCAGCAGGAAGGTCATCGAGGTCGCAACAAATGTCCAGATGCAGACAATATCGTGCCCTTCCGCGCTGCTACAGGTTGCTGCGGTGGGGGCATTACTTGGGATGCATAGCTATGTTGACGGACTAAGGCGTACTTTGCAAAACAATCGCGATGTCGTTGTTCGGGAACTTGAGACGATAACGGATGTTAAAGTTTTCAGGCCCCAAGGCACATTCTACTGCGTTGCAGATTTCAGAGCTTATTCCCAGGATTCAACAGCGCTTTCTGAGTTCTTGCTAGAAAAAGCGCTTGTTGTCACGGTGCCCGGCAAGGAGTTCGGCTTGGAAGGTTATCTAAGGATTTCTTTCGCTGGCTCGACAAAAGAGGTGATCGAGGGTGTGCAAAGGATTAGATGGGCGTTAGATCCGAACGCTCCCAGAGACATCTACATTGGTGAAAGACGAGTATTGAGGGACTGGAAATGAAGAACATCTTGGACATCAAGTCTCCATGTTGTTCACAGGCAAGGGCAGTAAAGAGTGAGTTTGGCCTAAAGAATCACGGACTCAAAAATCTAGGGACGGTCTTTTGGAACCTTCCTACCGAGGCACTATATGAGGAGGCGCTGTTCAGGCGTGAGGGAGCACTTGTCACAGGGGGCGCTCTTGTTGTCAACACAGGAAAGCATACCGCAAGGGCAGCTTCAGATAAGTTCATTGTCTGCGAGCCTTCAAGTCAAAACTTGATCTGGTGGGGGGAATATAACCGGCCGTTTGACCCTGAAAAATTTTCTTTACTCTATGCGAGACTTTTGGGCTATTTGCAGGGGCATGACCTTTTCGTTCAAGATGTCTATGCATGTGCGCATCCGCAATACCGCCTTCCAGTGCGGATCATCACAGAAAAGGCATGGCATAGTCTGTTTGCTAGAAACATGTTCATAAAACCTAAAACGCACGATGAAATGCGGCGCTTTGTCCCGCAGTTTGTGCTGATATGTGCGCCCGATTTCGTCTCTGCTCCAGAGATAGATTCGACTGCGTCCGAAACCTTCATAGTTGTCGATTTCTTCAAGCGGGTAGCCATCATTGGCGGGACAGCTTACGCTGGGGAAATAAAAAAGACCGTGTTCACGGTTTTGAACCATCTTTTGGTGTTTGAAGGCGTGTTACCCATGCATTGCTCGGCAAACATGGGACAGAATGGGGATGTGGCCTTGTTCTTCGGGCTTTCTGGCACAGGTAAAACCTCGCTTTCGGCAGACCCGAAGAGAAGCTTGATCGGAGATGATGAACATGGTTGGGGTGAAGACGGAGTCTTCAACTTTGAGGATGGGTGTTATGCAAAGGTGATAGCGCTTAGTCCGAAGGCAGAGCCTCAGATATGGCAAGCCATAAGGAAGTTCGGGGCAATACTAGAAAATGTGGTTTTCGACCCTGTGACAAGGCTCACCGACCTCGATGACGATAGGTTCACTGAAAATACAAGGGCTTCCTACCCACTGGACTTCATCGAAAACGCACAGCCTCAAAGGATGGGGGGACATCCGTCTAACATAATCATGCTTACCTGTGATGCCTCAGGGGTGATGCCACCGATTGCAAAGCTGAGTGTTGCACAGGCACTGTATCACTTTATTTCGGGATATACTGCGAAAGTCAGTGGAACCGAGATAGGCATGAAGAGGGAACCAGAGATCACATTCTCTGCGTGTTTTGGCGCACCATTTATGGTTCGACACCCCTCGGTGTATGCCGAGCTTCTAAAGGCTAAGATTCTAAGACATGGAACAAGATGCTGGCTTGTAAATACAGGCTGGGTCGGAGGGCCATATGGTGTCGGGAAGCGCATCAGCATTCACTATACCAGGGCTATGCTGGATGCGGTTCTGAGTTCAAAACTCGAAGATGTCCCTTACAGGCGCGATCCTGTCTTTGGCTTCGAGGTCCCGACAAAGTGCCCTAATGTTCCTGACGAGATCCTAGACCCCTCAAATGCGTGGCCAGATAAGCAGGCTTATAACCAAAGATATAGGGATTTGGCGTCCCGCTTTATCCAAAACTTCAAAAAGTTTGCGCTGGATTGCCCTAAGGAGGTCATAAAGGCAGGCCCAACTATTTAGGCTTTCAGGCGTAAAAAATGTTTGAGCAGGAGTAAACGCGCTCCAATGTATTGCTAAATCCTTTTTCCGAAGGCGATCGTCTTTATCATTTGGCAACGCTATATGGCAGAAAAATGTTTATTAGTTCGCAATGAAAGTATTACTTCTAAAAAGACACCACGGTTGACCGACCTGCGGTAATGCTCTTGCCAAACTGAAAGACAAGTAACCCGACAGCAAAGCGAGCAACAGGCTGTCCTCAAAACCACAGTAAGCCTCGCGGACGGAATATTGTTGGCTTTCGGAGAGTGTTTGCTTGGGGTCTACCACTGTTTCTCACCGATGGGAATGATAGCGAGCGGAACAAACTTATGAGGCAAACCAAGGACTTTCTGAACTTGAGCATCGTCGAACGCTCCAACGACAACCCCCCCCAGACCGAGTGCGGTTGCCTGAAGGAGCACATTCTGAGCTGCCATCCCGCTTTCCATGTCAACATATCTCTTAGCCCTCTGTCCGTACTTCTTCGCACAACGCTCGTACTCTGCAGCAATCACGATGACTATGGGAGCCTGTGCAATAAAGCTCTGCCAAAGGGCCGACGAGGCTAACGCCCTAGATACATCCTGGCTCACAATAGGCTTTAGGGCGTGCTCAGCTACTTCATAATGATAAACCCCTTCGCTAAGTCCATATACCTTCCTTGCCACAAGATACACCTCTAATGGATACAGGGCTCCCGCAGAGGGAACAGTCCTAAACTCTCCTACCTTGCCCTGCGCTGCCCAGAGAAGCTGGGATACCTCTTTTAGTGTCACTGGTTCGTCTTTGAAGTCCCTTAAACTTCGCCTCTTCAAAAGCGCCTCCTCGACACTTGTTTTACCTTGAAACGAAGGATTTTCAAGTTTCACTTTCATCTCTTTTCCCTCCTCCTTACATTTGCAGACCTGACAAGCAGAGAGGGTAAAACAGAGATGCCCTACGAAGAAGGAAAAACCCACCCCCCAAATCTTTTTTCGAGCTCTAACGCCACAGCGATGCATAAGTGATCATTCCCCGTGGACGCTGCCACTTGAATGCCCAACGGAAGCCCCTGTTCAGAGAGCCCCATTGGAACAGCAGTAGCAGGAAATTTTAGCACATTGAAGATTGCGGTGTAAAGCCATTTAAAGGGCGGTACGATGGGTAAGTTATGTAAAGGCGCTGTCTCTGGATAAGGCGGGAACAAGATGATGCCATCATCCCCGAGCATGCTCATAAGGTCTCGCCTAAAGGCAACTGCCTTTTCAACCCAATTCTTTTTCCATTTGTCCGCACCCTTCCCTACCCTTTCCAGCAGAGCAAGTCCAAGCGAAGGGAGGGTATATGGACTGAGTCCAACAACCAACTTCAGCCCTTCTACAAGAAGATTTATCTCCCTGCCCTCCCCCATGAGCATGCTATAGGTGGTCTTTGACCCTGCGGAGACTTCGCTTGTCCAGAAAAAACCTGTATTTGCAAGTTCTTCGCACCTCAAGGATTCAACCTGTGCTCCAAGACAAGCCAAATGCCTCGCAGCATCCCAAAGCACTTTTTTCATTTCAGCGGTGGGCTCGAAGATGTGGTTCGTTTCTATAACAAAAACCCTCAGTTTGCTAAGTTCAACCTGTGCGGGGTCGTGAACCAGTTTCATTGTGCAGTTCTCATCTTTGCCGTCAGGTCCGGAGATGATTTTTAGGACTTGCCACAGGTCTTCTCCTTTCCTGCATAATGGTCCTGTAACCATCATCAAAGCCGCCTCTCCGTCCGCAATTGGAAAGTTCAATGTGTTTGGAACGATGCCCGGTGAAGGCTTGTGACCAAAAACTCCGTTGAAAAACGCCGGCATCCTTATTGAGCCACCAAAATCTGCGCCAAGGCCAAATGGAGAACCGCCTGCTCCGATAATGGCTCCCTCCCCTCCAGAGCTTCCTCCCGCAATCCTTGATGGGTCGTAAGGGTTTTTCGTCCGTCCGTACACCTTGTTGTACGACTCCATCCACATGCAAAGCTCTGAACAGTTGGTCGAACCAAGTGGGATAGCGCCCGCCTCTCGAAGTCTTTTCACAACAGAGGCGTCCTCTTTTGCGACCACTCCTCGTCTCGCCACCAGCCCAGAGGTAAAAGGCATCCCTTTCAATGCGATCGCCTCTTTGACAGTAAAGGGTACCCCTATATAAGGGGGGAGGTTCGATGGATGCGTTTTTTTTTACAAGTCTGTCTACGCCGTCAGCCTCCACACGCGCCAGGGCAAAGCGGTCCTCGACAACAGCGTTTATCTTCGGGTTTACTTCTTGGATTCGGGCGATGTGCGCTTCGACTACCTCCCTTGATGATACCTCCCGCTTCTTTATCATCTCTGCTAGTTTCAGACCCGATAACTTGCATAGATCGCTCATAACTGTACCCATGCACTTGGTGGATATCAAAATCCACCGTTTCTCAATTCGGTCTTCGCCCATTCAATAGTTCTTTGCAGACCCTCATCCAGGCTAAAAGGTGGAGAATAGCCAAGAATCTTCTTAGCCCGCTCGCAAGAAAACCAAAAATCCACAGATGCTATCGCCACTCTATATCTCGTTATCAAGGGTTCCTTGCGAGCTATCGAAGCACAGGCCTCGCTTACGATTGCAACGGAACGGGCAACCCACCCGGGCACTGCTCTCGTTATCGGAGAAATATGCATTCCCTCACATATTTTGGCGATAAACTCCCTCCATCTGATCCTTACATCGTCTGTGATTATGAATACCTTGCCCGATGCCTCCTCCTTTTCGCCACACAAAACAAGACCATGGGCGAGGTTTTTTGCATAAACAGTGCACAATGTCGCATTCCCTCCATTTATATGGTAATATCGGAAGAGGTTTTTCACCAAAGGCAAGAACGATGTCCTGTCCCTTTCGCCGTAAGGGAAAAGCCCTGGTCGAACAATCACCCCCTCTATCAACCCTTTTTGGTGCGCCTCCATCACCGCGTCTTCCGCTAGAATCTTCGAAAGGGCATATGGCATCGAGTGGTTATCTCTTGGAAACTCTTCATCCCCGTTTGTTATGGGACGGGACGCCTTGTGGACTGCAAGGGAGCTTATGAAAACGAATCGTCTACAAGAGGCATTAGTTGCCTCCTTCAGAAGTCTTTTTGTGCCTTCCACATTTACCTTCAAAAACATGTCCCTTGGTCCGAAATCCTTTACGAACGCTCCAAGGTGATAGACAACATCGCAGTCTTTGAGCGCTTGCCTTAAAGACATGGGGACACCCAGATCGCCCACAACGGTCTCGACATCAAGGTGCTTTATGTTTCTTGGGTCCTCACCAAACCTGAGCAGGACTCGCACATTATGCGATGCTTTCACAAGCGCCTCGACCAAATGGCTTCCCAGAAAACCGGCGCCACCAGTTACAAGGACTCGCATCTTCTTAGCACACCTAAAAAGAACCGACAAATCTTAGCACTTTGAAAATCTGTGTGGGATGCCCAACACGACACCAAATGCGAGGTGATAAGTGCGTATCGAACCTGTTTCCTTCTAGAATCCATCCTCCTCAGGGACGTGGTCCGCGGGTTCCAAATGCACAACTACATGCACTACATCGAGGTCTGCTTGCTTGATACGAGCCTCGACCGCATTTGCAATCTCGTGACCTTCCCTCATGCTCATGTTAGGGTCAACTAACACATGCACATCCATAGAAACTTTACCCCCCATCTTTCGTGCCCTGAGCGCATGAAACCCCTTTACGCCGCCTGTTGTCCTAACCACCTGTTCGATCCTTTCCATCGTCTTGGAGTCGGGCGCTTCGTCTACAAGTTCCCTAGCATTTGTCCGCACGATACCAAATGCGATGTAGCAAAGATATGCACCTATTGCACCAGCAGCCACATAATCAACGAACCTGTAGTTATCCCCACCTATCATAACGACTGTAAGCCCTGTTGCAGCGCCTATCGAAGATAGGGCATCTGATCTGTGGTGCCAAGCGTTTGCTACAAGTGATGGGTCTCTTATCTCTTCCCCTACCTTTTTTGTGACCCGATACAGCCACTCTTTGCAGACTATAGAAAGAAGCGCCCAAACAAGGGGCCAGAAGGGCTTTATCTCAGAATAATACCTTTCGGACAAAGTCAACACCGCCTGGACCACAATCCAAAGACCTGCTAAAAACAAAAGAATCCCTAAAAACAAAGCCACAATGGTGCTATATCTTCTGTGACCAAAGTGGTGCTCGCCGTCCGCGGGTTCAGAAGAAAATTTGAGCCCCCAAATGACCAAGAAGTCGGTTATCAGGTCGGAAAGATTGTGAAATCCATCTGCGATTATGGTCTGGCTCTGGCACAGAATGCCAGATATGATTTTACCGAGAATTAAGGAGAGGTTTATGAACAATCCCACAAAGGTTATTTTACGGGCTGTGGGCTCCATTATGGGCGCTTTGAAAACAGGTCTTTCATTGTATATAAGCCGGGAGGCATTTTTACAATCTTGCGCGCAAGTTCCACAGCCCCTAGAGCGAATGCTTGTCTCGAAAGAGCAATGTGCTTTATCTCTATCCTGTCTGTCTCACCAAGAAAAAGAACGGTATGCTCGCCGACCACTTCGCCCCCCCTCACAGAATGCACAAACACATCCCCCCCCCGCTGGCCGCTCGAGGCATCCCTACCAACCTGCACTTTCGCCCCCCTTACGGTTGCAACCATCTCAGCAAGCATGAGGGCAGTTCCCGAAGGAGCATCTCTCTTATGCTTATGGTGCACCTCGACGATCTCACAGTCATAGTCTAAAGGCAAAAGGGAAGCCAAAAGCGATACCATCTCAGATAGACAAAAGACCCCATAGCTCGCATTTGGTGTCCAAAGGACAGGTACTTTCTCGGCCGCTCGTCTGATTTTCTCGAAGTGAAACTCCGCAAGTCCAGTAGTCCCGCTCAGAACTGGGATGCCAAGCGATGCCATTGCCTCGCAAAATCCCGCGGCGCCTTCTGGCGAAGAGAAGTCAATGCCTACATCTGCACGGACTAGAACCTGTTTTGGGTCGTCGAGCACTCTCAATACTCCCCAGTGGGTTTCGATGTCCGTCAGTGACTTCGGATGCCCTTTTCTCTCGACAATCGCAACAACCCTGTCGCCTTTGACCTCACAAACATCCATTACCATCCTTCCCATCTTGCCGAGTGCACCATTCAAGATTATGTCCATCTTACACCTCGAAAGCTAATATGCGATCCCGAAAACTACCTCTTTTGCGCCTTTTTCGCCTGTTATAAAACACCTGTCATCGCTGGTATCCTTCAAGATGACCCTGACTGTGGCTTTAGTCTCTTCTTTGATTTTCGCTTCTAGCTCCCGACTTGGTTTGAACTTGCACACAACAAAGCCCTGTCTTTCCCGAAAGAAGTTTTTCAGCTCGTCATAGCTTTGCACCTGCACCGTGTGCTCTTCCCTGAACCTCAAAGCCCGTTCAAACAGCGCCTTAGTAAGTTTCTCGCCTCTGCTTTCGAGCTCGTTGCGAGACAAAGCACCAACCGGCACTGGTTCTTTTATTCGAGTGAGTCTGTCTTTGACTATGACCTGACCCTGCGCCACATCTCGAGGTCCAACCTCCAGATGCAACGGAACACCCCTTTGTTCCCAATAAAAAAACTTCTCCCCTGGTCTCATGTTTTCACGTAAATCCAAGACTACTCTGTGCCTGCGCTCCTCATCCCAAAAACATTCCAAGATCCGAGTTCGTTCGGCAAGCTTCAGGGCGCGCTGAACCTCCGCCTTTCCACAGATATTTTCAACTATCTGTGTTGAGAACTCAAAGACTTTCAACCTCTCTTCTTCGGTCTTGTAGATAGGGACTAGCGCCAACTTGACTGGCGCTACACCCCACGGCAGACAGAGCCCATCGTCATCGCTATGAACCATGACAAGTGCGCCTATCAGCCTCGTCGATACCCCCCAAGAGGTTGTCCAAGCATAGTGAAGTTGTCTGTCCTTGCCCTCGAACCTTATCTGAAAAGCACGTGCGAAGTTTTGACCAAGCATGTGGGATGTGCCCATTTGCAAAGCCTTTCCATCCGTCATCATCCCTTCGATAGAAAAGGTATGAGCTGCACCAGGAAACCGCTCGCTTTCCGTCTTTTCTCCAGCAAAGACAGGGATGGCAAGGTAATCCTCAGCAAACTGTTTGTATAGTCTTAGGATTGTTAGGGTTTCCTCCATTGCCTCTTCTTCTGTTTCGTGCGCTGTGTGCCCCTCTTGCCATAAGAACTCGCTCGTGCGCAAGAAAAGCCTTGTCCTTAGCTCCCACCTTACTACATTTGCCCATTGGTTTATGAGAATCGGCAAGTCTCGCCACGACCGAACCCATTCTGAATACATGTGACCTATTATAGTTTCGCTTGTTGGACGCACCACCAAGGGTTCTTCGAGTTTCTCGCCTCCCCCATGAGTCACGACAGCACACTCAGGCGCAAACCCTTCCACATGCTGAGCCTCTTTGCGCAAAAAGGATTCTGGAATAAAAAGCGGAAAGTACGCATTCTTGTGACCAAGCTCCTTGAAACGTTTGTCAAGATAAGATTGTATCGCTTCCCAGATCGCATAGCCATTGGGTCTTATCACCATACAGCCCCTGACGGGTGAGTATGAGGCTAACTCTGCCGCCTCCACCACATCGTGATACCATTTGGAGTAGTCCTGAGCCCTTGGGGTAATGTTTTGAGCCATATTTTACTCCTATGTTCCCGCAGAATAGTCCTCCCTGTAATGTAACTGGTCTTCTGTGAGGGAATCAATCTTTATGCCCATGGTTTCGAGCTTCAGGCGAGCAATCTCCCTATCCTGCTCAGGCGAGATGTCATACACGCCGGGCTTCATGTTCCTTCCTTCCTTGGCAAGACGAATAAGGCTTAGAAACTGGTTAGCAAAGGACATGTCCATCACCTCGGAGGGATGACCTTCAGCCCCAGCAAGGTTTACGAGCCTTCCCTTTGCCAGCACAAAAATGCTCTTCCCGTTCTTTAGCACATACTTTTCGCAGTTGGGCCTTATGTCTTTCTTTTCAACTGCAAGCGAGGCGAGGTCTTTCAAGTTCACCTCGCAGTCGTAGTGACCTGTATTGCAAACAATGGCACCGTCCTTCATTCGTTCGAAGTGTCTCTTCACGATAACATCCTTCATACCAGTGGCTGTTACGAAGACATCCCCTATCTCTGCAGCCTCGTCCATTGGAAGCACACCAAAGCCATCAAGCGCCGCCTTGAGCGCAGCGATTGGGTCAACTTCAGTAACAATGACCTTTGCCCCCATGCCTCTTGCTCGCATTGCAACCCCTTTCCCGCAGTGCCCATATCCTGCAATGACAAATGTCTTTCCAGCAATCAGGATATTTGTGGAACGAAGAATGCCGTCAATCGTGGACTGACCAGTGCCATATATGTTGTCGAAATCCCACTTAGTTTCTGCGTCATTCACTGCTATAATGGGATATCTAAGTTGACCGTTCTTTGCCATAGCCCTGAGCCTGTGCACCCCTGTTGTTGTTTCTTCTGTTCCGCCGATAACATTAGCGCACAAGTCCTTATGCTTGCTGTGAAGAGTAAATATCAAATCTGCCCCATCGTCGAGTGTCAAAGTTGGTTTGAGTTCCAAAGTCTTCTCGATGCACCAGTAAAATTCGTCTACACTGAGACCTCTCCACGCATAGATTGAAATACCCGATGCAGCTAGCGCTGCCGCTATTTCATCCTTTGTCGAGAGTGGATTGCAACCCGACCATGAAACCTCTGCCCCGCACGCCACGAGCGTCTTTACAAGAACTGCTGTTTCCTTCGTCACATGTAGACACCCAGCAATCCTCATGCCTGATAATGGCTTTGTTTCCGAGTAACGTTTCCTAAGAGCCATTAGGACAGGCATCCTCTGTTCTGCCCACTCGATCTGCAGTTGACCCACTGGCGCGAGTGAGATGTCTTTTACCTTGTAGTTTGTTCCTTCCGAAAACACTTTGACCTCCTCAGTTTGACAAAAATAATCTTCAGGCTATCTTTTGCCTGAAGGGCGTCGGTGATTTTATTTGGCGCCCGCTCTGGTGTCAAAGGATTTTGAAACATGGTAGAAACAATTTTAGGTTTGGGTTCAAATCTTGGAGAAAGGCAACATAACCTCAAAACTGCAGTAAAACTTCTTCAAAGTTTAGGGGGCATCGCAATAAGCAAAGTTTCCTCGGTCTATCTGACATCGCCTGTGAACTGCGCAGGTGACGATTTTTATAACGCGTGCGTGCGGGGTTCAACCACACTATCGGCTGATGAACTGTTGACACTTGCAAAGAGTGTGGAAAAAATGTTAGGGCGGAAAGGAAGTGGAAATGATCCACGACCCATAGACATTGATATCCTTTTTTATGGTTCATCAGTTGTGGCGAAGGAAGGACTTGTGATTCCACATCCTTCATGGAGGCATAGAATATTCGTCATTGTGCCGCTCCTCGAGGTTTGTGAGGAGTTTATCGAGCCAGTTAGCGGAGAACTGTTATGTATCACGGCACGGAGGGCTCTGGATACATTGATAAAACAAGGTGGCAACACGAAATGCGAACGTTTAGGGCACTACCTTTGACAGAAAAAGGGGTATTGCTCCTGTTCGCGCTTTCAGGGGCTGTGTTTGGGCTTGGTTGCAGCGAAAAGATGCGAGACAGGATCGTGGTGGATTTGAGAGAGGGCCAGGAGGAGCCTTTTGTGCCTTTGAGTGCACTTCCTTTGAAGACGGCACAGGACTTCGACACTCTCGACAGATGGCTCAGTCAAGGAAACTTTTCGGAAGACACCCAAAAGGTATATGGAAACCTTCTTCGACTTTTTCCTGATGACCCGACTGTAGCGGGTCACGCAGCGGTTGCGCTTTTGGCTTGTAACCATGAGCGGGCAAGGGAGTTTGGCAAAGTTGTTTTAGACCGCTTTATGGAGCGTATAGATGAGACCCCGGTTTTGAAGAGGCTCAGGGAGGCACTAAGCACCGGGGTATTCGCACCTGAAATGGAGTCAAAGGATTGAGAAAGCCATGGAATGCTAAAGTGCGAGGCATCAGAAAAGGAACTTAGAGACCACTTTTGCCTTCTTTGCGCTCATGCATTATGCCAACAGAACAAGGACAAACGACCGGGAAAGATGTGTACTGCTCTTCCGATAATCGAAAATCGCACTCGGGTAGCAAGCTGACTTAAAAAGGTATTCTCTGGAACGAGATGATCGCGGCACAAAAAAAAGACTGTTTGCCTAAAGCGTCCTTTTGTGGGGAGATTACCGC
>Ga0197143_1002068_pt1 | contig 15585 bp, 11 predicted proteins | sample GBS70_MetaG_FD_148603 | JGI IMG/M metagenome (GOLD analysis project Ga0197143, IMG submission 148603) | Sediment microbial communities from Great Boiling Springs, Gerlach, Nevada, United States - GBS 70_MetaG | ecosystem: Environmental > Aquatic > Thermal springs > Hot (42-90C) > Sediment...
CTATATAAATTTTATCCTGAAAAAGGTAAATATTTAGCTTTTCTTGGAAGAATTTCACCTGAAAAAAGACCTGATAGAGCTATTGAAATTGCAGAAAAATTTGGTATGGAATTAAAAATTGCAGCCAAAGTTGATAAAGCTGATGAGGTCTATTTTAAGGAAGTAATTAAACCCATGCTCAAAAATCCTTGGGTAGAATTTATTGGAGAAATTGGAGAAAAAGAAAAAAATGAATTTTTAGGTAATGCTTATGCTTTGGTATTTCCTATAGATTGGCCCGAACCATTTGGATTGGTCATGATAGAGTCTCTGGCGTGTGGAACTCCCGTTGTTGCTTGGAAGTGTGGATCTGTTCTAGAGATCATAAAAGATGGTAAAACAGGTTTTATTGTGGATAATATAGATTCAGCAGTTCATGCTCTTGATAAGGTTGCAAATCTTAATAGATATGATTGTAGAAAGGAATTTGAAGAAAGATTTACAGCAAGAAGAATGGCTGAAGAATACATTCATATTTACCAAAGAATTACGGAAAAAGAAATCTTGTTTAAAGCTGTATAAAGTTCTAGATGAAAGAAAAATTTTTCATAGAAAGCTACACTCTGAAGCATGAAGAAAGTTTTGCAATTTTTGATCTTTACGGAAACATAGATACCGAAGAAAATAATGAAGAAGGAATCTATTACGAAGGTACTCGGTTTCTTTCCCATTGGAAATTTTACCTATTCGATAAGAATTTTATCCTTTTAAGTTCAGCAGTTAAAGAGGATAATTCCCTTTTAACGGTAGATTTGACAAATCCAGATATAATAAAAGACGGAGAAATTATAATCCCCCAAGGAAAGATTCATGTTTTGAGAACTAAATTTTTATATGAAAATTGTTGTTATGAAAAAATTTATCTTAGAAATTTTTTCCTTTGTCCTGTGGAATTAGAGTTAAATTTTTATTTTGATAATGACTTTGCAGATATATTTGAAGTTAGAGGATGTAAAAGGGATAAAAGAGGAAAGTTTTACCCTCTAAAGGTGAAGAGAGATAAAATAAAGTTCGTTTACAAAGGGCTTGATAATATTACAAGAGAAACGCTTATTTCTTTTACTCCGTTTCCTAGTGATGTTGTTTCTACCAGGGTAAATTATAAAATTAAATTAAATCCAAAGGAAAGTTATACTCTTTATTTAACTATTCAATGTTTAATAGAAAAGCAAAACTTAATGGAAAGTTCTTATAAGAAAGCCCTTTATTATATAAAAAGACGCGTGAAAGACTGGGAAAACAAAAGTTGTAAAATTTATACATCTAACGAGCAATTTAACCAGTGGCTTAAAAGATCATGGGCTGATATAGTAATGCTTACTACTTCTACAGAATATGGAGTTTATCCTTATGCAGGTATTCCATGGTTTAACACTATTTTTGGAAGAGATGGGATTATTACAGCTTTGGAGTGTTTATGGATAAATCCTTTTATTGCTAAAGGAACTTTAGCATTTTTAGCACATCATCAAGCCAAGGAATTTAATCCTGAACAAGATGCAGAACCGGGTAAGATTGTTCATGAAATAAGAAAAGGAGAAATGGCAAGGACTGGAGAAATTCCATATGCTAAATATTATGGGAGTGTCGATACAACTCCTCTTTTTGTAATCTTAGCCAGTAAATATTTTGAAAGAACTGGAGATATAGATTTTATCAAAAGCATTTGGGAAAATATAGTATTAGCAATTTCTTGGATAGATAATTACGGAGATATAGATGGAGATGGATTTGTAGAGTATTTCCCTTCCAAAAGAGGATTGACTAACAAAGGGTGGAAAGACTCTGAAGATAGTGTTTTTTATGAAGATGGAACATTAGCAAAACCACCCATAGCTTTGGTTGAGGTTCAAGGATATGTTTATAAAGCAAAAAAAGAAGCTTCTAAATTAGCAAGAATTCTTGGAGAAAAGGAATTAGCTTTAAAATGGGAAGAATCTGCGGAAAGGATAAAAGAACTTATTGAAGAAAGGTTTTGGTGTGATGAAATTAACTGTTTTGTTTTGGCTTTAGATGGAGATAAAAGACAATGTAAAGTAAGAACAAGTAATGCAGGACATTTACTTTTTAGCAAGGCTATCACTCCTTCTAAAGCGCGTATACTTGCTTCTCTATTTTTTGAGAAACACTTTTTTTCTGGATGGGGAATAAGAACTTTGTCCTCTTTAGAGATTCGTTATAACCCTTTATCTTATCATAATGGTTCCATATGGCCCCATGATAATGCACTTATTGCTTTTGGTCTTTCTTTGTATGGATTTAAAGAAGAAGCTATAAAAATATTGAAAGCTCTTTTTGAAGCTAGTACTTTTTTTAAACTTCATAGAATACCGGAACTTTTTTGTGGATTTGAAAGAAGACCTAATGAAGGTCCTACTCATTATCCGGTTGCTTGTCATCCACAAGCTTGGTCAGCTGGAGCTGTGTTTTTAATTCTTCAAGGATGTCTTGGACTTTCTTTTGAAAGAAACGAGGTAATTTTTAAACATCCTATGCTTCCACAATTTCTTGAAGAAGTATGGGTAAAAGATCTTATGTTAAAAAATGGTAAAGTAGATCTTTATCTTAAAAGATATGGAAATGATGTGGTTGTTAATGTAGTTAAAAAAGAAGGGGAGGCGAAAATTTTTGTTGAGAAATAAAAATCTAGCTTCCCGTGTGATTTCCATAAACCCTTGAAGGTGAGAGTTCTCGATGCCTCATTCAGCTCACTCAAAAACCCAATAAGGTGGTGGCGAATTTTTTGAACTCCACGCAAAACTCCGAGGACATACATCGGTTCCTTAAGCTCCAAGGATTTCAGCGAGGAAGGATCCTCGGATGGATTTCTCTCGAATCACGGATTTTCTTTTGCTTACTAGCTAGCTTTTCTTCCTATCGAAGTACTATAGAATAATTGAAGTACTATGGAATAATTGTTGTAACCTCCAATAGGCATGGCTTTTCAAAGTAAATATCATCTTGTCAATGGCATTTTGTTTTGATAGCTTTAAATTAGGGTGGAGAGATGGCCGAGAGGCTGAAGGCACCCGCCTGCTAAGCGGGTATCCCGGCAAAAACCGGGATCGAGGGTTCGAATCCCTCTCTCTCCGCCATAATTTTTTCCCCAAAAAGGCCATAATTCCCGCTGCCGGGAGGGGGACACGGCTTTACCCCTTAACGAAAGACCTCCCGAAGGAGCTTCTCCCAATAAAAGGACGTCCTATGATTTTTTATTCTCTCTTCGAGTTATGTCAATTGGGTTTAGAGGAAATAATAGTAATCATAAATTCCCAAAAGGAAACGCTCAAAAAATACATTGAAGAAGGATTTCCCAAGGAAGTTGAAGGAAAGCTCTCCTCTTTTCCTCGCATCAGCTTTGTAACTCAGCCTAAACCTTATGGCTCAGGGGATGCCCTTTTTAGGGCAAGGCCTTTCATAAATGACGAACCCTTTTTATGGGTTATGCCCGATTTTATCCTCTTCGAGGGAGAGTCTCCTTCTTTTCAATTGATAAAAGCATATCCCTTAGAAAAGGGGTTGAACCTCGTTGGGGTTGTAGAGATAAAACCAGAAGAGTCCCAATACTTCGGTAATGTGGGCTTGATAAGGGGCAAAAAGCTTGGGAGAAGAAAAATTTTAATAGAAGACCTTTCGGGAAAAAGAAAGGAGCCCATTTCCTCTTCTCATAAATTCCTTAAAGCAATCGGAAGATGGGTTTTATGGGACGAAATCTTTTTCCTTTTAGAAGAGACAAAAGACCACATGGAAGAATGGGACGATACCCCCGCCCTCCAAGCGCTTTGTAAAAAGGGAAAAGTCATAGGGGTTCTATTAAAAGGCAAAGGCTTCGACGTGGGAAACCTCCGGGGCTTTCTTGCGGCAAACGCTTACGGAACGCCGGTTTAACCATCTGCAGAAATCATTTTTCTTTTTCAGCAAGTTCTTTTGCTATTTTTTCATAAAAATCTAAGCATTCAGCATTAACGATGGCATCCCTGTTGGTTACGGGTCTCCCGTTTATAATGTTAGAGACAGCTGTTTCTACTTTTTTATTGTTAAATGTATAGGGAATATCAGGAACCTGGAAAATTAATGCGGGTACATGCCTGGGGGAAGCCTTTTCCCTTAATTCCCGTCTTATAGTTTCAACAAGTTCTTGGGATAGAGTATAACCTTCTTTAAGTTTTACGAACAATATTATACGCTGATCATCCTTCCATTCTTGTCCAACGGCTAAACTATCCATAATCCCTTCGATTTTCTCCACAATGTTATAAATCTCTGCCGTTCCGATTCTCACCCCCGAAGGCTTAAGGGTGGCATCGGATCTACCCAAAAAAGTTATGCCTTTCGTATCGCTGTGAAAAATCACGTAATCTCCATGTCGCCAAACTCCCGGGTAATGAGAGAAATAGGCTTCTTTATATTTGGAAAAATCCGGGTCGTTCCAAAAATACAGAGGCATAGAAGGAGAAGGAGCCTCACACACGAGCTCCCCTTGTCGATCATAAATCGGTTTTCCCGACTCATCATAAGCTTTGATTTTCATCCCCAACCCAGGCGCTTGAAGTTCACCGGCATACACCGGAAGCATTGGATTGCCTATAGCAAAACACCCATTAATGTCAGTACCCCCGGAGATGGAATTAAAATGGACGTCATCTTTAATAGCTTTATAAACGTACTCAAAACCTTCCTTCGAAAGAGGAGAACCAGTTTGAAGTATTTCTCTTAAAGAAGTTAAGGAAAATGTATCCTTAGGACGGAAGTTATCCGATTTTAACATGTAAATATAAGTTGCACTTGTGCCAAAAATACTTACATTTTCTTCCTCAACAATTCTCCACATTAACGAAAGATCAGGATGGCCTGGATTGCCATCGAAAAGGACGATAGTGCATCCTGTGGCTAAACTACTCATAAGCCAATTCCACATCATCCAAGAAGGGGCTGTCATGTAAGTTATAACATCGCTTTCTTTTAAGTCCACATGTATTATTAGCTCTTTTAGATGATTAATTAAGACTCCCAAACCCTGTACCATACATTTCGGTTTCCCTGTGGTGCCAGAAGAAAACATAATATATACAGGATCATCAAAGCTTATTTGTTCAAACTCAAAATTGCCTTTGGCCTCTTTTAAAGCTTCCTCAAAATGTATCGCTTTTGGTAATTCGCTCCAAGGCATATTTTCATTAACGTAAGGGACTACTATGATTTTCTCTAAGCTAGGTACATTCCTAGCAATTTCGATCACATTGGAAGATATGCTGTAAACTTTGCCCTTATAAGGATATCCATCCACTGTGAACAAAATTTTGGGCTCAATTTGTCCTATGCGATCTATTACGGCTTGAACCCCAAGTTCTGTGCCGCAAGAGGACCACGCTGCTCCTAGAGCTGTAGCGGCTAACATGGCGATGCTTGTTTCAGGAATGTTTGGCATGTAAGCGCAAACCCTATCGCCCCTTTTTACCCCGAATCGTTGCAAGGTGAGACTTACTCGAATTACCAAATCGTATAGCTCTCTATAAGTAATGGTCCTTCTTACGCCTAACTCGTTTCTGAAGACAAAAGCGGTCTTCTCGTCTTTTCTTCTCAAAAGGTTTTCTGCGAAATTACATCTGGCTCCAACAAACCATTTCGCACCGGGGAATTTGGAGAGATCATCTACCACCTTTTCGTAAGGTTGAGAGGATTTTACTTTGCAAAATTCCCAAACCGCTGCCCAAAACTCTGATAGATTCTCTATAGACCAATCGTAAGCCTCATAATAGTCTTTCAAACTCAGGCCATATTTTTTGTTTAAAAAATCTATGAACCTTTTCATATTACTCATTTGCTTGCGTTGTTCATTTGGTACCCATATGGGGGTTTTCATTATAAGGCCTCTTCTTTGTTTTTATAAAATATATTTGTTTTTATTTTACTAGAAAACTAGAAAAGGTAAAGCATTTGGAAAAGTAAAACTCTCTCCATCTTCATGTTTTATATTTTATTTAAAAAATTTAGGTTTAATTATTCAAAATAATGTTTGTAAAAGAATTACCATCCGGTTTAAAAATCATTGACCAAAGATTCGGAAGGGATGGTTAATCTTGTTGTGATATATAGGAATCCCAGAAGCTCTTTAGGGGGTAAGAGGTAAAGAGAGTGGTATCAGTTTTGAGGTGAAAGGTGAAGGTAAGAAGCTTTGGATCAACCTTTCTCAACAGGGCTTCAAGAGGTACTACCGGAAATTTCAGGATGTACCTTCTCAGAAGCCCCCTGACCTCTCCCTGAGGACTTCCGAGGGGGTCTTTCCTTCCATCCCTCTCCCAAAGTGAGGTCTGAAGAAGTTCCAGGGGTGCTACCACCTCTGAACCCTTAAGATCAATTCACCGACTGTCTGACACCTCTCGGCATGGATCAGGTAAAATTCCTCATCATCTGAGCGATGGGCCCTTTCTATGAGAGCCTGAAGCGGTCTCATTCCCTTTCTTACAGGCTCAATCTCTGATCGAAGCTCTTTAGGGGGGCCTTGACAGGCTTGTTTACTTTTTGTATACTATTAATAGAACTCACGGGTGTGATGAGGCATCTTATAGGGCATAAAATAAGGGAACTGCGGAAGAAGAAAAGACTTACTTTGCAAAAACTTGCAGAACTCACCGGACTAACAAAAGGATACCTTTCTCGGATTGAGAATTCCGCAAAACCTCCACCAATTTATACCCTTTCTCGGATCTGTAGTGCTTTGGAGATTGATATGGGGATTTTATTATCGGACAATAAAGTTTCCTATTTGGAAATACCAGAAATTGTATTAAACAAAGCCGATGAACACATTATAACTAACGGGCGTGGTACGCCGTATGGTTATATATATGAAGCTCTCGCGGTGAACAAACCAGGCAAAAATATGGTTCCGTTTCTTGTTACGGTGGGGCCAAAGAAACGAGGTCTATTTCAGCATGAGGGGGAAGAATTTATATATGTATTGGAAGGAGAATTGGAATTCTATTTCAAAGATCAAACATTTGTTCTTAAAAAAGGAGATTCTGTGTATTTTGATTCCATGTTTCCACATGGGGGAAGAAGTTTAGGAAAATCACCTGCAAAGATGTTAGTGGTGATTTATTCATATAAAAGAATATAGTATTGGAAAATATACTTTTTGTTGATCTGGATCTTGTAACAAGATATTCGAAAAAGGAGGAAGTAAATGCAGAAGCTAATAATTACCGTAGCCATATCAGGAGCAGCATCACCAGAAGATAACCCTTACCTTCCCAAAACCCCTAAAGAACAGATTCAGGCTGCTTATGATGCCTGGAATGCAGGAGCTTCGATAGTACATTTACACGGGCGCAACCCCTATACAGGGAAACCCGAGCATAAAGCGGAATATCTTGCTGAGGTGATTGTTGGGATAAGAAGTAAATGCGATATGATTATTAACGTTTCAACAGGGGGTTCGGGAAGGCGAGTTGACGGTGAATGGCTTTATAAAGAAATTCCAGAAGAAAGTGTAAAAGGTCGAGTGTCAGTCGTAGCCGCATTATGTAAAGGTCCCGAAACTAAGCCGGATTTAGCTTCTTTCAATGCAGGTTCCCCAGTTATAGACATTTATAGTCACACACAAAAAGATTTCCTTCTGAAGTTCGTGATGGTCCAGAGCTTTCCGGATATGGTGTATATAGCAAATGTTCTTAAGGAAAATGGAGTAAAACCTGAGCTAGAATGTTATGACATAGGGATGATTAATAACTGTTTATTTCTTCGAGACATTGGTGTTTTAGAAGAACCGCTTTACTTCCAATTCGTTCTGGGAGTACTAGGTCAAATACCAGCAACAGTGGATAATCTACTTCATATGCGACGGTGTATCCCTGAGGGGACAATGTGGTCAGTTTGTGCAGTGGGTTTAAACGAATGGCCAATGGTTACCACTGCAATTATTCTTGGTGGACATGTCCGTGTTGGTTTTGAAGATAACATATACCTTAAAAGAGGAGTTGTTGCCAAAAGCAATGCAGAGATGGTAGAGAAAGTGGTTAGAATTGCCAAAGAATTAGATCGAGAAATTGCCTCCGTCGATGAAGCTAGGAGTATGCTGGGGCTCTCCAAGTATTCGAATAGGAGGTAGTTCTTTGGTAAACAGCATTATATTAAAAACATCTCGTTTATATAAAAATTTCGGTACACTTCAAGTGTTAACAGATGTGACCATTGAAGTGGCAGAGGGTACTGTACATGGAATAATTGGTCCAAATGGTGCAGGGAAAACAACACTTTTAAATATACTTACAGGTTTTGTTAAACCGACGAGTGGGAAAATTTATTTCAAAGAAAATGATATTACCGGTTATGAACCCTACCAAATATCAAAAATAGGAATTGCTCGTTCATTCCAAATAACTAGTATCTTCCCAGAACTTAGTGTGTTAGAAAATGTATGTATTGCTGCGCAGTCCCGAACAACTTTTAGCTATAACTTTTTTACCTCATCAAACAACTTACGGACCTTGGAAAAGAAAGGACTCGAAGTTCTTGAAGTTGTAGGTCTTGAAGAAAAAGCTTTAATACCAGCAAAACACCTCCCTTATGGAGAGAAGAGGATCCTCGATGTGGCTATTGCTTTAGCCACAAAACCTTCCGTTCTTCTTTTGGACGAACCAACCGCTGGGTTGGTAGGAGACGAGGTGATGCGAATCGCAAGTCTCATAAGGACCCTTGCAAGGAAAATGACTGTTATTTTAGTCGAGCACAAAATCGATGTAATACTTTCCGTTTGTGACGTCATTACAGTTTTACATTTTGGTAAAATCATTGCACACGGTACTCCTAAGGAAATACAGACAAACCAAGAAGTTCAAAAGGTTTATCTTGGAGAACTGTGATGTTGATAGTAGAAGATCTCCACACGTATTACGGCGAAAGCCACATCATTCAAGGTATATCTTTTTATGTTCGCCAAGGGGAGATAGTAACACTCCTTGGTAGAAATGGAGCAGGAAAGAGTACCACTCTAAAAAGCATAATGGGTATAGTGAAACCAAAGAAGGGCAGAATAATCTTTAAAGGCTTCGAAATTAATAATCTACCTTCGTATAAGGTTGCACGCCTTGGCATAGGTTATGTTCCCGAAGAGAGGCGTATCTTTCATAGTTTAACCGTTCTGGAGAACCTGAATTTGGGTGTAAGAGGGAATGAAGAGGGGTTGAAGCTAGAGAAAATATTCGAGTTATTTCCGAGGCTTAAAGAGAGAAAAAACCACAAGGGGTTTGAACTGAGCGGAGGAGAGCAACAAATGCTTGCAATAGCCCGTGTACTCCGTATGAAAACGGAACTTATATTACTAGACGAACCTACTCAAGGGTTGGCTCCACTTTTGTTGAAGGCTTTAGAAGAAGTTCTTCAAGAGATCAAGCGCCAAGGGTTAACCATTATTTTAGTTGAACAGAATGTACGTTTTGCAAGTAAATTGGCAGATCGGCACTACGTTATGTGTAATGGGAAAATTGTTTACGAGGGTAATAACCACGATTTCTTAAAAGCGGAGGAGATAAAAAAGCGGTATATCGGAATATGAGGATAAGAATTTTGGAGGAAATGGAGAGAAATATACTTGATGAAAAACAATTTTAGATTTTGTACGGTTAAGAGATCATGAAGTTAATTTCTTTTTTTAATAAATTTCTAAAGGAGGTGTAAGATGAAGAAGTTACTTCAAAAACTATTTTTGAGTGTACTTTCTTTAAGTGTGGTTATTATAGGGTGGATTTCATTAGGTTTGGCCGCGGGACCAGTGAAAGTAGGACTGATCTCCGTCCTTTCTGGTCCACTTGCACCAATAGGTCAAAGTGAGTTAAACGCGGCCTTAATGGCTGTTGAAGAATTTGGTCCCGTATTCGGTCAAAAGGTCGAGTTGGTGTGGAGAGATCATCAATTTAGTCCGGGATTGGGCAACGAGCGGGCCAAAGAACTTTATGAGAAAGAAAAGGTCGATGTGATTGTAGCAGTTCCTAATAGTGCAGCAGCTTTGGCGGTTTCGGATCAGGCTGAGCGATATAAAAAAATATTCATTTCTACGTCTGCGGGTACAACCGAGCTCATAGGTAAGAACCGTTACACGTTCAAGTACAACTTCAATGACTATATGCTGGCTACTACTGTAGGGAGATGGGGTGCCAAAAACCTTGGAAAGAAATGGTATACCATAACTGCAGATTACGCATGGGGACATGATCTTTTAAAGAATTTTACTGCTGCATTTAAAGAGGAAGGAGGGATACATGTGGGAAATGACATGGTAGCTGTTGGTACTTCTGATTTCAGTCCTTATATACTTAAAGCGATTAAGGCCGAACCAGATGTGGTCGCTTTTTTGAATGTGGGGAAAGATGCTGTGAATGCAACCAAAGCGGCCGTGGAATACGGCTTGAAGAGAAAGGCAAAATTGGTTTACGCATTGTTGTTCGAATTAGACATCAAAGGTGCAGGTCTTGAGCTCTTTCAAGAAGGTTATACGGCTGCTCCTTGGAATTGGCAGGTTAATATTCCCGGTGCTAGAGAATTTTCAGATCGTTATTATAAAAAATATGGCGATAGACCTACCTTTATGGCTGCAGCAGTTTATTCGGCAATTTGGCAATATTTAAGTGTCGTTAAGAAGATAGGTACTACAGATACGGAAAAGGTTATTCAAGCACTAGAAGGACATCGATTCGCGGACATGTTTGCGAATCCGGGGTACATAAGACCAGAAGATCATCTTCAGGTTGCGTCCGCTTTCCTTTTGAGGGTTAAAAAACCAGAGGAGGTTAAAGAAAAGGAAGATTTTTTCGAAATTGTAGGGTCATTACCCGCTGAGAAGGTTCATCCCCCTGTGGGATTCTTTAAGACATTGCGTTAAAACCATAAGGGAAGAGGGGGGTACCCCTCTTCCCTTAAAGGAGAACGTGTATGGATGTGACGTATATTCTTGCTCAATTGTTCAATGGATTAATGCTTGGGTCTTTCTTTGTGTTGCTTTCATTAGGACTTTCCGTAATCTTTGGCATGATGGGTGTTATAAATTTCGCCCACGGTGCATTTTACACGCTTGGCGCTTACGCCGCATATACCCTTTGTTATGTTTTAGATCTTGGCTTTGGATGGGCGCTTCTTATAGGGCCTTTATCCGTTGGCGTGATTGGCATGATTTTGGAGCGTACGCTTATCAGGAAACTTTATAATGTCCCTCACGTTTATAATTTATTGCTTACTTTTGGGCTAATGATTGTTCTTGTAGAGTTTGTTCGCTTAATATTCACCTCAGTGGGTAAACCATTTGAGACACCGGGTTTTTTCCGGGGTTCAGTTGATCTCGGTTTTATAATGTTTCCAAAATATAGGATTTTTATAATATTGATATCGAGTTTGTGTGCTACAGTTGTGGCTATTTTAATGTCTAAAACCAGATTGGGGGCCATAATAAGAGCTGGAACAGACGACAGCGAAATGGTTTCCGCTCTTGGAATAAACATACCTCGGGTTTTTACTCTCGTTTTTGGCTTAGGGGCAGCACTTGCTGGTCTTGCAGGTGTGCTTGCAGCACCGGTGCAAAATATTGTGCCGGATATGGGTTCTGAAATTTTAGTTTTAACATTTGTAGTTCTCATTATAGGTGGTATGGGTTCGATTATAGGGGCAATACTGGGAGGGTTCATAGTGGGTGAGTTGATAACCTTGGGCGTGGTATTTTGGCCACCGATAGCGTATACCCTTCTTTTTTTCTTCCTAGCTGTTATTCTGTTGGCTCGACCTAGAGGATTTTTTGGCAGAGCCAAATTTTTTGAGTAAGGAGGGATTATGAAGAACTGGTTTCACCGATATTGGTTTATCTTACCTACAAGCTTTTTCTTGGTGATTCTTCCTTTTATTGTTCCCTACACCTCTTTAGCCAGTGAAATGTTAATTTTTGCTATATTTGCCCTTGGCTACGATATTCTCCTTGGATATACCGGATTGCTTTCGTTTGGTCATGCCATGTTTTTTGGCATTGGGGCTTACATTACAGCCATTGTTCTAAAAAGGTTAATCCTTTCCACTTTTGTTTCCCTTACCCTCTCTATGTTACTAGCTATGCTGGTAGCACTCTTAGTGGGCGCATTAAGTCTCAAGAGACGCGGAATTTACTTTGTAATGCTCACCCTGGCTTTTAACCAAATGTTTTATTTCATTGCCTTTCAATGGAGAGACCTTACAGGTGGGGATAGTGGTTTTCATGGTGTTCCAAGGCCCAAGATAGGTTTTATTGATCTTAATGAAGAGCTCTATTTTTACTTCTTTGTATGTTGTATCTTTATTATCTTGGTACTTTTTGCTATTCGTATCGTGTCCTCACCGTTTGGGCAGGTGTTAAAAGCTATAAAGAACAACGAGGAAAGAGCAATGAGCATTGGTTATAATGTTTATGCTTTTAAATTAATTTCCTTCATATTATCGTCACTCTTTGCAAGTTTGGCAGGCGGACTTTATGCAATACATTTAAATTTCGTGCCTTTAGATACGCTTTCTATTAATACTTCCGCTGAAGTTGTAATCATGGCTATTTTGGGAGGTATAGGTACCTTATATGGTCCTGTGTTTGGTGCAATGCTTCTTGTTTATTTAAAAAACATCTTGAGCAATTGGGTTACTTACTGGAACCTTATAATAGGTATCCTTTTTGTGGTATCCGTTTTAAGTGTTCGGCAAGGTTTTTTGCCTTTGCTGAAGGAGAAATTACAATCAAAATTAATAATAAGGAGTAAAACTTCATGAAGGTGAAGCTAAATGTAAAAGTCTTAGTGACTCGGAGGAAGTAGTTGTTTAAAGTATAGCGAAGGAGAATCACTCTTTTATTGTTTTAGTGATAATTCTATCGGGGATACAAAACAAAAAGAAGCAGGGAGGAGGTGAGTATGTCGATACTTATCACTGGTGGCGCAGGATTCCTAGGAATTCCCTTGACCAAGGCTCTTCTGGATAGAGGAGAAAGTGTAATAATTTTCGACAAAGTCATAGATGATTCGCTTTTTGTTGGCGAGTCTAAGGTAAAGAAGGTGAGAGGTGACATAACCAATTGGCCGGAGGTCCTCAATGTGGTTAAGGAAAACCGAGTCCACACGATATTTCATCTGGCTGCCCTCCTGTCCGCCGTATCAGAAAGAAACCCATGGGCATCAATTAGTGTGAACGCGCTCGGTACGTTCTACGTCTTAGAGTCAGCAAGATTATTTGGCGTAAGGAAAGTCATTTTTACTAGTTCCATGGGAGTGTATGGGGTTGATTCGGGTGTGGAAGTGACAGAAGAAACAGTTCAAAAGCCAAGAACTATTTACGGGGTTACAAAAGTTTTCGGTGAATTATTGGGTCTGTATTACCATCGGAAATTCGGAATAGATTTCAGAGGAGTAAGATTTCCACAGCTAATTGGACCGGGTGTTAGAACCATGGGCTTTGCTCAATATACTGCGTGGGTCATTGAAGCAGCTATTAGGGGAGAACCATTTGAGGTGTGGGTACCTGAAGATACGGTCATTCCGTTGATGTATATCAAAGATGCAATCCGAAGCCTTATTATGCTGAATGATGTCCCTGAAGAAAAGATTAAAACACGCATCTATAACCTGGGTCAGATCATGCCCCCACCTACTGCAAAACAACTGGTGGAAACGGTTAAAAAATATTTCCCTCAGGCCCAAATCACTTTTAAGCCAGATCCTTTGGCTCTTGATGTGTTGAAGACTATCCCGAAGATTATAAGAGGGGATAAAGCAGAAGAAGAATGGGGGTGGAGAATCGAATATTCGTTGGACAGTGCAGTGAGAGATTTTATCGAGGAGTATAAAAAAAAATATTCATTAGGGACCCAACAATTTTGAAGATGATTTTAATTTCACCCTCTACTTCACTCAGGACCCTAAAATGTTTGTTTAACATAGTATTCGTTAAATTTGATTAATAATACGTAAAATACCCATACAAAAAATTTAATTAATAATTACGTATAATACCCATACAAGTAATACCCATACAAGGGGTGGTTACCCTAATTCTGAAGCTAATTTTTTGTAGAGTCAAAAAGCTTAGGAACGAAAGCTACGCGGTTTATTTCCATAAAGTCAAGCCCACTAAGTATTAGAAATATCCAATATTATCTTGGTACCGAGATAGTTCTTTCGGCTCATTACTCGCACAGGCAGGGGGTCGGGGTTCTGAGCCTTTTAAACAATGAAGATTATAAAATGAAGAATCAAAATCTTTTCTAAATCTGAAATTGACAAACTAAATCTTTAGAGTTTATTTTATATAAAGAAAAGAACAATGTTCTCTAAGAAAGAACAAAAGGAGGTCAGGGATGAGGTATGGGGAGATGGGTGTTACTTTGGAAGTAGATCTTTCTAAGGGTGAAATTAAGAAGTACGAGAGTGATCCTTCTTGGACGGAGCTTTATTTGGGTGGGCTTGGTACGAATCTCAGGTATCTTTGGGAAAAGGCACCTCTTGATTGTCATCCTTTTTCTCCGGAGAACGCCATTATCTTTGGAGCGGGGCTTCTGGTGGGAACGCCCGTTGTAGGGGCCACAAGGACGGTGGTGACAAGTTATGTGCCCGTGAATAACCTTGTGGCTTTCAGTATGATCGGAGGACACTTTGGAGCCGAGCTCAAGTTTGCGGGTTATGATCGGGTTATAGTGAAAGGAAGGGCTTCTGAGCCAGTTTATCTGTGGATTGAGAACGACAAAATAGAGATAAGAAGTGCCAAGCACTTATGGGGGAAAGGGATTCTTGAGACCTTCAGGGTGATTCGGGAAGAACTTAAAGAGCCGAGGGTCCAGATTGCTGCTATAGGGCCGGCAGGCGAGAATAGGGTCTATTTCGCGGCGATACAACATGCTTGGCACACGGCTGGTCGTGGCGGTTTGGGAGCAATTATGGGAGATAAGAAGCTTAAGGCCATTGCCGTAAGGGGTACCAAGGATCTTCGGACTGCGAAACCTCAGGAACTTTTTGAGCTTTGTTTTCGCATGAGGGAGGAGATTCGTAAAAATCCAAACCTCGGTGACTGGATGGCTTACAGTGATAACGATGCCTTTCATCATGATAACTTCGCTTGGGGTTATGCCAGGGTGAGGAGGAAGGGATATTGGACACCGGAAGTGGAGGAACGTTTTGCTCGGATCAGAAAAGAGCATCAGTTGAGGGTTGTAGGGTGCTTTAACTGCCCTAAGGAATGCGAGATAGTCATCAAATATCCGGGTAAGCCCATCTTCGGTTATAAGTGTTTTGCTAAGGATACCTTCCACATGGCAGCCTTTCAGGAACTCGATTTTAGTTATGAGTTTCTGCCCCTGGTGGTCGATTATGGGGTCGACGCTTATTCCATGCCTCAGGTCATAGCCTTTACCATTGAACTCTATGAAAATGGTATCCTTACCGATCAAGATCTACCTGATTTCCCCAAGGATGTTAAGGGTAGGTTTTATTATCTTTTTGAAAAGATAGTAAAAAGGGAAGGCATTGGTGACATTTTGGCCGAAGGCACTTGGTGGGC
>Ga0197143_1002069_pt1 | contig 15584 bp, 16 predicted proteins | sample GBS70_MetaG_FD_148603 | JGI IMG/M metagenome (GOLD analysis project Ga0197143, IMG submission 148603) | Sediment microbial communities from Great Boiling Springs, Gerlach, Nevada, United States - GBS 70_MetaG | ecosystem: Environmental > Aquatic > Thermal springs > Hot (42-90C) > Sediment...
CCACCTTCGTACTTGGCATCGGCATCAGCGGCATCCTTGTAGGTCCAGCGGGACATTCCGGTTGCAGGGTCAATTACCGTGGTTGCCTCTTCGGCATCATCGGGTGAGGCTGCCAGTGCCATTGAGGCAACCAGTGAAAGAGCCAACACAAGAAGGCCAAAAAGTGCTAGCTTGTGGGCTTTGCCCATGGTTACACCTCCCGCAAGTTTTTTTGTTTTCGGCTTTTCCATTTTCGTTTCTCACCTCCTTTCTTTTTAGATTTGCCGCTTAGAGGTTTGATTTTACGAATATAAGTTTATTTCTCACGATTAGCTAAAGTCAATACAAAGTTCTAATATTCACATAATTTTTTAAAAACTTTTTTCCGAAAAATCTCACTTTCAAAAAACACGTCAGTCATCTTTTTATAGAATATTTTTCATGGAATATAACGCGAGAACAGAGACAAATTCTTCGTTTATTGCATGTTAATTTTGATACAAATTACTCTTCAGCGTCTTTAGGCTTAGAAGGCTTCCTTATAATCTCTATGGGTTGCTTTTTAAGGGTTATTTCACCCCAGAACTCTTCTATGGACTTTCCATCAATATTGCCTTTTTCTTTGCCCTCAACTGTTATCTTCAAACGCTTGATGTTATCAAACTGCTTCAAGGTTTCGACAATAGCAGCAAAAGCAGCCAACTTGGCCTCCGTAGAATCCTCCGGAAAATTTAGAATCTCTTTTGAAAAATCAACCACGGCTGTGCCGTCCTTTTCAACAATTACTGAGTTTACCTTTGCCTGAGGCAGGACAACCAGAATTTCATGCTCTTTTGGCTGCGCCTTAAAAAGCTCTCTCAAGGCAACAAGAGGTAGGTTGTCTGACATCTGAACGACTCTTCTCTCCTCAATGATTATCTTGCCCGTTGGATAGAAAACCGAAATTGAGGTCGTCTCTTTAGTTAAATCAACAGTAGGCGCTGGGATTTCCTCGCTTCTGGTTCTTGTGCAGCCAGCCAGGGATGCCGCACCAAAAACTAAAAGCAGTGAAAGAAGAATGAGAATTCTAAGCGGTTTCCTGTTCATTGGTTTTTCCTCCGTAAATGCTTTCAAGCAGCTCATCATAGTTCATAGTGGCAACCTCAAAATCTTCCTCAGCTATTTTTCTGAGGTAACCATCTTCAGCAAAAAGAGTTTTGCGGCCTCCCAGCTTTTTAATTCCTGCAAGAAGGGCAGTAGCATTTCCTTCAAGTCCATATGCTTCCTTAATCTCATCAAAGGTTGATTGGTCATATTTAAGCTCAACCATTTTGAGCTTTTCAAATTCAGATGCGTACTTATCGAGAACCTCTTTAAGCACAAACAGCTTTTTAAGTGACTTTTCGAGTTCCTTGCGGTATTCACTGCTAAGCACCTTGACGACAAATGCTTCGTCTGCAACAAACTTGACTCTCGGTGCAAAGAGGAGCCAGAGAAGCAGCAGTGCCAGAGGCAGAAGCACCAGCCAGGGCACCCATCTTGGAATTGCAGCTGCAATTCCGGGGACAGGTACTCTAAATACCTGAACCCTGTCGTTAAACTTGTCAGCAACGGCAATAAGGCCACCCTTTCCGTAAGCTATGCCGTCGGGATAGTAAAAGAGACCCTCGGAATGGCCAATGTCGGCAACCTTTTTAATCGGCTCGCCGTTTTTTGCATCAAAAACCAGAATTTCGCTGTTTAAACCATCAACAACATAAAGCCTGCCTCGCTCATCCAGCGCAATGCTTGCTGGCAGGCCAAATTTACGCTCAGGACCGCGGTACTGAATAGCGGCTTGAGGCGGCAAAGGCTTTCCGTAAACCCACTTAACCTTGCCTGTTTTTTCATCTATTGCCTGGATGCGGTAATTGAGGCTGTCAGCCACGTAAATGGTGCCGTCATCGCCAACTACAAGGCCACCTATAAGGTCAAATTGTCCTTCCTTTTTGCCCAATGTTCCAATGGTTTTAACGAGCCTGCCGTCAAGTGTGCCAATCATTATGCCCCTGTCCGTTCCCACGTAAAGCTTATCTCCCTTAATGAAAAGGGAAGTGGGTATGGCATTATCAATTGCAATAATACGGATGGGCTTGTAATCCTGATTGAAAACAACTATTTTTCTTTCCTGCTTGGAAAGAACATAGATGCGCCCATCATCAGCAACTGCAACCCGGATGGGCCACTTTAAGCTATACTTTCCGGAAACCTCGCCTTTTATGATGCCAACAAATTTGCCTTCGGAATCAAAAACGACAACCCTGTTTTTCATCGTGTCGGCAACATAAATGCGCCCGTCAGGTCCTATGGCCGCAAATGAGGGCTTATTCAGAAGGTCACCTTCAAAACCGTAAATGGCAAACAAAAAGCGGAATTCTGGATCTTCTCCTTCCCTTGTTTTTTCGCTTCTGGCAATCTGGGGCGGGCGGTTGACTGTGTAGTAAAGAAAGAGAAGCAACCCAAGCAACAAAAGCAGCCCAAGCAAAATCAACAGGTATCTTCTCAGATCCCCTCCGGTAACAAGCTTTCTCTGACTCATCTATCATTACCTCCGTTTGCAGCTTCTAACTAATATTCACCGCTTTTAATTTTTCTTTTCTTCCTCTTCTTTTTTCTGCTTGTCTGCCAGCGGCCGGATGCGGTTTATTGCCTCACGGGCCTGGCGGTTATCCGGGTCAAATTCAAGTACCGCCTGATAATCAAGAAGTGCTCCATAGTAATTGCCGAGCTTTTCCGAAATCCTTGCCCGTTCATAATAGAGATCAGCACCCTCTGGGAAAAAGCCTATGGCTCCGTCAAGAGCTTCCTTTGCCTTCTTTAAATCACCCTTTTTCTCATACGTAAGAGCAAGCTCAATCCAGGCCTTCATGTACCAGTCGGCTGTCTTGTTCTGGTCTTTTAGCGCCCTTTCAATGTTTTTAATAGCTTCGTCGAACTGTCCTAGTTCACGCTGGGCGATGCCCTTTACCAGGTAGCCCGTGCCTTCATCCGGGTTAAGCTTGATAGCATATTCAGCCTGCTTAAGGGCATCAGAATACCTACCGGCCGCAAGATAGGCGGCGGCTAGGTTTGCCCTGGCTCTTGGGTCGTTCGGATCTGCCTTAACTGCCGTTTCCGCCACAATAATGGCGCGTTCAGCCTCTGTCCTCGGTGTCTTGTTTTTAGTCTGATTAACGTAGCTGTTTATCAGCAAGATGAAGACAAAAATAATAGCAGCTATAAGGATATAAATCAGACCTCTAATTACTGTCAGCACATCAAGCTGTCTTTTCATAATCAACCACCCTTTTTATCTAATTGCTTCTGAAGAACCTACCATGTTGTCAATTTTCCAGCGGTTACCTTCTAAAACCAGAAAAATGGTCAATCTTCTTTCTGTGTTGTATGGCTTTGTTTTCAGTTTGCCCGTCTTTGCATCTACAAAATAAGACATATCAAGAAATTTGTACTCAACTTCAGGCCTTTTGCCATCGTGAAGGTCAACGACCTTAAACTCCTGGTTTTTGTGTACCCTTACCCTCTTTACGCCTTCTTTTTTATCGAGTTGCCTGGCTGCCTTGAAATCGCTTAAGGCCGTGCCTGTAAAAGCTTGTTCAATTTTTTCCGGATGGTTAATCCAGATATCTATATTTTCCTTAACATCGTTAAGGACCTGCTGCTTTAACGGGTAAAGATTTTTGCCAGTTTTCTCCACATTCTCAACCTCAAACTCAACGGCTGAACCGGAGCTGCAGCCAGTAATTACGGACAAAACAAGCAGCAAAAGGAGCGCTACCGTCAAAAACCTTGTGCCCATACTAGTAGGAAACCTCCAGCACCTTTGCTTCCGGTCTGTATGCAGCCCTGTAGGTTCCAAAAGAAATGTCAAAAGTCCTTACCTGTCCCGAAGGAATATCTTTGATTTTCACCTTTATTTTTTTAGCAAGGTTTCCATCCTTGTCAATCAGGCGGACCTCAAGCAAGACAGCTTTTGCATCCGTATCCGATTTGTTTTTAACCTCGCCGTAAACATGGGCAATATTATAGACGTCGGCATAGAACTCAACGTTCATAACTTCAAAAAGCTCAAGCACCTTAGGGTCAACAGTTTTCCGGGTAATATCGACCGCTTCTTTTGCCTTCTGGGGGGATTGGGTAAGCGTGTAAACCGCAGCTATTACGGCTACGAGCACAAGGACAGTGAGTATCCTTTTTGCCATAATTACACCTCTTGGCCTAAGTAAATTTTCAAAATCAAAACTAAATTATAACAAGCTTGCGCTCAATGCCAAGCAAGTTAGTGAAATAACGTACATGTTTGGACGGAGATGTTTGCTTTACCTAATCTTTTTGAGCACCCGGCGGGCTGCTTCTACCGTTTTTTCAATGTCAAGCTCGGTATGGGCTGTTGAAACAAAGGCAGCCTCAAACTGCGAAGGAGCAAAATAGCAACCTTCCTCGATCATGCCCCAGAAATACTTTGCATACATTTCCGTATTGGAAGTAGCAGCAGTTGCATAGTCATAAACTTCGTTTTCAGTAAAGAAGGCACACATCATGGAACCTACACGGGTAAAGTAAGCAGGCACACCCGCCTCAGAAAAGGCTTCCTTTAGTCCATCAGCAAGCTGGCTGGAAAGTTGCTCGAGGGTTTCATAAACCGCCTTTTCCTTAAGCGTTTCAAGCACGGCAATGCCAGCAGCCATGGCTAATGGATTTCCTGAGAGTGTTCCTGCCTGATAAACCGGACCTTCAGGAGCTATGTAATCCATGATTTCTGCCCGACCGCCAAATGCACCAACAGGGAGTCCGCCGCCAATGATCTTTCCAAGCGTGGTAAGGTCAGGCATTACACCATAAAGCTCCTGGGCACCTCCATAAGAAACCCTGAAACCGGTAATAACTTCGTCAAAAATAAGCAGGGCGCCATAATCCTTCGTAATTTCCCTTAAACCTTCGAGAAAGCCGGGCCTCGGTAAAACAACGCCCATGTTGCCGGCAACGGGCTCAACAATCACGCAGGAAATGTTTTCCCCTTCGCGCTCAAAAGCTTCTTTGACAGCCTCAAGATTGTTATAGGGAAGGACAATAGTATCTCTGGCAGTTCCCTCAGTAACCCCAGGGGTTCCGGGTATGCCTAAAGTCATCACGCCCGAGCCAGCCTTCGCCAGCAAACTATCTGAATGACCATGGTAGCAGCCCTCAAATTTGATGATTTTTTCCCTGCCCGTGTAACCTCGGGCCAGTCTGATAGCGCTCATAACAGCTTCCGTACCTGATGAAACAAAGCGCACCTTTTCAATTGACGGCATTGCCTCGACCACGAGCTTTGCCATTTTTATCTCAAGTTCTGTGGGTGCACCATAGCTTGTTCCTTTTTCAGCTGCATCCCGAACGGCGCGAACAACACTGGGGTGGGCATGTCCCAGAATCATGGGGCCCCAGGAACCAACGTAATCAATGTATTCATTTCCGTCAGCATCGTAAATCTTTGATCCCTTTGCCTTGCTGATAAAAATGGGGTTGCCGCCAACAGATTTGAATGCCCTCACGGGGCTGTTTACTCCGCCAGGAATGTATTTTTTTGCTTCTTCGTAAAGTTCCCTGCTCTTTTCAAGGTTCATACACGCCTCACCCTTCCAAAGATTTTATGGATATAAGATACAAAACATTTTGCTGCAAAAAAATAATAAATTATCGGCGCGATTTAATTAAGGAAAGTGCTTCTTCCCTTGTCTTCTGACTGGTCCTGAAAACTCCTCTGACCGCCGAAGTGATTGTCAGATGACCGGGTTTTTTAACGCCGCGCATGCTCATACAGAGATGCTCGGCTTCAATGATCACCAGCACACCCAGAGGGTCAAGCAGCCTTTCCAGCGAATCGGCGATCATGGTTGTCAGACGCTCCTGAAGTGAAGGCCTTTTGGATGCATTTTCAACCACCCGCGCCAGCTTGGAAAGACCGACGATCTTACCTTCTTTATTTGGAATGTAAGCAACGTGAGCCCGTCCGTAAAAAGGGATCAAGTGGTGTTCACACATGGAATAAAAAGGTATATCGCGAATAATGATCATTTCATCGTGCTGCTCGTGAAAAACGGTAGGCCTGATACCATCTAGCGGGTCCTTGCCCGTTTGAGAAAAAATCTCCGAGTAAAGTCTGGCAACCCGCTCGGGGGTTTCCTTTAACCCTTCACGCTGAAGATCCTCGCCTATGCCCTCCAGTATGAGCCTTACTCCCTCTTTAATCTTTTCCAGATCCACCTCGGCTATACCTTTAACTTTCTGCAGGCTTCAGTTTTCCTTTAAATTCCGGGGTCAGTTTACCGAGTGTATCAAGCTTTGAACGGGCTCTGGAAGAAACCTCTTTGCTTTCCTGCCCGACTTCGGTCAACTCTTCTTCACCCTTAAAGATGAGCTCGAGTTCGTCGCTGGTTATGGTCTCTTTTTCAATGAGCATCCGTGCAAGTCTGTCAAGCTGACTGCGATTTTCTGAAAGGATTTCACGAGCGCGGTTGTAAGCCTCATCAATTATTTGCCTGACCTCTTTGTCTATTTCAAAAGCTATTTCCGGGCTGTAGTTTGGTTCCCGTGCAAGGTCGCGACCTAAAAACACTTCACCGTTTTTGTGGCCGAAGGTAAGCGGTCCAAGCCGTTCGCTCATGCCGTATTCGGTTACCATCTGGCGCGCGATCTTGGTGGCCCGTTCAAGGTCATCGCTTGCCCCGGTGGTAACATCACCAAAGACCATTTCCTCGGCAACTCTTCCGGCAAGCATCATAGCCAGTTCATCCATAAGCTCTGATTTCGTAACCAGGTAGCGATCCTCGGTTGGAAGGGTGAGCGTATAACCAAGGGCGCGGCCCCGCGGAATGATGGAGATCTTGTGAACGGGATTGGTGTTGGGCAGGATATGAGCTACAAGAGCATGACCGGCCTCATGGTAGGCAATGATTTCCTTTTCGCGCTCTGATATGATGCGGCTTCTCTTCTCAGGACCTGCCAGCACCCGATCAATTGCCTCTTCAAATTCCTGCATGTCAATTTTCTTTTTGCGATGACGGGCAGCTAAAATAGCTGCTTCATTGACCATGTTGGCAAGATCAGCTCCGGTAAAGCCCGGAGTGCGGCGCGCTAAAACAGATAGGTCAACATCATCTGCAAGCGGCTTGTCCCTGGTATGGACCTCAAGTATAGCTTTTCTACCTTCAAGGTCAGGACGGTCAATAACAATGTGGCGATCGAACCTGCCTGGCCTTAAAAGCGCCGGGTCAAGAATGTCTGGGCGGTTGGTAGCCGCAATAACAATGATGGAATCGTTAACATCAAATCCGTCCATTTCAACAAGCAGCTGGTTGAGCGTTTGCTCGCGCTCATCATGACCGCCTCCAAGACCAGCGCCGCGCATTCTGCCGACAGCATCGATCTCATCTATGAAGATGATACAGGGAGCATTTTGTTTAGCCTGCTCGAATAAATCTCGCACACGCGAGGCACCGACTCCAACAAACATCTCCACGAATTCAGAACCTGATATGGAAAAGAAGGGAACCCTTGCTTCACCGGCAAGAGCCCTAGCAAGAAGAGTTTTTCCTGTTCCAGGTGGTCCGTAAAGCAAAATTCCCTTGGGAATGCGGGCACCCATCTGAAGAAATTTTTGCGGGTTTTTCAGGTACTCCTTGATTTCCTGTAACTCCTCAATTGCCTCGTCCAGCCCGGCAACGTCCTTAAAAGTAACTTTCGGAAAATCAGATTTGGCAAGCCTTGCCCTAGACTTAGCAAAATTAAAGATCTTTGAATTTCCGCCCTGCATTTGGTTCATCATGAAAATCCAGAAAAGAATAATAAGAACAAAGGGAAAGATATTGATGAGAATCGAAAGCCAAAGGCTGTTTTGAGGGTCAACATTTATGTTTTCAACGCCACTCTCAAGCAGTTTTGAGGTAAGGTCGTAATCCTGAGGGTAAGTGGTCTGGAAATACTTTGGCGACCCCTTTTTAAGTTCGCCGCGAACAATATGGTCTCTTTCAAGTATGGTAACACTCTGGACGTTTTTGGATTCGAGCTGACTAATAAAGTGGGTAAAACCTATATTTTCATAAGTTATGTTGTTGACGCCGCCATAGACAAAGTAGGCAGCTACAGCGATGATAAAAAAATATATAAGCAGATTTTTAACAGCTTTATTCAAGGTTTTCACTCCTTTCAGCCATTTATTTTACCATGGATTGCGACCGAATTCCCGTTATTAGCTTGCATTACAAAACGGGGAGTATTTACAGTTTATCGGTGGCAATGGCATAAATGGAAGGTAGATGACGAAATTGTCCGGCATAGTCAAGGCCGTAACCAACCACAAATTCATCGGGAATGGTAAAGCCAACATACCGGGGAACTATCTCTACCTGCTGCCTGCCTTCCTTCAAGAGTAAGGTGCAGATAGCAAGGGAGGCAGGTTGACGGGCTTTAAGTGTTTCCGTAAGGTAGTTTAGGGTTAGACCTGTATCGAGAATGTCCTCAACGATAATTACGTGCCTATACTTGATGTCCCTGTCAAGGTCCTTTTCAATCTTAACAATGCCTGAAGTCCGAGTAGAGGTTCCGTAGCTTGAAACGGACATAAAGTCGATTTCCACCGGTATTTTAAGCTCGCGGACAAGGTCTGAAAGAAAAACAAATGCACCTTTTAAAATACCGATCAGAATAGGGTTTTTGCCCTCATAATCTTTTTCAATCTGGCGTGCCAGTTCCCCAACCCTCTTTTTAATTTTGTCAGCGGACAGCAACTCTTTTTTTAGAAGCCCACTCGGATCAATATCTGTTCTGCTCACCTTGCAATTCCTCCAGGCCCTCTATTTTAAACCTGTAAAACCGACGAGTTGTGCTGTCCACCTTAAACTCGTCTGAAACCCTTAAACCGGCAACCCAGCATATCTTACCATTTTCAGCTTCAACTACGGGAAAAAGTTTTTTTCGTGACGCCGGAATTCTGGCATCAGTAAAGATATCCTGGAGCTTTTTCCTAAAGCTGCTTCCCAGGGGAACCATGCGGTCTCCGGGCTGCCAGCTTCTCACGCGCAGTTTTTTACCAACTTTATCTGCATCAAGCACGCATGTTCTTTTTCCATCACCAAGGTCATCCGGAATTCCATCTAAAACTTCTACGGTCAGTTTAAGTCCTTCTAAAAGCTCAAGGCTTGCAGGGGGCTCAAATTCAACTGTAGGAAGTTCAAGCGTCTGTTCACTTATTTTTTTAAGCTTAAGACTCTTTCCCGAAAGCTCAGCCTTAAGCCCACCCGGAAGATTGACTGCTTTTCTGTGCCCTGTAAGGACACCGTAAACATCTTCAACATGCGCCCGGCTAATCTTTTTTACAGATATGCCTGAATGAATCAAGAAAAGGTAAATCGCCTTTTTGGTTACTGCAGGATGGGTATTAAGAAGCACATACGCGTTAAGCTCTGCCCCGTCATCTGCATACTCAATGCTCTTTTTCAGCACCAAATCTGCTTCCATGTCAAGAAAATCTTCAAACTCCTGTACGGACAGAGAAAGTTCAAAAAGTTTTTCCTCGAGCGACGGATTTATCTCCTTTAAAATTGGCATAATGCGGTTTCTTATCTTTGCTCTTAAATTTTCATCGCCCAGATTGGTCACGTCAGTGCAGAAAGGTTGAGACCTTTTTTCAAGAAAATCTAAAATTTCGGCGCGGGTGGCAAGAATAAGCGGACGAATTAATTTTCCCCTGCGGGGCGGTATACCGGCAAGGCTTTCAAAGGAAGCGTTTTTTATAAAGCGCATCAGCACTGTTTCGGCTGCATCGGTCATAGTATGACCTGTTGCAATTTTGGTATAACCCTCTTTTTCGGCTACCTCATGCAAAAGCTCGTATCTCAACTTTCGCCCTGCTTCTTCAACTGAAAGTCCGAGTTTTTTTGCTTCCTCCTTTACACGGCGCTTAAAAGCGAAAAAAGGGACTCCCAGCCTGTTAGTGAGATCAGCAACAAACTTTTTGTCCTTTTCAGCCTCTTTTCGCAGTTCATGGTTGAGGTGAAAAACCCCAAGTTCAAAGCCATATTCATGTTTAAGCTGGTCAAGAACAAGAAGAAGAGCAACTGAATCAGGTCCGCCTGACACGGCTGTAAGAATCCTGTCGTTTTTGTCAAAAAGGTTAAACCTGTAGGCAGCTTGCTTTACCTTTTTTACAAGGACTTCTTCGAAAGAATTTCTTTGCATGCAATTATTTTAATCCAGGTTTAGAATTTCCTTTTCCTGCGGGAGTTCCTTTTTCAGCCTGACAATTCTGTTTTTGCGGTCCAGGTAAACAAGCACCGGTCGATGGATCGAAGCTTCGTCTTCCGGTACAAACTTGAAAGCCATGATTATGAGGGTGTCACCAGGACGTGCTAAGTGAGCAGCTGCTCCGTTAACACAAACCTCACTGCTGCCGCGCCTTCCCTCAATCAGGTAGGTCTCAAACCTGCTGCCGCTCGTCAGGTTGGCAACAAGCACCTTTTCACCGGCAATAAGACCGGCAGCTTCCATGATAGCTGCATCAAGGGTTAGGCTGCCGTCATAATCAAGCCTTGCCTCGGTTACCCGAGCCCCGTGAATTTTCGCCTTTAAGAGCTGCAAATAGCAGGGCAAGCTAAATCACCTCTACCTGAGTTCAATGTTGTCAATAAGACGGGCAGAACCAACGTACACGGCAACGGCTAAGACTGCCGGTCTATTTATTTCGTCAATTTCATCAAGGGTTTCTGCATCCCTTACCTCGACGTACTGGACCTTAAAAAGGCTTTCGTTATCAAGCTCACCCTTAACGAGCTCCTCAAGCACCCGTGCCCTTCTCTCACCATTTAAAAAAGCCTCTTTGCCTTTAAGAAGTGCTCTGTAAATTTTTGCGGCTACCTTTCTTTCATCAGAAGAAAGATAGACGTTTCGACTACTCATAGCCAGTCCATCTTCTTCGCGCACCGTATCAACCGGTACAATCTCAACCGGAAAGTTTAAATCGCGAACCATTTTTTCAATGACTTTCAGCTGCTGGTAATCCTTTTTTCCAAAGTACGCCCTGTCTGGCTGAACAATGTTGAAAAGTTTGGCAACAACTGTAGCTACACCTCTAAAATGACCTGGGCGAAACCTTCCGCACATGGGTTCTGAAAGCCTTTCAACTTCCACATAGGTTAGCAGCGGCTCTGGATACATCTCTTCAACAGGGGGAATAAAGGCTGCATCCACCCCCGCTTCCTCAAGTTTTTTAAGGTCGGAGGCTTCATCTCGCGGATAGCGTTCAAAATCTTCACCTGAACCAAACTGAATCGGATTTACAAAAATACTTACCACAGAGTAGTCGTTTTCAAGGCGGCAACGCCTGATAAGCTCGAGATGCCCATCATGAAGGTAGCCCATGGTAGGTACAAACCCAATGCTTAAACCTTTTTTCTTTACTTTTTTGATTTGTTCCCGCAAATCAGCAACGGCACGAAAAACCTTGGTCACTTTTAACCCCCTTTAGGAAAAACTATGCTCATCATCAGGGAACTTGCCATTTTTAACCTCGTTAATGTATTCTTTTACAGCTGACTTTATCTGCTCAGAAAGGTTTAAATAACGCTTGACAAACCGGTAATTTACCTCGGTTAGCCCGAGCATATCGTTAACAACAAGTACCTGACCGTCACACAGCGGCCCAGAGCCTATGCCAATTGTGGGAATTTTTACGGAAGCTGTTATTTTTTTTGCTAGTTCCTTGGGCACCATTTCAAGCACAATTGCAAAGGCACCAGCTTCTTCAAGCGCCTTAGCCGATTCAAGTAAATAGTTCGCCTCGTCTTCTGAGCGGCCAACTACCCGGTAGCCTCCCAGAGTATTAACAGACTGAGGCGTAAGCCCTAAATGGCCCATGACCGGAATACCAACTTTGACCATCTTATCCACCAGCCCTGCTATTTCGACTCCCCCTTCAAGTTTGACAGCATGCGCACCTGCTTCTTTTAAAAACCTGCCCGCGTTTCTAATAGCCTCTTCATCGTTCACTTGATAGCTTAGAAACGGCATGTCAGCAACAACAAGGGCACGTCTCACAGCCCTAGCTACAACTGAGGTGTGATAGAGCATTTCTTCAACAGTTACCGGTAAGGTTGTTTCCCTTCCCTGAAAAACATTGGCAAGAGAATCGCCAACGAGGATGACTTCAACGCCAGCCTCATCAAGCAACCTGGCTGTGGTGTAATCATAAGCCGTTAGCATGGCAATTTTTTCTCCACGCTCTTTAAACTTTTGCAGGGTTCTTACGGTTATCTTCTTTTCGTCCACGTTATCCACCTCTTAAAACAAATAATCCCCGGGCAGAAGCTCGGGGATAGTTGTTTTCAAAAGCAGCTTTGCTTCTGCCCGTCCCGGTCTTTCAAGTAAAAGATCCAGGCGGTATGTAGCTCCTTAAAAAACGTTTTTTAAGCTGGGCTCTGCGCCCAACGCAGTAGCCCGCTTGGCACTAATTTTATCACAGGTAGTCCTTTTGAATTAACCGCTTCAGCCCCAGCCACCTTTCAGCTGGAAGCTGTTTAAGTGCCTCAAGAACAAGCTTTTTAAAACCGGGCTCACGGGCGATCTCGAGCAGGGGCACCAGCACAAAGGAGCGGGCTTGAAATTCTGGATGAGGAATGGTCAGATCTTTGCTGCTAAGCTCTATACCGTTTACCCAGACAATGTCAATATCAAGGGGCCTTGCGCTGTAGCGCTTTTTGTTTAAAAGTTCGGGTTGCCTCCCTGCAATCCGTTCCAGCCTTTTTATGAGCAAGAGTGATTGTTCTGGTTTTAAGCTGGACCGAGCACGAACACAGCAGTTAAGAAATGGGTAGCTGGTTGCAGCATAAAGCGGCTCGGTTTCATAGACGCCTGAAACCGCCAAGATCTCAAAGCCAGCCTGCTCTAGAAGCTTGAGACCTTCCTTCAGGCGAGTGAATCTGCTTACAATATTTGAGCCCAAAGAAAGATAGTAGATATACTTAAACATCCACTCTCATGCGCCTTAGCTCGGCAGCAATCTTGGCAGCATCGCGGGCTTCTTTTACATCATGCACCCTGAGAATAGATGCACCGTTAAATACCGCTAGAGCCGATACAGCTATGGTTCCGTAAAGCCTTTCTTCTGGTGGCACATCTCCGAGGGCAATGCCGATGAATGATTTGCGGGAATGACCGATAAGCAAAGGAAGTCCAGATGCTGCAAAGGCTTCAAGATTGGCAATGATGTTCAGGTTATCCTCATAACGCTTTCCAAAGCCAATGCCGGGGTCAAGAATGAGGCGTGAAAGTTCACCGCCAGCTGCTGTAAACCTTTCAATCACCTCATTAAAGAAGGCTGCAATCTCGGAAATAACATCCACATAGTATGGGTTTTGCTGCATGGTTTTTGGTGACTCTCCTTTAAGGTGCATGGCAACGACGTATGCTCCGCTTCGGGCTGCAAACTCAAGCATTCCTTCTTTTCTGAGTCCATAAACATCATTGATAATGGAGGCTCCTGAATCAAGAGCCTGCTCGGCAACCTCACGGCGGTAGGTGTCAATGGAAATCGGGACATCAAGATTTCTGGCAAGCTCTTTGATGACGGGAATGGTGCGAGCAAGCTCCTCCTCAAGCGGAACTTCCTCTGAACCGGGTCTTGTAGACTGACCTCCAACATCAAGGATATCAACACCAGCTTCAACCATTGCTGCGGCTTTTTCAAGCGCTTCCCTTACCCCAGCCGCCCGGCTTTGCCCGTAAAAAGAGTCCGGCGTAACATTGATAATCCCCATGATGAGTGGATTTAAAGGCGAGTAACTGCGGTCAAAAAACTTAAAAGTAGGCATGGCAAAAGCATTTTTAAGCGAGCTTGAAAGCACCTTCAGGGGTTTGGGAAGAAAACCACTGGAAAAAGCAATTGCCTCCTCAAGCTTTGGTCCATCAAGGTAAACGCAGCACCGGTAGAGTTTTTTCTCAAAACCATAAATAGATAGGTCAAGCGTTGGTTCAACATCCAGAGCAATGCTGAAGCCGTTCTCCATCAGAAAATCGGCAACGCCAAGCTCTTCTTTCTCAAGGAGAAGAACTGAGGCAGTAACCGTTCCCTCAACTTTAGCTGCTGGTGAAAACCCGAAAAGCCGGTTAAATAGTGAGGGCCTTATCGTCTTAAAAACCGGGTAAAACATGATGCAACTTCTTTAAGGTTATTTTTCTTTTTCCTGAAGAAGTTTCATCTTCTTTGGTTCATACACACAGTAAGGTTCTTCGGCCATGTAATCCCCATAGATTGCTTTGGCCCGAGCCCGGCAGCCACCGCACACCCTTACGTACTCGCAAGCACCGCATCTTCCCTGTAGCAGGGAATAATCGCGGAGCCGATTAAACACGGGTGATTCTTTCCAGACCTTTTCGGGTTCATCTGTGCGCACGTTACCGGCAAATTCTTCAAGGTAACCACAGGGATAGGCTTCACCCATGTGAGATACAAACATGAAAGTAATGCCACCAAGACAGCCCCGGGTCATTGCCTGAAGGCCGTGGTTCTGCATCTGAGGCTCGAGGGGAAGGCCGTCTTCCTTGGCTCGCTGACGATAAATGCGGTAGTAATGCGGTGCACAGGTCGGCTTAACGTAGATTTTTGCATCTCTCTGGACTTCGTAGAGCCAGTTCAAGGTTTTTTCGTACTGTTCCGGCGTAATTTCCTCATCTTTCATGTTTTCAGCCCGACCCGTTGGAACGAGCAAAAACACGTGCCAGGCCTCTGCACCGAGGTTCTGAACCAGCTCAAGCATGTTGTCAAGATCATGCAGATTATGCTTGGTAACAGTGGTATTTATCTGAAAACCGATGCCAGCCTCTTTAAGATAGCTAATACCCCTGAGTGCACCCTCAAAGGCACCATCAACGCGGCGGAACTTATCGTGGATTTCGGGTCCTGAACCATCAAGGCTGATAGAAACCCTCATGATGCCCACCTTCTTCATAAGGCGGGCGTTTTCACGGGTTATCAGGGTTCCATTGGAACTCATCACCATTCTAAGACCAATTTTTTTGCCGTGTTCAGCAATTTCCCAGATATCTGACCTCATCATTGGATCGCCGCCAGTGAGTATTATGACCGGATTGGCAAAGGCTTTGACCTGGTTTAAAAATTCCTTAGCTTCTTCGGTTGTCCACTCGCCCGGAGGTGGCTCATTTATGGCTGCTGCTCGGCAGTGAACACAATCAAGGTTACAAGCTCTGGTAACCTCCCAGGCGATCATCCTTAGCGGGGGTGCTTCTCCTTTACGCGGTGCAAAAACTTCATTGTGCTTCACTTGTAAAACCTCCTGGAAATGAAGCTAACCATTAATATTCTACTAGATGAATAGAATTAGTAAAGAATTAATATCTGCCAAAACTTCCCTCTTTAATCCAGCGGGCTACGTCCTTAGCATGATATGTAAGAATCAGGTCAGCACCTGCACGTTTAAAACCAGTCAGAATTTCGTAAACTATTCTTTTTTCGTCTATCCAGCCGCGCTCGGCAGCAGCCTTGACCATTGAGTACTCTCCGCTTACGTTGTAAACTGTGATTGGATGATCAAAGTTTT
>Ga0197143_1002070_pt1 | contig 15580 bp, 13 predicted proteins | sample GBS70_MetaG_FD_148603 | JGI IMG/M metagenome (GOLD analysis project Ga0197143, IMG submission 148603) | Sediment microbial communities from Great Boiling Springs, Gerlach, Nevada, United States - GBS 70_MetaG | ecosystem: Environmental > Aquatic > Thermal springs > Hot (42-90C) > Sediment...
GACCGCTCCGATTTGCCCTTCGTCGGTGTCGCCCACCGCAGCAAGGACAAACTTTTGGTCAGTGAGGACAGCGATTACACGCAAAAGGTCTGTGACTACTTGCAGCAGCAACTCCAAGTCAAGGTTTCGCCGCTATCACAAGCGATCAAACTTGCAGAGGACACTCAAGACCCTTGAGGGGCGCATGAGGGACGGGTAGGTTGAATTGGGTCGGTGCTTCAAGGTAGAACCTTGATGCGGATGTTGCGAAACCATAAAGGCGTCCCGTGATGTTGTAGAGCGATGGGACCTTTGGGGGCGATGTTTGGCAATTCGGCGTCCTCAATGACCCACTCGCCGTTGAGCCAGACACTCACCTTGTTACCGACCATGCGGATTTCCATGTAGTTCCACTCGCCCGTCGGTCGGTCCATCCGTTTTTTCGGGGCGATTTGGTAGCCCCAAATTTGCCCTGAGCCCATCGGGTGCTCCCAGATGTTAACTTGCGCTCGTCCCGTCACATCGCCCCGCAGGTAAATCCCACTATCGCCCCCCTTCTCAATCCGCCATTCCAACCGCAACACGAAATTGCGGAAACTCTGCCGCGTCCAAAGATGCGTCCCTTTGCCCGTGTAATGCAACACGCCGTCGGGCAAGATTTCCCATTCGCCCGCCCCTTCCGTTTTCCATGCCGATAAATCCTTGCCGCTGAACAGCCAAGTGAAGCCGACTTCCTTGATGCACAGGTTGCGAAACTCCACATAGTCACCGTGATTTTGTAACCCGAGGTAACCTCGTTTGGGACGGTTCGCCAACTCAGGGATTTGGCTCACATCCACATCGTGCACCAACTCGTCGTTGAAGAAGACTTGCACCCGATCGCCGATGGCACGGATTTCGTAAGCGTTCCATTCGCCCGCCTTGACAGGGTTGGTTTTCGGCGCCAGCACGCCGTAGAGGGCGCCGCAGTTTGTCTTGCCGATTTGCCCGCCGTCGTCCAAAATTTGCACCTCAAAGCCGTGCACCCAAGGGTCGGCGACGGGTTGGGCGCGGAAGAAGACACCACTGTTGCCGCCTTTCTTGATCCGCCACTCCACGCGGAAGATGAAGGCGTCAAACTCCCAACGGCTCTTCAGCCACCCGCCCCCTTTGCCCGTGCAAATGATCACGCCATCCTTGACTTGCCAAGCGTCGGCATCGCCGATGACCTCCCAACCGTCCAAATCCTTGCCATTGAACAGGGGCATGAAGCCTTCTCGCTCTTCATCAGGGGCAAGGGTTTGAGCGAACAGCGGCGTTGCCCACAGCGTCAAACCGAGCAGCAACAGCCCTATCGCCCGCTTCATTCCAGCCACCCTCCTTATGCGTTTGCCTTCGTCCGTCGCTCACTGTGCCAGAACGACAGCGCCTTTGGATGCCGACGAAACGAGCCGAGCGTATTTGGCGAAGACGCCGTGCGGGAATTTAGGTGGGGGTGGCGTCCAAGCCATGCGACGGCGTTCCAATTCGGCGTCGTCCACTTCCAGCGTGATCATCCGTCGCTCCACATCAATCGTGATGATGTCGCCATCGCGCACTAAAGCGATGGGACCGCCGACAGCGGCTTCGGGAGCGATGTGCCCAACCATCAAGCCGTGCGTGGCGCCAGAAAAGCGTCCATCCGTCAGCAACGCCACCTCGTCTTTCAACCCCTCACCGACGATGGCGGCTGTCACCGCCAACATCTCCCGCATGCCAGGTCCACCCTTCGGTCCTTCGTAGCGGACGACGACGACATCGCCGGCTTGGATGCGCCCTTCCGTCACGGCTTTGAAGGCGTCCTCTTCGCAATCAAACACCTTCGCCGGTCCGCGATGGAAGCGTTTACTTGTGCCCGTGATTTTCAAGACGCCGCCTTCGGGCGCTAAGTTGCCCCGCAAGATGACGAAGCCGCCCGTCGGGTGCAGCGGGTTCGTGACGGGTCGGACGACATCTTGGTCAGTGGGGAACGAGACATCGCGCAATCGGTCGGCAATCGTTTCACCCGTGACGGTGCGGCAATCGCCATGCAGCAAGCCCGCATCCAACAGCGCCTTCATGATGACGGGAACGCCCCCGATGCGATCCACATCCGCCATGACATAGCGCCCTGACGGTTTCAAGTCGGCAAGGTAAGGTGTTCGTTCGCTGATGCGTTCAAAGTCGTCCAGCGTCAACTCCACGCCCGCTTCGTAAGCGATGGCAAGCAAGTGCAAGACCAAATTGGTGGAACCGCCCATCGCAGCGGCGACAGCGATGGCGTTCTCAAAGGCTTTTTTGGTCATGATGTCGCGGGGGCGAAGACCCAACTCCAAAATGCGCAAGATGGCGCGCCCCGTTTCGTAGGCGATTTGTTCGCGACGGGGGTCGGGGGCAATGGGAGCGGCGCAGTTGTGAACGGTCAAACCCATCGCTTCAAAGGCTGACGCCATCGTGTTGGCGGTGAACATCCCGCCGCACGCCCCGAAAGTCGGGCACGCTGCGCATTCCAGTTCCCGCAATTGCTCCATCGTCAGTTTGCCTTTAGCGACCGCTCCGACGGCTTCAAAGACATCCTGAATGGTCACGCTTTTGCCTTGCCAATTGCCTGGTGGGATGCTGCCGCCGTAAAGGTAGATGCTGGGGATGTTCAGCCGCGCCATTGCCATCACGCAACCCGGTTGCGTTTTGTCGCACCCGCCGATGAGCACGAGGGCATCAAACTGGTATGCCGTCGCCATCAACTCAATGGAGTCAGCGATCAAGTCACGGCTGATCAGCGACGCTTTCATGCCGATGTGTCCCATGCCCATCGCATCGTTGACGGCGACGGTGTTGAACTCCAAGGGCGTGCCACCTGCATCGCGGATGCCCTGCTTGACCACTTCGGCAAGGCGGTGGAGGTGATGGTTGCAAGTGTTGATTTCCGCCCAAGTGTTGGCGATGCCGATCAAAGGGCGTTGCAAGTCCTCATCGGTCAACCCGATCGCCCGCAGCATCGCCCGATGGGGCGCTCGTTCCACGCCGTCCGTCAGCAACTTGCTCCGCTCTTTGCCCGATGCCATTTCACAGCCTCCTTTTACGCACGAAGTTTAACGGCGCACCAACGCCAAAACGCGGGCGGGAGCGCCTGAGCCGTCGCGGATTTTTAACGCCCCGACGATGAGCGTCGCCCCGCGTGGCGGTAACTCCCGCAAGTTCGCCAAGTTCTCAAGGGCGATTTTGCCCGCTCCATTAAGCAACTTGTGGACGGCGAAATCTTGGGACGGACCGTTGTCAATGCTCAAAGTGTCAATGCCGACACCTGCGATATTGCGCTCCAGCAGCAATTTGGCGGCGTCCACGCCGAAGCCGGGAAAATGCATGACGCCTTTCTCGTCCTGATTGATGTAGCGTTTCGGGTCGCCCCATCGTTCCTCCCAACCCGTTCGGGCGATGACGAAAGCGCCTGACGGGATTTGACCGTAGCGGTTCTCAAAGTCACGGATGTCTCGGGCACTCACCAAGTAATCGGGATTGCGGGCAACTTTCTCTCGGACATCAATGACACAGGCTTCTCCGATCAATTGCGACGGCGGCACTTGATCCATCGCCCGCTGTCCTTCGGCGAAATGGATGGGGGCGTCCACATGCGTGCCCGTGTGTTCGGCGCAAGCGAAGGCGTTGGCGTAATAACCTTGGGCGTGCTTTGCCAAATTGCGCAACTCAAAAGGCGGGTTGCCCGGCCAGACAGGAATGGCGGGATGCAAGGTGTGGGTTAAATCAACAACCCGCCAACGAGGCGCTCCCATCTGCCCGATCGCCCAACCCAAAAGCGCCGCCGTCAAAACTGCTGCAATGCTCCTGACGAAATGACGCATTGCCGCTCACCCTCCTTTGCCCTCAGCGTTGGTCACCAATTTTGTTTGGCTTCCTCTCGCCCTCCGTGTGCCGAAGGGCGTCTTCCAAGTTCAAATCGTCCACCAAAACGATGCGGTCTTTGAGCATCGCTAAAAGCGCCGGGTCGCGCTTTGCCAACCCTCGTTCAAACTCCGCTTTCGTCCACCCTTTTGGCTCCACGCCGACGGGCGCATCTTGGTAAAGCAAATCGCCCCGTTGCAAGGGGTGGGACGGCAGCGCCTCGGCGACGACGAAGACATCAATGTCGCTCCAGCCTTTGAAAGTGCCCCGCGCCACCGAGCCGTAAAGCCATGCCGTCAACGCCCCTAACCGCTCCCGTAATCGTTCGGCGTAAGTGCGGGCAGTGGCGATGCGTTCTTCCTGTTGGGCTTTACGGCGCCGCAAGACCTCGTGCACGATTTGCCACCTCCCGAACAAATTGCAGAATGCGCCGAGCCGCTTCCAAGCAAACGGCAGCCCGTTGGGCGTCATAAAACTCGTAAGGGCTGCCGTCGGGATAGGCATCAGCATAACGCGATGGGATGTATTCCCGCTCTAACGCGTAAGCGGACTGCCGAATTTCCGGCGGGACAGAAATGCCAAGCGATTCCACTTGTTGCATCAGGCGGTGAAGGGAGTGCCCGAACGCCGAGACGCCTAACGCCCGCAGCAACCCCTTGACGGCATAGTGCGCCGCTTGCTCCGCTTTGAAGCACACCCAATTCCAAAATTGCCCTTGTTCGTCCCACTCTGCCGACCGCAAAGTTTGTTCGGCTTGTTGAAGCCAACGGTGAAACTCCCGTTCATCCAGCACGGTCACCGCTCCCTTCACCGAATGGCTTCCAAGCGGGGCAAGAGGCTCAGGACGCGTTGGCGCAATTGGGTGGGCGAAGGCAATTCGCAGACGATGCGCCCGTTGCGCATCAGCGGTTTCGTCGCCTTCGTCAACTCGCCGCCACAACGCGGGCATTTTCCCTCAGGGGTTCGGTCAACGGGCGTGACGACGCCGTGCAGGCAACTTTCGCAGCGCCAGATGTCTTTGGCGCCTGCCATCTTGCCCCGTTTGGCGATGGGCGTTCCCTCAATTTCCACGATGTCCATCGCAAAGTTGATGGTGGGCGCATTGCTGATGGAAGTGCCGACACCGTAAGCATCGGCGACTTCATTGAGGCGCAGGATTTCGTATTCGTCCACGCCGCCGCTGACGAACAACTTCACATGGCGATAGCCTCGCAAGTCCAACTCCCATCGGACTTCTCGCAACAACTCCACCATGTCGCCCCGCCGAGAGCCGGGGGTGTCAAAGCGGACGGCAAACAATCGTTCGCCCAACGCTTCGGCACAGCGCAGCGCCTCAAATTTTTCGTCGTTGAAGGTGTCAATGAGGGCGACACGGGGGATGGCAGGGTCAATGACGCGGTCAAACCATCGGAGGGCTTCTACGGTGTCGCCCATCAATAGGATAAGGGCGTGGGGCATCGTGCCAGCAGGTGGGATGCCGATGAGTTCGGCACTTTTTGTCGCCGCCACGCCGTCACAACCGCCGATGTAAGCGGCGCGGTCAATCATCGGGGCGATAGCGGGATGCATCCGCCTTGCCCCGAAACTCAGGACAGGGCGATGACCAGCGGCTTTTTTGCATCGGGCAGATTTCGTCGCCACGCCCGACGCTTGACACAACATGCCCAGAAGCGGCGTCTCGTAGATGCCAAATTGCGTGTATTCGCCGCTGACCCGCCAGACAGGTTCACCCGCCCGAAAGACGCTCCCTTCTTCCAGCCCGTCCACATCCACAGGCAAGCCTTCCAGCAACCGCAAGGCTTCTTCCACGCCCGCCAAAATCGCCCAATCGTAGCGGTCGGGCAGATGCGTTGCCCGAATTTCCATGACGACCTGCTTTTGAATGCCCGCTGCCTTCAGCACCTGCATCGTCCGCTCAAAGTAGACATCAGTGACCTTGCCCGCCTTGATTTCGTCGGGCTCGGCGATGTGGAACACGACGATGCCTCCTTTCCGTCAATCCAAAAGCACTGTCTTGCTCCGACTGATGAGCCGATGGGTTAAGGTGATGGTCGGGCGATTAGCGCCGCTTTGGGTCATTTCCAGCACCAACCGCCCTTCATCCAACGATTGCAGTTCGTAGCCTCGTTCAGGGTCAAAGTAAAGCGTCACCGTCGCCGAAAAACGCCCCCGCACGGCGACCGTCCATTCGCCGACGGCATCTTGCCCGTCAATGGGGGCGTCTATCGTGCTCTCAATGACGGCGCAAAGCCGTCCGTCCAGTTTCACCAACTCCTTGAACCGCGAGGCGATGGTGATGGTGACTTTGCAGTTGGGCGTCAAGTTTTCCGTCACTTGCTCCCGCCAAGTGTCGCCGACTTTGATGGCTTGTTCGGGGAAAGCGATGTTGTGGAAGGCGGTCTCAAAGAGTTTGTCCAGCCAACGGGTCGGCTGATAGCGGGGGCTGGCAAGGGGAAAATCTTCGTCCACTTCGTCTTCGTCGCCTTCCTCACCCTCCACGACCCGCTCTTCCAGCACCTTGCCTCGGTCGGTCATCCGAACGATGCGCTTGTAAGGGCGATCGGGCAAATCCCGCATCCGCTCGTCCACGCCCATTTGCGCTTTCCCGCTTTCCTTCGTCGTCTCAATCTCCAGCGTTCCGTCCTCGGCGACGCTGACGATTTTGTGCAAGTAAGTCGCTTCCGAGCGATACTCCATTCGCCCTTCCCGCATCCCGCCGCCTGGTCCAGGGAAAGTGCCCGCCATCCGCAGGATGAACCATGCCCGATAGCGATTGACCTCGCCAGGTTTGCCCTTGTAGCGGAAGAGAAAAGTTTGAGGTGGCGATGACAGTTGTCCCGACGGTGCCTGCTGCATAGCAACCACGACACCGACGGCAACCAACAAAGCAGCGATGACGCCCCAGCGTCCCATCGCAAATCACCCCCTTGACTGGCATAGATTGCCTTTGCGCGCTGCCGCATGGCAGGCGCAAAGATGAGCAACCCTCGTCCCTGCAAAATTTGTCGGCAGCAGCGCAACGATGCAAGACAAATCTCCCGTCATCGCCCGTCACCCGCCACAGATGCCTACCCGCCGACGGCGGTGTATTGGCGCAACCCAAAATGCCACAGCAACCGTTTGGCAATCAGGCAGACAGTGAGCCATGCGACTTGCACGACGATGCCCTTGACAATCAGGGAAGGTTCGGCATGCCCCATGAGCACCTCAACGGGCAAGGCGATGATGTAGCGGAAAGGTAGCCAATCAGCGATAACTTGCACCCATGACGGCAGCACCTCTAAGGGCGCTAATCGCCCCGAAAGGAAGTAACCGATGCCCCACGCAAACATCTCGTAAAAGCCGCCGATGCGCACCGTCCAAAACGCCAGCATCCCAAAGCAGTAGCCGACCAAAAAGTTCAACGCCGCCGCCAGCGTTAGGGTGAGCAGAAAGAACACAGAGTTCGCGGCAGTCAATTGGTAAGGCGTTCCGCCCAACAGTTTCCACAAAAGTGCCCAGATAGGCAACAAGATGACGGCTTGCGCCAGTTTGTAGGCGACATTCGCTGCCGCCAACTCCCACATCGGGTCAACGGGGCGCAGCAAGCGGGACGACAATTGCCCCTGCCGAACATACCACTCCCACTCGTAAGCCGACCATTCGGCGGTGAAGTGGTCTACCGCCATGACGGCAAGGAAGTAACTGACGAAATCGGCGGCGGAAAAGCCAGCGACGGGGCGATGGGCGGCGACGGAAGTCCAAACCGCCAAGTTGATCAGGGGCAAGGCAAACCCGCTCAACAGCCAAATCCACATGACAACCCGATACTCCATCTGCACCGCCAATTGCAACCGCACGAAAGCAAGGAATTTGCCCCACACCGTTAACCGCCTCGCTTGATGGCTTCGGCGTAAACTTGCCGATAGCGCTCCGCTTCCTTCGTCGGGTCGCAATGTTGCCGCACCCAACGGAACGCGTTGGTTATCAACCGCTGCCGCAACGCCTTGTCGGTCAGCAACCGATGGGCTTGCTGCGCCAGTTCGTCGGCATCTTGAAAAAGCAAGCCCGTCTCTTCATGACGCACCAAAGAAATGTTGCCGACGACAGCGCTGACCAAGACAGGGCGCTTCAGCCACATCGCTTCCAACAAGGTGTTCGCCATCCCGCCTTCGTGAAGGCTCGTGTTCAACACGATGTCCGCCGCCTCGTAAACCGACCCCATCCGCTCCGAAGGCACAGCACCGAGAAAATGGAGCCACGCATGTTGCTTCAACGCTTCCTCTACCCGTTGCCCTTCGTCCGTTTCCAAAATTGCTCCCGCCAATAGCAAGTGGGCGTCCACGCCGAGTTGGCGTCCCTTCGCCACGCCTTCAATCGCCAACGACGGACGCTTGACTTTTCGGATGTTGGCGGGCAACAAAAGCAAAGGCGTTTCCTTTGCCAAGCCCAATTGCTTTCGCACATCCCAAACTTCCTGCGGCGGCAGCCAAACGCCCTGCGGGATGACGAAAATCTTCCCTGCCACTTCGGGCAACGCTTCCCGAACTTCTGACGCCACTTCGGGCGTGAAGGTGACGATGGCAGCGGCATCCCGCAGCACTGCCGCCATCGCTGGGCGCTTTTGGGCATCTTGCAAATCGCCGTGCACATCTGTCCCTGTCAGCGTCACGACCAAGGGGACGCCAAGCGATTGAGCGATTTGATGGGCAATGATGCCTGCCTTGACAGCGTGAAGGGCGTGGACGATTTGGGGGCGAAATCGTCGGATAATTGGGTCGGCGTCTTCGGGCAACGGTTGCGTCGGCAACACTTGGACAGCGACGCCCAGTTGCGTCAGGTGGGTCGCTATGCGTCGGGCGGTCGTCACATTGCCGCCGACGGCGGGCAGGTAATTGGGCGTTCAAAGCAAAACCCGCATCGCCGTCACCTCGTCAACGGGAACAAAGCCTCTGGATGCTGCGCAAAATTTTGCGGCAGGCAAATTTTGCGATAAGGCAGGGACGATGGGATGAACCGACAATCCATGCGCCCAGTTTGGCAGGTTCGCCGATGGCTTTGGCTTTTAGCACCTTTGCTCTTGCTCGCTATTTGGGGGCAACAACGACGCGCCGCAAAACCAGCGACAGGGTTGCGCGTCGTCAAAGTTGTGGATGGCGACACCGTTGTCCTGTCCGACGGGCGCACCGTCCGTTACATCGGCATTGACACACCCGAACATGGGCAACCTTACTTTGATGCTGCCCGAAACTTCAACCGCAAGTTGGTGCTCAACAAACCTGTGGAGTTAGAGTTTGATGTGGAGCGCTACGACCATTACGGTCGGTTGCTGGCGTATGTTTTCGTGCGGGACGAAAAGGGTCGGCGAGTTTTCGTCAATGCCGAAATGGTGCGGAACGGGTTCGCTCGCACCTACACCAAACCGCCCAATGTTCGCTACGCTGACTTGTTCGTTCGGCTGCAAGAGGAAGCCCGCAAAAATCGGCGGGGCTTATGGTCGGTCTATCGCCCGACTCGCCAAACTGTCATCGGTAACCACAACACCCGCACCTTCCATCGGCTCAACTGCCCATTGGCGCGGCGCATCAGCCCTCGCAACCGCATTCGCTTTCCCGACGCCGAAGCGGCATTGCAAGCGGGCTTCCATCCCTGCCGCCAGTGCCAACCCTAAGTTCGTCCTTCACGGCAAAACACTGTCGTCCCGTGGCAGCGCTTTGAGAGATGCCCGACATCACTTCACTCCGCATGACCGACTTTCGCCAACACGATGGCGCCGACGACGCCCGCCTTGTCGCCCAACTTGGCGGTCAGGATGGGCGGGCGATAGCGGGGTGGATAGACTTTGAGCATCTCGCCGTAAAAGCGCCGCAACGGCGCTAACAGCATTTCACCCCGCGCCAGCATCCCGCCCGTCAAAATCAGCGCATCGGGGCAGACGAAGACAGCGGCGTTGACCAACCCTTGCGCCAAACGAAAAGCGATTTCCTCCCACGCTTTCGGGTCGTTGAGTTCGTGCGGGGGGACGCCGTAGCGTTTCTCAATCCCTGTCGCCGAGACGAAGGCTTCCAAGCAACCTCGCTGCCCGCAACCGCATTCAGGACCGTTGGGGTCAAGGATTTGATGCCCCGCTTCCACATCCAAGCGCCCATGATAGATGCGCCCATCTTTGACTTGAAAATGCCCGATGCCCGTGCCCAGAGTGAAGCCAGCGATGAACCGTTTGCCCCGTCCCGCCCCCAAAAGCGCTTCGCCCAACCCTGCCACATTGGCGTCGTTGTCCAAAAGCACAGTGCAGCCGACGAGTTTCTCCAATCGGTCAAAGCGGACATTCGCCCAAGGCAAATTGGGTGTTTTGCCCGTGAGCCGCCTCGTCCGCCAGTCCAACGGTCCTGGCGAACCGACCGCCAACCGTTTGATGCCTTTGGGCAAAAGTTGCCGTGCCGCTTCGGCGATGCGTTCGCACTCCGTCGCAAAGTCGTCTTCCGTCGGGAAACTGATGACGCGCAACCGCCCCCGCTCGTCAAAGGTGCCGACGCGCGTCGTCTGACCGCCGATGTCCACGCCCACAAAACCGACCAACTCTTGCCGCCGCAACTGCGACCACTCCTTTCTTGCCGCAGGATGCCAACGGTTCAATCGTAGTCCACCCGCTCCCAACGCTTCGTCGCCATGGAGCGGTAAGTAGCCAGCGCCCCTCAGGGCAAAAACTCGGATGCCTGTTTCGCGGGTGACATCGGTGAAGATAGCACCGTCGGTGCCATAAACTTCCGGGAACGAAACCATCAGCACCTTCCCGATGCTGCCCCGTTCAATGAATTCGCGGGCTTTCATGACGGCGGGACTGAAAACTTCCGTCTCGGCGTAACCGTGCAAAACGCCCGCTGCTTTCACGGCGTCCAGCATCTGCTTGGCTTCCTGTTTGTTGCGGGCTAAGGGTTTGGTGCAAACGACATTTTTGCCCGCCTGCGCACATTTGATTGCCAATTCAGCGTGGACAAAGTTGGGGACGCCGAGGATGATGAGGTCAAGGTCGTTTCGCTTGATTGTGCCATCAATGTCTGTCGTCCATTCGGGGATGCCCCACTGCTTGGCGAAAGTTTCGCAGCGGGCGGCGTTGGGCGACGCCACGACCTTGACTTCGTGCCCTGCCACATCCCGCAAGCCCAGCATGTAAAAGTTGGACACAAAGCCACTGCCGATGAGCCCGATGCGCACCGCTTGCCCCATCGCCAAACATCTCCCACTGTCCTAATGGAAGTCCCACAAACATTTTGCGACACCGTTCACATGCGGTCATTGCGGGCAAAAAGTCATAGGGCGGTTTTGCCTTTCGCCTTGAGCAGCAATTGGTGGGGTTGATTGGCGGTGAAAATGGGCGCGACTTTCGGAATATTTGAAGCGCTGTCGGTTATGCGTGATAGGGTTTCAATCCATCCCAATGCGTGGCGCAAGCGCGTAAGAAAGCAAAGGCACGGATGTCCCCAAATTTCGCCCACTTGATTGCCCGCACCCTTGCCTTCAACGAAGGAGCGATGGAGACAGATCCAAACTGCCTTGCAGCCAAAGGCGCAAGAAGCCCGACGGGCTTACCCGCAGCACCATGACGGCAGGGCATAACCCTGAGTGAGTTAGTCGTTCCCGCAAATCACCAATCGCCTTCTTTGGCGTAGGGATACGACCAAAGGGCGACTTGAAGGACGACGGCTTTAAACCACGCTTGGTGCATCTTCTCAACTTCTTCAGGGCTGTGACCTTTTCGGGCGAGGAAAGGCTTAATGGTGCTGCCGATGGGATAGATGAAGGCAATCAAGTAACGCAGCGGGATATGAGGCACCGATTGAACGCCGTCGGTTTGGTTTTTCTTGGTTCGGTGGTGGCGCAATCCGATTTCATGGGCATAGTCAAGATAGGCTTGGTCGTGAGGGCGATTGCATGTGTCCAAAATCCACTGCCCAAACCTCGCTCGCACTGCTTGAAGGTAATGAAGGTCAGGTTGACCGTCAGGTCCGCTGAAGTAGTGCACCAAATGCGGGTGCGAGCCGACCCAGCCATACCACAAGTCCAAAATCTCGTCTATTTGGTCGGCGAGAACTTCGCCCGCCATCCGCAGGTAACGCTCGTCTTCTTCGGTGAACATCGTCGCCGCTTTCAGCAAAGCCAATTCTTCTAAACTGACGGGTGACTTTGCAACTTGCTCCGTGCCGTAAGTGTAGCCGTGAATGGTTTCAGCCATCGTCCTTCACCTCCGTCGGTTTTTTGTCGCCAACGATTTGCTTGTGACTGTGCTAAACTATATCTTGCTTTCGTCCCTTGACAATAACGAACCGAACGGGAAGCCGCTAACTGAACGGTAGCAAAGATGAAGGTTTGCTGGCATCAAGGCGGACAGTGATGGCGATGGAACTCATCAAGGGAGAATGGCAACAGATTTTGCGTTGCAAGTGGAGCGTGGTGGTGCTGGCGGAGTTGGGCAACGGCGCATCTCGCCCATCACAAATTCTGCGTCGCTACCCAGACCTTAAGCCCAAAGTTTTGTGGCAGCGGCTGAAAAAGTTGGAACGGTTCAACTTGGTGCAACGCTTCCCTTTTGACGGCTACCCCCGCCGAACCGATTACCGACTCACTGAAGAAGGCACGAAACTGGCGCAATGGGCGAAAAGCCTTCTTCAAAGCGGGTTGACTTTGGACGAACTGACGACAGTTTTGAGATGCCGATACATGGTGGCAATTTTGAAACTCCTTGCCCAACAACCTCGCCGACCGAAGGCTTTGAAAGCCCGGCTGAAAATTGCCGACAAGTCGCTCTTTGAGCGATTGGCGAAATTGGAAAAGTTGGGCTTGATATGGCGTGAAATCATCCCGACGAGACCAATTCAAGTTCGTTACCATCTAACTGACCGAGCCTTTGCTCTGCTGCCACTTCTGACCGACGGGTTATATGAGGCGAGTTTCAAATCTCAACTTGTCGGGTAAACAGAAAACGGCTTCAAGAAAGGCTTCAGGCGCTTTCCCTCCTGCGGCGGGTTTTCCCAAACTTGCGTGCAGGCGTGTAATCGTGCGTGCAAAATTTGTCCGAAGGCAATTGAATTCACGCATCACGCTTTACGCATCACGAGGTGATGACAGATGGACCTGAACCGCTTCACAGTTAAGGCACAAGAAGCCTTGCAGGCAGCCCATAGTATTGCGGTAGAACGGCGCAACCCTGAATTGACGCCCGAACATCTTTTGGTTGCATTGTTGCGCGACCGCGACGGTGTTGCCGTCCGCGTCTTGCAGAAACTGGGCGTCCCCGTTGATACTTTGCTGCGTCGTGCCGAGATGGAAGTCCGACGACTCCCCCAAGCGACGACAGCCACTCAAGTTTACCTGAGCCAACGGCTGATGAACTTGTTCAACCGAGCCGAGCAGCAGGCGAAAGAATGGCGGGACGATTACATCAGCACCGAGCACTTGCTTTTGGCGTTGGCTTACGACGACGGTCCAGCAGGTCGCATTTTGCGTGAGGAAGGCGCTGCACCACACGCATTGCACCAAGCCATCTTGTCAGTTCGCGGTCCGCATCGGGTTACCGACCAGACTGCTGAGGAGCGATACCAAGCGTTGGAGCGTTTTGGGCGAGACTTAACCGAATTGGCTCGTCAGGGCAAACTTGACCCAGTTATCGGTCGGGATGAGGAAATCCGGCGCGTCATCCATATCCTCTCCCGCCGCACTAAAAACAACCCCGTCTTGGTTGGTGACCCCGGCGTCGGTAAGACTGCTATCGTTGAAGGGTTGGCACAACGCATCGCTGCCGGCGATGTCCCCGACAGTTTGAAGGACAAGCGCATCATTCAACTGGATGTAGCCGCCATTTTGGCGGGCACTAAGTATCGCGGCGAATTTGAAGAGCGCTTCAAGGCGGTGCTTAACGAAATCATCGCTTCCGAAGGGCAAATCATCGTCTTCATTGACGAATTGCACACCATCGTCGGTGCTGGCGCTGCTGAGGGCGCTGTCGCCGCCGGCGACATGCTCAAGCCTGCTTTGGCTCGTGGCGAACTCCGATGCATTGGAGCGACAACTTTGGACGAATACCGCAAGCACATTGAGAAAGACCCCGCTTTGGAGCGACGCTTCCAACCCGTCTATGTTGCCGAACCGACTGTTGAACAAACCATCGCCATCCTGCGTGGGTTGAAGGAACGCTACGAAGTCCATCACGGTGTCCGCATCAAAGACAGCGCTTTGGTCGCTGCTGCCGTCCTTTCGCACCGATATATCCCTGACCGCCACCTGCCAGACAAAGCCATTGACTTGGTGGACGAAGCAGCAGCAAAACTGAGGATGGAAATTGATTCCATGCCGACGGAAATTGACGAAGTTGAGCGACGCATCCGCCAGTTGGAAATTGAACGAGTCGCTCTCAGCAAAGACAGCGATGACCCCGTTGCCCGTGAAAGACTTGAAAAGTTGGAGCGGGAGATGGCTGAGTTGCGTGAGAAACTGGAAACCTTGAAGGCGCAATGGCAGTTGGAGCGGGAAATCATCCAACGCATCCGACAACTCAAAGAGCAAATTGAACAAACCCGCTTTGAGATTGAGAAAGCCGAGCGCGAGTATGACTTGAACCGAGCAGCCGAGTTGCGTTACGGTCGCTTGCCCGAACTTCAAAAGCAACTTCAAGTTGAAGAGCAACGGCTCGCCGAGGTTCAGAAGAACGGAAGGTTGCTGAAGGAAGAAGTTGACGAAGAAGACATCGCTGAAGTCGTCAGCAAATGGACAGGCATCCCTGTCCATCGCTTGATGGAGACCGAAGCGGAGAAGTTGCTGCACATGGAAGAGCGGCTCAAGCGCCGTGTCGTCGGGCAAGACCACGCTATTGAAATTGTCGCCAATGCTGTCCGTAGAGCGCGGGCTGGTTTGCAAGACCCCAACCGACCTATCGCCAGTTTCATCTTCGTCGGTCCAACGGGCGTGGGTAAGACCGAATTGGCGAAGGCGTTGGCTGAGTTTCTGTTTGACGATGAGCGGGCGATGATTCGCATTGACATGAGCGAGTATCAGGAGCGCCACAGCGTCGCCCGCTTAATTGGTGCACCACCCGGCTATGTCGGCTACGAGGAAGGAGGGCAATTGACCGAAGCGGTTCGTCGCCGACCTTACAGTGTCGTCCTGTTCGACGAGATTGAGAAGGCTCACCCTGAAGTCTTCAATGTCCTGTTGCAGGTGCTGGATGACGGGCGATTGACAGATGGCAAAGGTCGCACCGTTGATTTCCGCAACACTCTCATCATCATGACCAGCAACATCGGCACTGAGTTCATCACCGAATATGATACGCCCGAACGAATCCGCGAGAAGGTTTGGGATGCGTTGCGGCGTGCCTTTAGACCAGAATTTCTGAACCGCATTGACGAGGTCATCGTGTTCAACCGACTGACGAAAGAACACATCCAGCAAATTGTGGACTTGCAATTTGAGCGACTGAAACAGCGGCTCGCCGACAAGCGCATCACACTGGAGTTGACCGAGACTGCAAGAGCAAAGTTGGCGGAGTTAGGTTACGACCCAACCTTTGGTGCCCGACCTTTGCGTCGGACGATGGAGCGGCACATCGCCAACCCGCTTGCAAAACTGGTCATAGCAGGTCAAATCAAAGAGGGCGACCATGTGCAAATAGACTACGACGAGCAAAAGGGCGAATTCACCTTCACCGTCCTACAGCGGGCGGAAGTAGCGG